>ENA-UOWG01000938-UOWG01000938.1-activated-sludge-metagenome-genome-assembly--contig:-NODE-938-length-32863-cov-7.920507_pt1 | contig 32863 bp, 27 predicted proteins | sample MGYA00238147_ERZ761563 | MGnify/ENA primary metagenome ERZ761563 (study PRJEB28884, sample SAMN05720216) | anaerobic digester metagenome | isolation source: active sludge of municipal... | reverse complement strand
CTGCTTGAGCTCGACGAGGCGCTTCTTGTCCTTGAAGGCGCTGTTGTGGTAGGAGCGCGAGAGGATCGACGGCCGGTCGTTCACGGCTTTCGTCTCGGCCACGGCTAGTCCCTCCCCGCGGCGGCGGCTGAGCCCTCTACGACGAGGAGGAGCTGCCTGAAGCCCGAGGCGATGGGCTCGAGGTCCAGCGCGTCCCCCTCGGGAGAGGCCGTCCCCGTGGTCAGGCCGACGGCGATCGCCGGGATGCCGCGCTCGTTGAGCAGGGAGACCTTCTCCGAGACGATGCCGGTCCTGGGCTTGGCCCCGACCTCCGCGAGCGCCGACTTGAGCTCGGCCACGAGCGGCGCGTTGAGCTTCGGATCCCCGACCGACCGCTTGAACCTGACCAGGGTGTCGATCTTGGCCTTCGTGCCGCTCGCGGTCTTCTCGATGCAGCCCGCCACCACGCTCTTGATCGTCTCCAGCATCTTCTCGTCCTCCGCGACGATCTCCATGTCAAGCTCGCCTTGCGTCGCCCAATGGCCGTAGCCCACGCCCGCCTCCATGCGGGCGATGTTCACCATCGCGGTCTGTTTCTCGTCCCAGGTGAGGCCGCCGACCTGCGCGGCTATCGTTCCCAGGATGGAGGCCGCGGAGGCCGCGGCGCCCGGCGAGAGGATCGCCTTGTCCTCGCTCTGCACGCCCACCGAGAGCCGGTAGGAGCCCACGTGCCTGGTCTCGACGAGGCCGAGGCCGGCGCCGCGGACCAGGATGCCGCAGGAGACCCGGTCGCCCCAGCCGTCCAGGAAGTGGCGGAAGGCCTCCTCGCGCTCGTCGACCGACGAGGAGAGGGTGAAGAGGACGAGGAGGTTCTTGTCCAGGTGGAATCCGGTCGCCTGCGCGAATTCGGCGAAGACGAGAAGGGCGGCCGCGCCGAAGCTCCGCTCCCCGAGCCCCTGGCCCGAGGCCCGCGTCCGGGAGAGCCGCACGGCGTTGCCTAGGGGCGAGTAGTTGGCGTCGCCGACCTCCGCGACGAGGAGGACGTAGTCCCGCTTCGTGCCGAAGGCGGGGAAGAGGGCCAGGGTGTTGCCCCGCTCGTCGGAGAAGACGTTCGAGATGCCGAACTCGCCAAGCCGGTCCTTGATGAAGCTCATGCGGAGCACCTCGCCGTCGCTGGGCGAGGGGATGTCGTTCATGAGCACCCCGTCCGAGACGATCCTGCTCGCGTAGGTCGCGGTGTCGAGCTTCTTGAGCTCTTTCAAGGCCTCCCGCGCCCGGCGCCCGCCGAAAAGAAGGCCGATGAGTCCGGAGACCCTGCGCAGGAACAGGTAGATTCCCCTCATGCCGTTTCACTCTCCCGCCGCGAAGATTGGTTTTCCTCCCGCTCCGGCCCTCCGCCGGCGCCTTCGGCCTTGCCCGGGGTCGATCCGGGCGCCGCCCGGTTCAAGTATAGCCGACCCTCCGCCCTTGGGCGAGGGCCGGGCTGGCGGTCCGGCCCCGTCGATGGTAGCATGGGAGTACGGCGGCCGAGGGCCGCGGCGCGAAGGCCGAGGCAGGCGGCGCCGCGCTCCGTCGCGCCGCGGAAAGGAGGCTCCGATGCGGGCATTCGTCGATTTCGTGGCGGCCACCTGGTCGGGCGCGCCGGCCATAGCGCGTGGCTTCGCGGTCCTTTTGGCCGGATGGCTCGGCGCCCTCGTAACGAAGGCCGTCGTGCGGGGCCTCCTCGCCCTCCTGCGCTTCGACCGCTTCGCCGACAAGGTCGGCCTGGGCGCCTTCCTGGAGAAGGGGAAGGTGGCGCACAGGCCCGCCAAGCTCCTGAGCGTCCTCGCGTATTGGCTGGCCATGGTCATCGCCTTCATCATGGCCTCCCGCACCCTGGACATCGCGGCGGTGAACCGCGTCTCCGACGGCATGGTGGAGGCCCTGCCCGCCCTCTTCGCGGGCATCTTCGTCACCATCATCGGGATCGTGATCGTCACCTTCCTGGGCAACGTGATCGAGACGATAGCGCGGAACGCGGCCATCGGCGACGCCCGCGCCGTGGCGAGGATCTTCCGCTACATCGGCTTCGCCGCCATCGTCATCCTCGCCTCGGACCAGCTCGGCCTGGGCAAGGGGCTCCTCTCCACCTTCCTCGTCATCGGCTTCGCCGCCGTTTCCCTGGCCTTCGCGATCGCCTTCGGCCTCGGCTCGGTGGATTTGGCCCGGGAGCTGATGCAGAATCTCCTGAAAAGCCTCAACGAGCGGTCGCGCAAGGAGTGAGCCCGCGGGCGCGTCCCGCCCTGTAATGGGCGCCGGCCTGTCTTGGAGCGCTTGCCGGGTCTTGCGCCCGAGTCGGCGCGAAAAGGCCGGAAGACGATGCGGTTTTCCGCATACTTACAAGAACGCTCAAAATTTGATAGTATTGAAACATGTCCACTGTCGAACTGCTCGCCCCCGCGGGCAACCCCGAAGCCCTTGACGCCGCCATAGGCGAGGGCGCCGACGCCGTCTACCTCGGCCTCCGCAGCTTCAACGCGCGGATGCGCTCCTCCAATTTCGCCTTCAACCAGTTCGAGGCGGCCGTCGAGGTCTGCCGGAAGAACCAGAAGAAGGTCTACGTCACGGTCAACACGGTCTTCGAGCAGCGCGAGGCCGACCGGATGTACCAGCTCCTCCAGTACCTGGAGCGGGTAGGCCCCGACGGCCTCATCGTCCAGGACCTGGGCGTGGTCAAGATGGCGAAGGACTTCTTCCCCTCCCTGAAGCTCCACGCCTCCACCCAGATGAACATCGGCTCGGCCCGAGGCGCGAACTTCCTCTCCCGCCAGGGCTTCAAGCGCGTCGTCCTCTCCCGCGAGCTCTCCCTGGACGAGATCCGCAAGGTCTCGGAGACGACGAACCTGGAGACCGAGGTCTTCGTCCACGGAGCCCTCTGCGTGAGCGCCTCCGGCCTCTGCCTCTTCTCGAGCTACCTGGGCGGCAAGAGCGCCAACCGCGGACTCTGCGCCCAGGCCTGCCGCCGCCTCTACTCGACGGAGGCCGGCTCCGGCTACTACTTCTCCCCCGACGATCTTCAGCTGATAGACCGGGTCCCCGACCTCGTGGAGGCCGGCGTCGACTCCTTCAAGATCGAGGGCCGGATGAAGAGCGCCGAGTACGTCGGCGCCGTCGTCGCGGCCTACCGCCACATGCTCGACAACTGGCGCATCGACCGCGAGCGCGCCCTCGCGAAGGCCCTCTCCCTCCTCCAGGCCGACTTCGCCCGCAGGAAGACGAGCTTCAACATCTCGGGCGAGCTCGACCTCGACTACCTCAAGCCCGACCAGCCGGGCGGCACGGGCATCCCCCTCGGGAAGATCCGCGACATCCGGAGCTACGAGGACGGGCGCTGGGCCCTCATGGAGAGCGCCGGGGCCGAGGGCCTCGGGGAGGGCGACTCCCTGCGCGTCCACCACGCCGACGACTCGGGCCGCTTCACCGCGCGCCTGAAGGGCGTGAAGGAAGGCCCCAAGGGGACCCTCCTGCGCTTCGACGGGGACTACCGCCAGGGCGACGAGGTCTACCTCGTCCAGACGAAGACCATGGGCAAGCGCTGGAAGCCCGTCCTCCCGAAGGACATCGGCCGCTTCCACAAGTTCCCGAGCCGCGACCTGGCCCCCAAGCCCGACTACCCGAAGCTCGGCAAGGCCGAGCTCGAGGTCCTGCCCGACGGCCTCTACGCCCTGGTCGGCCGCGTAGCCGACCTCCACGTCCTCCTCGCTGCCAGGCCCGAGAAGGCCATGCTGGTCTTCGACCGGAAGAACGCCGAGGGCCTCAGGCGCCACGAGAAGGAGATCCCCTTCAAGCGCGACTCCCTCGTCCTCTGGCTCGACCCCTACCTCCCCGAGGCCGACTCGGACTGGCTCTCAGGCGAGCTTGACTACTGGATCGGCCAGGGCCAGCGCTTCTTCGTCGCCAACAACCCCGCCCACCTCGGCCTGCTCCGGGGCCGGACCGATCCCAAGGGCAGGCCCGTCTTCACGATCGCGGGGCCCTGGCTCTACGTATTCAACCGCTACGCCGCGGCCTTCCTCCTGGAGGAGGGGGCGCGCTGCGTCGTCCCGCCCTACGAGATCGGCAAGCAGAATTTCATGAAGGTCGCGGAGACCGTGCCCTCCAAGGCCTGGATGCCGGTCGTTTTCTCCTATCCGCCCCTCTTCCGGATACGGACCGACCTGGCGAAGAAGTACGACTTCCGCTACTTCTCCGACCGCGAGCGCCAGGCCTACGAGCTCGTCACGGGCCGCGACTACTCGACGGTCATCCCCCAGTCGCCCTTCTCCATCGTCGACCGCATCCCCTTCCTCAAAAGGAGGGCATCGGCAAGTTCATCATCGACTTCTCCCAGCTCGAGCTACCGAAGCCGCTCTACAAGCAGGTGATGAAGGCCGCGGAGGAGGGCAGGGTCCTCCCCGAGACCGGCCGCTTCAACTGGAAGGACGGCTTCTGGCAGCCGCCCGAGGCTCCTTCCGTCGACTGAGCGCGGCCGCCGGGTCGCCGGGCGCCTCGTGTATCGCGGCCGCCTGGCGGCTCCTTGGGCGGCGGCCGCCATTGTTCCGACGCCGGCCGGCGGTTCAGCCCCCGATAGCGCATTTCGACTTTCACGCTTGACGGCTTCGGACTCGGGTGCTAACCTAGCTCCAATAGTTTGTTCGGCAAAACATCGTTTCGTCCGTCAAACCGACTAGGAGCATCGCCACAATGAGCGAATCAGCCGGAAAAGCCATAGACCTTCTCTTCTATCTCGCGCGGACCGAGGGCGAGGTCAGCCTCGCGCGGCTTTCGCGGGACACGGGCATGAACAAGGCGACGGCGCTCCGCTACCTTTCCGTCCTCGAGTCCAGGGGCGTCGCCGAGCGGCGGGGCGGCGGCTGGTCCCTCGGCCTCTCCCTCTACGAGCTGGGCACCCGCGTGCCCGTCCGCTCCCTGGTCGTGGAGCGCGTGCGGCCCCACCTGGAGCGCCTGGCCCGCGAGACCGGCGAGACCGCGAACCTGGCCTGCCTGGCCGGAGGCTCCGCCGTCTACCTGGACAGGGCCGAGGCCGACCGCTCCCTGCGCATGCGCTCCGCCCCCGGCGACCGCCTGCCCCTCTACTGCACCGGCGTCGGCAAGGCCATCCTCTCGATCCTCCCGGAGGACCGCGCCCGCGCCATCCTGGGCTCGGGCCTCCTTCCCAAGATCAACGACAAGACCGTCATAGACCCCGAGGAGATCATGCGGGAGGCCTCGAAGGCCCGCGAGCTCGGCTACGGCCTGGACCGCGAGGAGTACGAGACGGGCCTCACCTGCATGGCCGTGCCCATAGGCCTCCCCGAGGCGGACTTCTACGGCGCGATGAGCGTCTCCGGGCCGACGGCCCGCATGCGCGATCCCGCCGTCAGGGACAAGATGATCGACGCGCTCAGGCGCGCGGCCGCCCTCGCGATGTCGGCCCTGAGGCGCGACTCGGAGGCCGCCGACCGCATCCCCCTGCCCCTGGCGGGCGGCGGACCGACCGTGGAGTACGCCTTCCGGCCCTCCTCGGGCTTCGGGGCCGACGCCTCGGAATAGGGCCAGGCCGGCCGGGTCGGCGCGAAGGCTTCCGCCCACACGTCAAAAAGGGGGATGGGCAGGCGGAATCCCTGCGCGCCGTCCCGGCCGGCTTCCTCTTTTCCGCGGCGCCTGGCTTCAGAACGCCGGCTCGGCTTCCTTCTCCTCCGCCTCCGCCCCTTCCTTCCTGAACACCGGCTTGAACTCCACGTGCTCGGCGACGATCTTCACCTTCGAGCGCGACTTGCCCTCGGGATCCGTCCAGCGGTCCTGCTTCAGCCGGCCCACGACCCGCACGCCCCGGCCCTTCTTGAGGTTTTCCGCGCAGGCCTGCGCCAGCCGCGACCAGGCCTCCACGTCGAAGAAGGACACCTCCTTCTCGAGCTCCTCGTTCTGCTTGTAGAAGCGGTTCGAGGCGACGGCGAAGTTGCAGACCTGGCTGCCCGTCGGAAGGGTCTTGCTCTCGGGGTCGCGTACGAGGTTGCCCTCGAGCAGTATGGAATTGAGAGAGTTCATCTTGCCTCCTTGGCTGGGGCGCCGGAACCTGCCCGGGCGTTTCCGCGCCGGCGCCCCGCATAGCTACTACGCCCGGCCGGAACGAAAGCGATTGAAAGTCTCTTCTTGTGCTTGACGGGAGACGGACTCGGATCTATGCTCTGGTAATACCACAGAGAAGGCTGGATATACCAAGTGTCGGATCAAGAGACGAACGAAGCGCGAAGCCGCGGGCGCAAGGAAGACTTCATTCTCCGCTTCGAGGAGCTCATCCTCTCGGGCCGCTTCAAGGCCGGCGAGCGCCTTCCCCCCGAGCGCGAGCTCGCGGAGAGCCTCGGCGCCTCCCGGCCCGTCGTCCACGCCGCCCTGGGCGAGCTCGCCGCGCGGGGCCTGGTCCGGATAGAGAGCAGGCGGGGCGTCTTCGTGGCCGACTGGCGCCGCGAGGGCTCCGTGGAGATGCTCCTCTCCCTCATGAGCTACGGGGGAGGGGAGCTCTCGCCCCGCCTCTTCGACTCGGTGCTGGAGATGCGCATCCATTTCGAGACCGAGACGGCCCGCCTGGCCGCCCTCCGTCGCAGTCCCGAGGAGCTCGAGGCCCTCTCCCGCGTCGTCGCGCGCGAGCGCCTCCTCGACTCCCGCGAGCCCCGCGACGTGACGGCCCTCGACTACGAGTTCCACCTCGCCGTCGCCCTGGCCTCGGGCAACGACATCTACCCCCTCCTCATGAACTCCTTCAGGCGCATCTACACGCGGATCCTGGAGCGCTTCTACGGTGACCCGGGCGTCGTGCCCGAGGTCTTCCGCCTGCACCGCGAGCTAGAAAGCGCCATCGCCTCCCGCGAGGAGGCGAGGGCCGCGGCCGTGATGCGGGAGATCCTGGTCTACGGCGAGCGCAACCTGCGCAGGATCCTGGTGGGGGAGGCCGGCACCGCCGGCGGGCCGGCTGGAGGCGGTGCGGTCGGAAGCGGCTCGGCCGAGGGCGGCGGCGCCGCGGGCGGGCCGGCGGGAAGCGGCGCGGCCGGAGGCCGGGCGTGAGCCTCTCGAAACTCAAGGCCGGCGTCGCGAAGCGCGCGGGGAGCGGGGCCGGTGCCCTGGGCCGCCTGGACGTCGAGGTCCGCGAGGACCGCGGCTCAGTCGTCCTCGAGGGCAGGGTCCCGACCTGGGAGCTCAAGATGGAGCTCGGCTGGTACGCCGCCGGCTTCGGCTACAAGGGCGTCGTGAACGACGTCGAGGTGCCCGACGGGAAGGGCGGCCTCCTGGGCGACGAGCGCCTGGAGGCGCCGCCGCCGGCCGCGGGCGGGGATAGGCCCCTCGAGGGGGCGGCATTCGACGCCGTCGTCGTGGGCGGCGGCGTCGTGGGATGCGCGATCGCGCGCGAGCTCGCGCGTTGGCGGATCTCGGTCCTCCTCCTGGAGAAGGAGGAGGACGTCGCGGTCCACGCCTCGAGCCGGAACGACGGCATGATCCACGACGGCTTCGCGGCCAGGCCCGGCACGAAGAAGGCCGCCTACAACGTGCGCGGGAACCGACTCTGGGAGCCCCTGGCGCGGGAGCTCGGCATAGCCTTCGAGAGGCCCGGATCCCTCATCGTCTACAGGAGCGCGGCCTCCCGGGCCGCCTATCCCCTGATGGCCGCCCGCGCCGCGGAGAACGGCGTGGACGGCTGGGAGTACTGGTCCAGGAAGCGCCTCCTCGCGGAGGAGCCGAACGCGGCCGACGACCAGCACGGCGGCTTCTTCCTCCCGAGCGCGGGCATCGTCTCGCCCTACCGCGCCACGGTGGCCCTGGCGGAGAGCGCCGTCCTGAACGGCGTCCGCGTCGCCCTGGGCGCCTGCGCCCTCGGCTTCGGCATGGAGGACGGCCGCATAGCGAGCGTGAGGACCAACCTGGGCGACGTGAGGGCGGGCGTCGTCGTGAACGCCGCCGGCGGCTGGGCCGACGCGGTCGCGGGCTTCGCGGGCGACCGCTTCTTCAGCCTCCACCAGCGCCGGGGCGTGGACATGATCCTGGACCAGGGCGCCGGGGCTTTCCTCAACCACATCATGTCGAGGCCGGCCCTGGCGGTCGCCAACCGCAGGACCAAGGGAGGCGGCCTCGTGAAGACCATCGAGGGCAACGTCCTCGTCGGGCCGACCGCGTCGGAGGCCCCGGGCCGCGAGTCCTACCCGACGACGGTCGCGGAGCTCCGCGAGCTCGAGAGGCACTTCAAGCTCAACAAGCGGCTCTCGCCCTCCATGGCCATCACCTACTTCGCGGGGGTCCGCGCCTGCACCTACGAGGAGGACTTCGTGGTGGAGCGCTCCGCGCGCGTGCGGAACCTCGTGCACGCCGCGGGCATCCAGTCGCCAGGCCTCGCCTCGGCCCCGGCCATCGCGGAGGACGTGGCCCGCCTCGCGGTGGAGGCCCTGTCGGAGACGAGGAGGGTCGTCCCGAATCCCTCCTTCGATCCCGTCCGCAAGGCGAGCCCCGAGCTCAGGCGCCTTCCCCTGGAGGAGCGGGCCGCCCTCATCGCGCGCAATCCCTCCTACGGCCGCATCGTCTGCCGCTGCGAGGAGGTCTCCGAGGGCGAGATCCGAGACGCGCTGCGCTCGCCGCTCCCCGTGGGGAGCCTGGACTCGGTGAAGCGCCGCGCCAGGCCGGGCATGGGAAGGTGCCACGGCGGCTTCTGCACGCCCCGCGTGATGGAGATCGTCGCCGACGAGCTCGGCATGGACCTCTGCGAGGTCACGAAAAAGGGGCCGGGTTCCCGTGTCGCGTTGGGCGAAACCAAGGCCGGCCGGGAAGGAGGAGCCCGATGATCGAGAGGGAGAGGCGGGACGTGGTCGTCCTGGGCGGGGGGCCGGCCGGCCTCGCGGCGGCCGTCGCGGCCGCGGAGGCGGGGGCCGACGTTCTCGTCGTCGAGCGCGAGGAGCGGCTGGGCGGTATCCTCAAGCAGTGCGTCCACGACGGCTTCGGCCTCGTCCGCTTCGGGGAGCAGCTCGCGGGGCCCGAGTACGCGAGGCGCTACGTCGACCTGGCGGAGGCCAGGGGCGTCGAGTCCCGCCTCGAGACCTTCGTCCACTCGGTCCGCCGCGAGGGCCCGGGCGGCGCCGCGGGCGGCGGCGGCCCGGCCGGCGCAGGCCGCGCAACAGACCAAGGAAGCGCCGCCGGCTCCGGCGGCGCCGCCGGCCCGGGCCCCCTCGTCCTGACCTGCGTGAGCCAGGACCGGGGCGTCTTCGAGATCGAGGCGCCCTCCCTCGTCCTGGCCACGGGATGCCGCGAGCGGACGGACAGACAGGTCTTCATCCACGGGGAGAGGCCCGCCGGCATCCTGACCGCGGGCCTCGCCCAGTACCTCGTCAACGTCGAGGGCCTCCTGCCAGGGAAGCGGGCCGTCGTCCTCGGCTCCGGGGACATCGGCCTCATCATGGCCCGCAGGCTCACCCTGGAGGGCATGGAGGTCGAGGGGGTCTACGAGCTCAAGGGCGAGCCCTCTGGCCTGTCGCGCAACGTCCGGCAGTGCCTGGAGGACTTCGGCATACCCCTCCATCTGTCGACCACGGTCACCGAGGTCCACGGGAAGCGGCGGGTAGAGGCGGTCACGGTGGCCTCCGTCGACGCGCGGGGCCAGGCGATGGCCGGCACCGAGCGGCGGGTCGCCTGCGACACCCTCGTCCTCTCCGTGGGCCTCATCCCCGAGGACGAGACGGCCCTGTCCCTCGGCCTGGACCTGGACCCCTCGACCAGGGGGCCGCGCGTCGACCAGGCCGGCGCGAGCCGCGAGGAGGGCGTCTTCGTCTGCGGCAACGCCCTCCACGTGAACGACCTCGCGGACTACGTCTCCGAGTCGGGCGCGGCGGCCGGCAGGGCCGCGGCCGAGCGCGCGTTGGGCGGCGCCGCGAGCCGCCCGGAGAGGCGGCTCGCGCCGGTGAAGGCGGGCCCCGGCTTCCTCTACGCGGTCCCCCAGTACATAGATCTTTCGAGGCCGGGCCCGGCCGTCCTATATTTCCGCTCCAACGCGACCCTGCGCGAGGGGGCCAGGCTCGTCGCGCGCGCCCTCGGCCCCGGCGGAGAGGAGACGGGCCTCCTCCTCAAGAAGAGCTACGCCGCCCTCCGCCCCCCCGAGATGGAGCGGATCGAGATAGACGTCGCCTCCATTCCCGAAGGGACGGCCTCCGTCGCCTTCGAGCTCGAGAGGAAGGAGTCGCTCCGTGGCTGAACAGAGGAGATTCGTCTGCGTGGCCTGCCCGAGGGGCTGCGCCCTCGAGGTCGATGTCGCGGAGGCGCCGGCGGGGGGCCGCGAGGCCCTCGCGGTCAGGGGCAACGCCTGCAAGCGGGGCGAGGACTACGGCCGCGCCGAGGTGGTCGATCCCCGCCGAAGCCTCACGAGCACCGTGAGGACCGAGGGCACGAGGAGGCGGCGTCTCCCCGTCAGGACCTCGGGGACCGTCCCGCTCGGGCGGCTCGTCGAGGCCGCCCGATCCCTCGACTCCGTCTTGGCGAGGCCGCCCGTGAAGTGCGGCCAGGTCCTGGCTCGGGACCTCCTGGGCCTCGGGGTGGACCTGGTCGCGACCGACGACCTCGAGGAGGAGGGCGCCGTGCCCGCGGCCGCCGCCAAGCCCGGCGCGGGCGTAGCGAAGCCCGGCGCGGCCGCAGCGAAGCCCGGCGCGGCCGCCGTCAAGCCCGCCGCGGGCGCTCAGCCCTCAGCCGGCGCGCCCCGGCGCGGAAGGAGCTGACATGGAAGAGCTGCTGCTGTCGATCGACGCGGGCACCCAGAGCCTCAGGGCCCTCGTCTTCGACCGCGAGGGAAGACTCCTCGTCAAGAAGAAGATCGAGTTCGAGCCGTATGTCCCCGGGACGCCCGGCCGGGCCGAGCAGGATCCCGAGGTCTACTGGCGGGCCCTCCAGGCCGCCTGCCGCGACCTCAAGGCGAGGAGGCCGGAGCTCATGGCCGCGGTCGCGGGCGTCGGCATCACCTCCCAGCGGGCCACGATGGTCTGCCTGGACGAGGCGGGCGTCCCCTTGAGGCCCGCCATCCTCTGGCTCGACGTGCGCAAGGCCAGGCCGCCCTATCGTCCCGGCCTCGGGATGCGGGCGGCCCTCGGCCTCGTGGGCATGAACGAGGCGGTCATGCTGACCCAGGAAGAGGGCAAGTGCAACTGGATCATGCAGAACGAGCCCGGGACCTGGGAGAAGACCCACAAGTACGTCGAGGTCTCGGGCTTCCTCACGCACAGGCTCACCGGCAGCTTCGCCGACTCGACCGCCTCCCTCATCGGCCACCTCCCCTTCGACTACAAGCGGCAAGCCTGGTGCAAGCCGGGAGCGCTCAACGCGAGGCTCTTCCCCGTCCCGAGGGAGAAGCTGCCCGATCCCGTGGCGCCGGGCGAGGTCGTCGCCCGCATCACCCCCGAGGCCTCAGCCGCGACCGGCATCCCCGCCGGGATCCCCCTCGTGGCAGCGGGCAGCGACAAGGGCTGCGAGACCATCGGCATGGGCGTCGTCGACCCGACCAAGGCCTCGCTCTCCTTCGGCACGACGGCGACCATCCAGACGACGAGCCCCCGCTACTTCGAGCCCCTGCGCTTCATGCCCGCCTACCCGGCCCCCATCCCCGGCCGCTTCAACCCCGAGGTGGAGATCTTCCGCGGCTACTGGATGATCACCTGGTTCAAGCACCAGTTCGCCTACGAGGAGGTCCGCGAGGCCGAGGCCCGCGGCATCGTCCCCGAGGCGATGCTCGACGAGCTCCTCCGGAGGACGCCGGCCGGCGGCCACGGCCTGGTGATGCAGCCCTACTGGACCCCGATGTTCAAGATGCCCTCCGCGAAGGGCGCCATCATCGGCTTCGGCGACGTCCACGACCGCGCCCACGTCTACCGCGCCATCATCGAGGGCCTGGCCTACGGCCTCAAGGACGGCCTCCGCGCGATGGAGAGGGCGGGCCGCTCGAAGGTCACGGAGCTCGCCGTCTCGGGCGGCGCGAGCCAAAGCGACGAGATCTGCCGCATCACGGCCGACGTCTTCAACCTGCCCCTCTTCCGCGGGGCGACCTACGAGACCTCCGGCCTCGGAGCCGCGATGGTCGTCGCCGCGGGCCTGGGCATCCACCCCTCCGTGGAGGCGGCGGTCAGGGCCATGGCGAGGCGGGACCGGGTCTTCGCCCCCGATCCCGCGCGGGCGGAGCTCTACGACAAGCTCTACTCCAGGGTCTACAAGAAGATGTACGGCGCCCTGGCGCCGCTCTACGAAGAGATACGCGACATCACGAACTACCCCGAGCGGCTCGGCCGCGCGGACTAGACGAGAGGAGCGACCGATGGCCGAGAGAGAATTCAGCCCCGCGTGGTTCGAGGGCGAGCCGCCCGCCAAGAGCTTCCGCTCGATCCTCAAGTGGGGGGATCCGAGGGCCTTCAAGCACCCGAACAGGCGCCTGTACAGGCTCATGAAGGAGACCTTCGGCCTGGACGACGAGTACTTCCGCCATCCCTTCGAGACGGGGATGGAGACGGTGCCGGAATCCAGGCCCTGCGCCCTCGAGGCGCGCCACGTCGAGGCCCTGCGCTCGATCGTCGGGGCGGAGAACGTCTTCACCGACGTCTACAGGCGCCTGGGCGTCGCCTACGGCAAGACGATGCTCGACGCCATGCGGCTCCGCAAGGGAATCATCGAGAACATCCCGGACGCGGTCCTCCATCCGAGGAGCCGCGCCGACCTCCGGGCCGTCGTCGACTACTGCGCCGCGAACGGGATCCCCGTCTACGTCTACGGCGGCGGCTCCTCCGTCACCCGCGGCGTGGAGGCCGTGAAGGGCGGCGTGACCCTGGACATGCGCGTCCACCTCAACAAGGTCCTGGCCTTCGACGAGAAGAACCACACGATCACCGTGGAGGCCGGCATGTCGGGCCCCGAGCTCGAGCGCCAGCTCAGGAACGCCGCCGCCCTCCACGGCGCGAAGCGGGCCTACACCTGCGGCCACCTGCCGCAGAGCTTCGAGTACTCGGCCGTCGGCGGGTGGGTCACGACCCGCGGCTCGGGCCAGAACTCGAGCTACTACGGCAACGCCGCCGACATGGTGATCGCCCAGGACTACGTCTGCCCGGCCTGCGACATCCGCACGGGCGAGTTCCCCGCCGCGGCCAACGGCCCCGACGTCGACGAGATCATGATGGGCTCGGAAGGCGCCTTCGGCGTCCTTTACTCCGCGACCCTGCGCTTCCGCATGTACATGCCTGAGAACACCCGCCGCTACTCCTACATCTTCCCGAGCTGGGAGGAGGCCAAGGAGGCCGCGAGGGAGATCATGCAGGGCGAGTTCGGCCATCCCTCCGTCTTCCGTTTGTCGGATCCCGAGGAGTCGGACGTCGCCCTCAAGCTCTACGGCGTCGAGGGCACGGTCCTGGACACGCTGATGCGGCTCCGCGGCTTCAGGAAGGGCGAGCGCTGCCTCATGCTCGGCACGGCCGACGGCGAGGCGGGCTTCTCCCGCCACGTCGCCCGCATGGTGGGGCGCGTCGCCCGCCGCCACGGCGCGATGTCCACCACGGGCCTCGTCCAGCGCCATTGGGAGGAGGGGCGCTTCCGCGACCCCTACATGCGCGAGGACCTCCAGGACTACGGCATCATGATGGACACCCTGGAGTGCTCGGTGAACTGGTCGAACCTGGAGACCGTGCACACGGGCGTGCGCGAGTTCTGCCACTCGAGGCCGGACACGATCTGCATGACCCACATGTCGCACTTCTACCCGCAGGGCTGCAACCTGTACTTCATCTTCATCGCGAAGATCGACCGGATCGACGAGTACCTGGCCTACCAGTCGGGCATCCTCGACAGCATCCAGAAGCACGGGGCCACGATGAGCCACCACCACGGCATCGGCAAGGCCTTCGCGCCCTGGCTCGAGGGCGACGTCGGCCCCGAGGCCATCTCCCTCTTCCGCGCCATCAAGCGGCACCTGGACCCGAAGGGCATCATGAATCCCGGCGGCACCATCGCCCTCGACCTGCCGGACGAGAAGCGGCGGATACTCAGGAAGCCGGGGCGCTAAAGAGGGGCTCCGCGCGAGGCGGCGCCGCGGCTGAGTCTCGCCGGGCGCCGGCCATAAGGCCCCTCCCGGGCGGCCGCGGCGCGATCGCGACCGGTCAGCGTGTCGTCGTGCGCGCCGGACGGGCCGGGCGACGCGCGGCCGCCTAGGCTCCCGTGAACTCGAGGAAGCGGCCGGGCGAATTTTCCGGTTCGGGATAGGCTCCCCGCTGTCGGGGCGGGAGGAGGAGGGCGAGGCGGTTCATGAGCTCTTCAGTCATGTCGAGCCTGTCCCGCCTGGTCGCGCCTCCTTGCGGCTCCTTGAGCCTGAAGCTCTCTCCGACGCGGAAGGCCACCCTCGTCCGCCGGAGGCGCCTCAGGTTGGGCCAGAAGCGCTCGCAGCCCGTGATGGCCACGGGGAGGACGGGCGCGCCGCTCCGGAGCGCGATCTGCGCCACGCCGCCGTGCCCGCGCTGGAGGCGGCCGTGGCCGCTCCTCGTGCCTTCGGGGGCCAGGGCCACGACGCGGCCCGCGGCCAGCGCGGCCATGATGCGGCGCATCGCGCCCAGGTCGGCTCCCTCCCTGTCCAGGGGAATCGTCTCCCAGGCGTCGGCCAGGAATCCGAGGAGGGGATTGTCCCAGGTCTCCCGCTTCGCGACGCCGACGAGGCGGCGGGAGGCGAGGTAGCTGTAGAGGAGGGGGCCGTCCAGGAAGTTCACGTGGTTGATGACGACGATGAGGGGGCCCTTGGCCGGGACCTTCGCGAGCTCCTTCGAGTCGACCCTGCACAGGAGTCCGAGGAGGCTCCGGATGAGGGGAGTGAGGACGCGCGAGGCCGGCCTCACTCGTCGTCCTCTTCCGCGGCGGCGACCGCGGTCCGAGAGCCGCCGCCCGGGGCGCCTTCGGCCGCCGCGACGGCCGCGAGGATCGCGGCGCCGTACCGCCCCGCCTTGACTTCGCCCATGCCGAAGACCTCGAGGAGCCCGGGCAGGCTCGACGGCCGGCGCGAGACGAGGTCGTAGAGGGTCCGGTCGGCGAAGACGACGTAGGGCGGCACCCCGGCCTCCTCGGCCAGGCGCCTGCGGAGGGCTCGGAGGGAGGCGGCGAGGGCATCTGCTCCCGGCCCCGAGGCCAGCGCCGAGGCGAGGCCGGCTCCCGCCGCTCCCGCGGCCGCGCGTGCGCCCGAAGGCGCGTCCTTCCTGCCGCGGGGCGGCACCGTTCCCAGGATGGGCGATCGGTCCTTGAAGGCGGCGTAGGCGAGGGGCGTCAGGCGCAGTACGCCGAACTCCTCGTCGCGGTCCAGGTAGCCCTTGCGCGCGAGCTGGCGCGAGAGGTCCATCCACTGCGCCCTCGTCCATTCCTTGCCGATGCCGTAGGTGGAGAGCTCCGCGTGGCCGAGGCCCAGGACCCGCTCGTTCCGCGAGCCCACGAGGACGTCGGCCACATGGCCGGCGCCGAAGCGCTCGCCCGTGCGCTTCACGCAGGAGAGGAACTTGTAGGCCTCAGTCGTCACCTCGGTCTCCGGAGCGGCGCCGGCGCCGGCCGCGCCGGGGACGCAGGCGTCGCAGGCTCCGCAGCCCGCGGCGGCGTCCGGGCGCGCGATCGGCGGTCCCGCGTAGGCCTCGCCGAAGTGGGAGAGGAGGGCTAGGCGCCGGCAGCCGGGCTTCTCGGCGTAGCGGAGCATCGCGGAGAGGGCCGCCTCGGCCGCCAGGGCCTCGTCGCCCTCCTTGCCCGAAAGGAGGGCCCGCATCTTCTGGGCGTCGCCGTAGCCGTAGAGGAGGAGGCACCTCGCGGGTAGCCCGTCGCGGCCCGCCCGGCCGATCTCCTGGTAGTACTGCTCCAGGCTCTTCGGGAGGTCGGCGTGGACGACGAAGCGCACGTCGGGCTTGTCGATGCCCATGCCGAAGGCCGTCGTCGCGGCGACGACCCGCACCTCGTCGTCGATGAAGGCGTCCTGGTTCCGCGCGCGCTCCTCGTCGGGAAGGCCGGCGTGGTAGGGAAGGGCGGGAATGCCCCGCTCGGAGAGCCGCCGCGCGACCTCCTCGGCCCTGGCCCGCGAGAAGCAGTACACGATGCCCGATTCCTCCGGAAAGCCCGCGGCGAAGGAGGCGATCTCGTCGTAGCCGCCGTTCGGGCCGCGGGGCCTCGCCTCCAGGAAGAGCTCGGGCCTGTCGAAGCTCGCGACGATCTCCAGGGGGTCTCGGAGCGCGAGGGCCCTCGCGATGTCGGCCCTGACGCGGGGCGTCGCGGTGGCGGTCAGGGCCAGGAAGGGCGCGCCGGGGAAGGCCTCCCGGAGGGAGCCGAGGAGGCGGTACTCGGGGCGGAAGTCATGGCCCCACTCCGAGATGCAGTGGGCCTCGTCGACGGCGACGAGCTTGACGCGCAGGGAGGAGAGGAGCTCGCTCCCGCGGGGCGAGAGGATGGTCTCGGGCGCCGCGTAGAGGAGCCGCGCCCCGCCAGCCCGCAGGGAGGCGGCGCCGGCCCGCCACTCCTCGGGCGAGAGGCTCGAGTTGAGGAAGATCGCCGGGGCTCCGAGCTCGCGGAGGAAGGCCACCTGGTCGCGCATGAGGGAGATGAGGGGGGACACGACGAGGGCGAGGCCCTCGGAGGCGAGGGCGGGGATCTGGTAGCAGAGGGACTTGCCGCCGCCCGTGGGCATCACCGCGAGGACGTCGCGGCCCGCGAGCGCGGCCTCGATGATCCGCTCCTGGTTGGGGCGGAAGTTGTCGTAGCCGAAGACGCGCTTCAGGAGCTCGCGGGGGGTCTCGCTCATGGGCCTGAGTATAGACCGGGAAGGCCGCCCGGGCCAACGGGCCGGGGCGCCGGCCTGCCCGGCACGCCCGGCGGTCGCGCGCGGAGGCGCGGCCCCGCGCGGCCCCGCGCGGCCCCGGCCGCGACCGCCGGCGCGGGCTCCGCGGGACGCATGGCGGCGCCGGCCCCGAGGGGCGCGGGACGGCCACGATCCGCCGGCGGGGCTGTCGCGCCGCGGGTTCCGGGCTATACTTCAAGGCGACGCGAAAAGCCCATATCCGACTCAAGGAGTAGTGATGCTCGAATTCATAGTCAAGGGAGGCCTCGTCCTCTGGATCATCATGACCCTGTCCGCCGTGGGAGTCGCCATCATCGTCGAGCGCCTCGTCTATTTCCGCAAGATCCGCGTGGACGAGGAGAAGCTCTTCCTGCGCATCAAGGCCTCGCTCGAGAAGGGCCACTTCGACGAGGCCCTCGCGATCTGCGACCAGAACGTCTCGCCGCTCTCCGGCCTCATGCGCGTCGGGATCGAGCATAGGGAGTACCCCGAGACCGTCCAGAAGGAGGTCCTCAAGGACGCGGCCGCGCAGGAGGTCCCGCGCCTGGAGAAGAACGTCTCCGCGCTGGGCACCATAGCGCATATCGCGCCCCTCCTGGGCCTCCTCGGGACGGTGACGGGCACGATGAAGGCCTTCGGCGTCCTGGGGCGCTTCGGCTCCGTCGCCGACCCCTCGGTCCTCGCGCGCGGCGTCTCCGAGGCCCTCATCACCACCGTCGGCGGCATCGTCGTCGCGGTGCCCGCGGTCATCTTCTACAACTACCTGGTCACGAAGGTGAACCTCATCCTCGTGCAGATGGAGAACCAGGTGAACGCCCTCGTCCTCATGATCAACGCGTCCAGGCTCAAGGCCGCGTCCCGGGAGGGAGGGAAGGCATGAGGCTCGAGCGCAGGCTGAAGCCGACGATCAACATCGACATGACGCCCCTCATCGACGTCGTCTACCAGCTCGTCATCTTCTTCATGATCACGAGCGTCTTCAAGATGGCCCCCGGCATCGCGCTGGAGCTTCCCGGCGCGGCCACCGCGAGCTCGGTCGCGGTGACCGAGCTCAGGATCGTCGCCGTCTCCGAGGACGAGATCTACGTCGGCAAGGAGAGGACGAGCCTCGCGGGCCTCGAGACCCTCGTGCGGCGCGCGGTCGAGGGCACCGAACCGAAGGACAGGCGGGCCGTCCTGGAGGGCGACAAGGCCATGCCCTACCAGCTCATGGTGTCGATCCTGGACGCGCTCAGGGAGAACGGCGTCGACGGGGTCGGCCTCCAGACCAGTCCGGGCGGCGGGGCGGGGGCGAAGGCGGCGCCCGCGAAGGCCTCGCCGTGAGGCGGGAGGACTGGCTCAGGGCCCAGGACAGGAAGCGCCGGGTCCTCGCCTGGGCCGCCACCGCCGCGGCCTATCTCCTCGCGCTCGGCCTTGTCCTCCTCGTCGAGGGCTTCCGCGTCGAGGAGGTCTCCGACTACGCGGGACCCGTGCGCGTGAGCCTCGGGAGCCCCGAGGGCAACGCCGCGCGCGGCCTTCTCGAGTCCCCGCCCGAGCTGTCTGAGCCGCCGGCGCCCGCGCCCGCCGAGCCGACGCCTCCGGAACCCGCCGCCGCGGCGCCGACCTCTCCCGCGACCCCCGCGCCCGCCGCCCCGGCGCAGCCCAAGGCGCCTGCGGCCGCGAAGCCCGCGCCCGCGGCGGCCAAGCCGGCCCCGGCGGCCACCGCATCCGCGGCCGCGGCCCCGTCGGCCCCCGCCGCTCCGACTTCGCCGCCTCCGCCCGAGGTCGCGCGCGGCACGGAGGCTGGCAACGACTACGAGACGAGCTTCGGCGGCGACTCGGGCTTGATTAGACGGAGCTTGAAGGTCCCGATATATCGATACTTACCGCCACCGTTTTATCTTGATCAGAAATATGTTGATTCGATCGCTGGCCTGCCTGACGCAGTAAATCCAATGCCAGAAGAAGCGAGGCGGCGACTCTTGATCACGTATTATGCGAAATCAGGAGATGTATGGAAACAAAAACTCCCAGTCCCTCTCGATGTACGAGAGAGACTTTGGGTAGTTCTCGAGGAGGCGGGCTTTGATCCTCGGCGAGCTGACTATAAACTCAACAATCCCAAACCTATCACACTCTCTTTCACGATGGTGCCAATCAAAAACCAGATGCCTGAACTACGCGATCTCCGCATCATCGAGTCTTCGGGTTTTCCTGATCTAGACGAAGCAGTCATGTATGGTTTTCAGAAGGCTGGTTTCTCTTCGGACGCAACAAAAGCCGTCACGGGCCGCTTCGTCTACCGCTTCAACTAGGGACGAGGACGCGGGCCCAGGTCGGGTGGAGAGTCAGTCGGACCTTGCCGTTCCGCACGGGGAAGCGCTCCCCTCCGTCCAAGGCGTCGCGGAGGAAGGCCGCGGGGAAGGGCACCGGAACCTCGAGCTCCACCGCGCGCTTCTCCGCGTTGAGCGCCACGACGGCCGGGCCGGCCTCGCAGGAGCGCTCGAAGGCGAACTGGCGCGGCGCGACGAGGAGCTCGCGGTAGCCGCCGCGCCTCAAGGCCGGGACGGCCTTCCTGAGCGAGGCGAGCCGCCGGACGGCGGCCTCGAGCCCGGGGACCTCCGGCCCCGCCTCGAGCGCCTCGACGGAAGGCCGCAGCGGCGCGTCCGAGCCGCCCGCCTTTCGCCCCGCCGCCCCGCGCTCGGAGCCGTAGTAGAGCGAGGGCGGGCCCGGCATCGTGAAGAGGAGGCAGTAGAGGGGGAAGAGGAGGGCCTCGTCGCCCAGGAGGGAGGCCGCCCGGTCCACGTCGTGGTTGTCCGCGAAGGCGTAGAGATGAAGGCCGCGGTAGATCCCGCCCTCGCCGAACTGCCGCTTGAGGGCGTAGGCGATCTCGAAGTAATTCCCGTCCTTGAGGCTCGACCAGAGGCCCTTCCAGCATTCGTAGTTCGTCGTCGAGTCGAGGAGGCCCGGCGCGGCCCAGCGACGGTAGTCGCCGTGGACCACCTCCCCCATGAGCCAGAAGTCCGGGCGCCGCGCCCGGCAGGCGGCGGCGAGCTCCCGCTGGAACTCGAGGTCGACCAAGTCGGCCGCGTCGAGCCTGAGGCCGTCGACGCCGTAGTCGTCGATCCACGAGAGGCTCGCCGCCACGAGCTCGGCCCGGACCTCGGGATTGCCGGTATCGAGGCGCGCGAGGTCGAGGCAGCCGTTCCAGCCCTCGTAGGAGAAGGGATCGCCCAGGGGGCTCGGCCGCGAGAAGTCGAGGCCCCTGAACCAGGCCGCGAAGCGCGAGGAGCGGCCGCGCTCCGCCACGTCGCGGAACCAGGGGTGCCCGCGGCCCACGTGGTTGAAGACCGCGTCGAGGACGAGGCGCATCCCGCGCCGGTGTAGCCCGTCCGAGAGGCGGGCGAGCGTCGACGAGTCCCCCAGGCGCCGGTCGACCAGGCGGAAGTCGACCGTGTCGTAGCCGTGCGCGCTCGACTCGAAGACGGGTCCCAGGTAGAGGGCGTCGGCTCCCAGCTCCGCGACGCGCCCGAGGCGCTCCGTGAGGCGCTCGAGGCGCGGGATCGGCGCGGAGGAGAAGTCGTTCCTCCCGGGCGCGCCGCAGTAGCCCAGGGGATAGACATGATAGAAGACCGAGTCTTCGGCCCAGTGCGCCATGATGCCTCCATGGAATGTCATTTACTACCTACCGGTAGGTATATTCTGAACGAGCACAGTGACGGCGAGCGGGCGGTCCTGCCGCGGGCGGTCCTACCGCGCAGGAGAAGCCGCGCCGCGCAGGCGAAGCCTGGCGGCTCGGGCTGGGCCCGGCCGCCGGCCGCGCCTTGCTAGGAGAAGATCCCGTACATGAACTGGCGGACAGCCTCACGGATCGTCCGCTCGTCCAGGCCGCTCCTCCCCGCGAGATGGAAGCCCGCGTAGCTGTCGATGGTGCCGATGAAGGTCCCGGCGAAGGCCCTGGAACGGCCGCGCATGTTCCCGTGGTCCTTCTCCGCCGCGGCGAAGAAGGAGCGCACGGCCTCGAAGAGGGCCTCGTTGAGCGACGCGGCCGCCTCGCCCGCCTCGCTGCCCGGGGGGGCGAAGCTCATCGCGAGGCGCATGCGCGCGAAGACGGGATCGGCGAGGGCGAAGCGGGAGAAGGCGAGGGCGATCTCCTCGAGCCCCTTGGGGACGTCGCGCCCGTAGCGCGCGGCCGCGCGGACCGCGGCGAGGAGGGGGCCGCCCCGCTCCTCGATCGCCGCGTCCAGGAGACCCCGCTTGGAGCCGAAGTAGTGGTACAGGGTCGGCTTGGTCACGCCGGAGGCTTCCGCTATCTCGGCGACCCCGACGGCCTCGTAGCCGCGCTCCGAGAAGAGCCTCGCGGCCTCGGCCAGGATGAGCTCGCGGTTCCCGCCCGTTTCTTCCATGCGGCCACTATACCGAACGGTATAGCGCTGGTCAAGGCCCGCCGCGCCAAGCCCCTCGGTTCAACGCCGCGCCGCGCGACTCCGCGCGTCGGCAAGCGGCGCGGCGCAGCGCGACTCCGCGCTATATGGCGCCGCGCCCGGCCGCCTAGGCCTTCCTGCCGACGAAGAAGAGGGAGGGGGCGGAGCGGAAACCGACCGAGCGGGCGCGGGCCAGGAGCTCAAGGCCCCGGGCCTTCATCGCCGCGCGGGCCTCGGGGGGGACGCGGGCGCCGCCAGCGCCTTCGCCCAGGGCCTCGATCTTGCCCGAGTAGGTCTCGACTATCTTCTCGATCTCGGCGAGGAGCTCGGGGTCGAGGGGATCGCCCTCCTCCTCCACGATCTCGTCCCAGCTGGACTCCGCGAAGCCCCCGGCTCCGGCGGAGGCCTCGACGAGGCCGCGCAGGGCCGCCCTGCCGTAGGTCTCAGCGTGGTGGACGCCGCCCGCGCTGTCGACCTCGGCCCACCAGTGGTGCATGAGGACGTGGGTCATGGCCGGGCCTTCGCCTGAGTCGCGGTGCATCTCCAGGACGACGAGGCGGCCGCCGGGGGCGAGGACGCGAAGGGCCTCGGAGAGGACGCGGGCCGGATCGGGGAAGTGGTGGAGGGAGTTGGAGAGGCCGACGAGGCCGAAGCTCGCGTCGGCGTAGGGGAGGGCGGCCGCGTCGGCCTCTTCCACCCTGGCGGCCCGCGTGGCGGCCAGGTTCTTCCGCGCGGCCTCCAAGGCACGGGGGGCCGAGTCGACGGCGACGATCTCCTCGTAGGAGGCGAGGCTCCCCGCGAGCCTGGCCGCGAAGGCCCCCGAGCCCGTCGCCAGGTCGAGGACCCTGCCCCCGTCGATGTCCTTGAGCCTCGCGTCGATGATGTCTATGGCTTGCCTCCCGCCGCGGCTTGCGGCGCGGCGAGGACAGGATAGCCGCGCGAGGTCCGGCGCGCCATCCCCCGAACGAGGGGCCGGGAGACGGCGGCCAGGACTTGAGGCGGGCGTCTCGGCCGCGGACGGCGCGGTCGCGCAGCGCCAGGGCGCCGACCCGGCCGCGGACGGGCTTCCCCGCGGTCGCCCGGAGGCGCCCGCCCGGCCGCGGATTCACCCGAATAGGGGAGAGTCTCAGGCCGCGGCTTTCCGCTAGAGTGGCGCCCGGACGGGAAGGTCGCCTCTCGAGGCTCGAATCCCGGCCGAAAGGATGCGTCGGTATGTCGTCGCTCGGCATGTGCGTCGAGCTCCGGGCCGTAGAGGCGCGGAGCGATCTCCTCGGTCCGTCCTATCCCGCGGCCTCTCCGCGCGGGGAAGACGCCGCCCGCCGGACGCGCCGGCGCGGTTCCGGACTCAAGGGCCTGGCCCTGCTCCTCTTCAGGCGCTGAAGAACCCGGCCCCTGGCCGGCCGTCTCGCGGAAGCTTCCGCCTGGCGCCTGCCTGACGGGCAAGCCCTCCGCCCGACCTTTGCCTCCAAGGCGGGCGCGCGCCCATGAAGGCCGGCCGGCCCGATAGTCGTGTCGGCCAACTTCCCGCGTCTCCCCGAGCTCCTCAAAGCCGGCTTCCCGTGCTACCATGTCGGCTTGCGCGCCTCTCCCCGCGAGGAGGGGCTGAAGGAGCGACACATGGGATCCCTGGCCGGAAGCTGCCCAGAAGCCTACGCCGAATTCGGGCCGCCGCGCCTCCGCGCGGGCCTGGTCAGGCGCGAGAGGCTCTTCGGACTGCTCGATCTGGGGGCCGGCCGCCGCCTCGTCGTCGTCAAGTCGCCGGGGGGCTTCGGGAAGACGACCCTTCTCGCGGACTGGCTCCAGGCCAGGCGCCGCCGCTACTCCTGGCTCGGCGTCGAGGAGGGGCCGCTGGAGGGGCGGGAGCTCCTCGCGCTGGTCGCCGCCTCCCTGCGGAGCTCCCTCGGCGAGGCGGGGAAGGCCCTGCCCGAGGAGGGGGAGGGCGCGGGCCTCGTCCGCGCGATAGCCGCCGCCGTCGGGGCCCTGGACGAGCCCTTCAGCCTGGTCATCGACGACTGCCACCTCATCGGCGACAGGCGGGCGGGCCTCCTCCTCCTCCGCCTCGCGGAGGCGCTGCCGCCCAACGCCTCCCTCGTCCTTTCGGGCAGGGGCGAGCCTTCCTTCCCCCTGGCCAGGCTCCGGTCCCGGGGCGAGCTCCTCGAGATCGGCGCCGCCGAGCTCCGCTTCACCGCCGCCGAGACCCGCGACTTCCTCCGCGGCCCCCTCGGGGACTCCTACTCGGACGACGAGGCCGCCCTCCTGGGCGCGAAGACGGAGGGCTGGGTGGCCGCCCTCCAGATGGCCGTCCTGGGCCTGCGCGGCCGGGCCGACCGGCGGGCCTTCCTCGAGTCCTTCGGCGGCGCGCACCGCGACGTCTTCGACTACTTCGCGGAGGAGACCTTCGCGGCCCTCGATCCCGGACTCCTGGCCTTCCTCCTGCCCTGCTCCGTCCTCGAGACCCTCTCCGCTCCGCTGTGCCGGGAGCTCACGGGCAGGGAGGACTCCGCCGCCCTGGTCGAGCGCCTCGTGGACGAGGGGCTCTTCCTCCTCCCCCTGGACGACGAGCGGCGCCGCTACGCCTTCCACGGCCTGTTCCGGGAGGCCCTCCTCCGCCGCCTGGAGTCGGACCTGCCGGAAGCCCTGCCGAAGCTCAGGCTGGCGGCCGCCGGCTGGCTGGCCGCGAACGGCCAGCCGCTCGAGGCCATGCGCCTGCGCCTCCTCGCGGGCGACGCGGAAGGGGCGGCTGCCCTGGCGGAGGGGCGGGCCCTCTCGGCCCTGGAGAGCGGCCGGGTCGAGGACCTGCGCTCCGCCATAGCCGTCCTTCCCCGGGAGGCCGTCGAGTCGCGGCCCTGGCTCGCCGTCGCCGCCGCCTGGGCGGCCGTCTACGCGGGGCGCCTTTCGGACGCGGCCGCCTTCGCCGACGCGGCGGAGGTCCGCGCCTCCGCCCAGTCCCGGATCATCGGCCATGTGGAGGCCATCAGGGCCTACCGGGCCAACCTGGAAGGGGACGGCGAGGAGGCGAAGCTCCGCGCCCTCCGCGCGTTCGAGCTTCTGCCCGCGAGCGACAGCATGGCCCGGGCCCACGCCGGGAAGAGCCTCGGCTTCGGCTTCACCCTCCTCCACGACTACGCCGCGGCCTCCCGGGCCCTCGAGGGGGCGATCGAGGAGGCGGGCTCCCGCGGCGGCCACCACATCCGGGTCCTCGCGGCGAACGACCTGGCCTACCTCGCCATGACGCAGGGCCGCTTCTCCGAGGCCGAGGAGATCTGCCGGCGCGAGATCGCGGCGGGCTCGGGCGGCGGCCGCGAGGCTCCCGTCCTCGGCTGCCTGCATAGCCTGCTTTCGAACATCTGCCTCTCGCGCGGAGAGATCCCCGCCGCCCTCGAGCAGGCGAGGCTAGGCCTGGAGATGGGCCTTGCCTGGGGCAACATGGACCGCCTCGTCTTCTCCTACGTCATGTACGCGACGAACCTCGCGGCGGCGGGGGACAGGCCCGCCGCGAGGGCGGCCCTGGAGCGGCTCAGGGCCCTCCCCGACCTCACGCCGAGGCACGCGGCGGTGATCCTCATGACCGCGGCGGAGATCGATCCCGCCGGCCCCGACGCGGCGCGCATGGAGCGCATGGCCCCGCTCAAGGACGAGAACTTCAACCTCTCCTTCCAGGCGGTCCGCGCCCGCGCCCTCCTCGCGAAGCGCCGGGCGGCCGAGTGCCTGGCCGTCGTCCTGCCCTCCCTGGAGCTCGCCCGGCGCTGGAACCTCAGGCCCGTCCAGCTCGACGCCCTGGTCAACGCCGCCCTGGCCCAGCGGAGCCTGGGACGCCGGGAGGAGGCCCGCGCCGCCGCCGCCGAGGCCAGGGCCCTGGCGGAGGAGCTGGGCGACCTCCTGCGCATCCCCGCCCGCGGCCCCGCCATCCGCTCCCTTCTGGAGGAGGAGGGCCTTCTCTCCGGCAGCTTCGGGGCCCGCCTCGCCGCGGCCTTCGACGCCTTCGCCGAGCGTCCGGGAGGCGACGCCGACGACCGCTCGGGCGAGCCCCTCTCGCCCCGCGAGCGGGAGATCCTCTCCCTCCTCGTCCAGGGCCGCACGGCGGAGGAGATAGCCTCCCTCCTCTTCGTCGCCCCGAGCACAGTGCGCTCCCATGTGAAAAGCCTCTACGCCAAGCTCGGCGTCCATCGCCGCATCGAGGCGGCCAACAAGGCGCGCGAGCTCGGAATTCTTTAGGGTCCGGCCTCCCGGGGGCCTCCCTGGGTCTCAGGGGTTCAGGAATGCTTCCCGAAATGCGGGAAAACCACCCATGATTCCCCATCTTTGAGGATGCCGCCCGCCCTTGACCGACTCCACACTCCTCCTTCGGACGGGAAGGCCCCTTCGGGCGCCGCCCGGTCCGCAATCCGGCATGTGGAGGAACGAAAGCATGAAACGATTCGCGGTATCCGTCCTCGTCGTCGCGCTCGCGGCGGCGGGGCTGTCCGCCCAGGCCAAGGGTCCGATCGTCGACAAGATCCTGCTCGACGCGAAGACCCAGGAGGACATCGCCCTCAAGGACGTCGCCTCCGGCAGGAGCGACCTCTTCACCTACGACGTCAGCGCGGCGACCTTCAAGGCCCTGCCCGACGACATCAGGAACAGGCTCGACCCCTACGCCATCACCGGCGCCTCCTACAACACCCTCTTCACGAACCCCTTCCCGAACAAGGCCCCCTACCAGGCCAAGCGCGACGGCAAGGTCACCCTGAACCCGCTCGCCATCCGCGAGGTCCGCTTCGCCCTCAACTACCTCATCAGCCGGAAGCAGATCATCGACGAGATCCTCTCCGGCGGCGGCCTCCCGATGTACACGCCCGTCATCCCCGGCCAGCCCAACTCCTCCCGCTACGGCCTCGTCGCCTCCAAGCTCGGCTTCACCGCCGGCGGCAACGAGAAGAAGGCGATCGCCGACATAGGCTCGGCGCTGGAGAAGGCCGCGGCCCTCCCGGAGAACAAGGGCAGGCTCGTCCGGGGCGACCGCTACTGGACCTTCGACGGCGAGCCCCTCCTCGTCAAGTTCCTCATCCGCGTCGACGACCCCTCCGTCCGCCTCCCGATGGGCCGCTACATCGCCTCCCAGATCGAGAAGGCCGGCATCAAGGTCGAGCGCCTGGAGTGGGACCGCACGAAGTGCCGCGAGACCTACGACCAGAACGATCCCGCCGACCTGGGCTGGAACCTCTACACAGAGGGCTGGGGCGGCGGCCAGACCCTGGCCTACTGGGACCAGAGCATCGCCCAGATGTACGCCCCCTGGATGGGCGACATGCCCGGCGGCAACAGGGCGGGCGCCTGGAGCTACGAGCACCCCGAGCTCGACAAGCTGACCTCCGACTCGGTCAACGGCCGCGTGAAGGACGAGGCGGACTACTACGCCAAGTGCCTCAAGGCCACCGAGCTCGGCCTCAAGGAAGCGGTGCGCCTCTACGTCGTAGCGACGACGAACTACACCTGCGCCAGCAAGGACCGCTTCAACAACCGCATGGTCTACGGCCTGGGCGACGGCCTCAACAACTTCTCCTACTACACGGCCGACGTGAAGCCGGACAAGGACGGCCAGAAGGTCTTGAGGATCTCCGGCTTCTCCTCCCGCGGCGACCTCTTCAACTCCGCCTGGGACCCCATCGGCCCCGACGGCTTCTCCGACACCTACTCCGGCACGGTCGCGAGGCAGCTCTCCGACAACGAGTACAACGCGAACCCCGTCACCGGCATCAACATCCCGATGATGGCCTCCTGGTCCAAGGTGAAGACCGACATCGCGGTGTCCGCCGACGGCTCCCTCCAGGGCAGGCTCGCGATCCCCGCCGAGGCCGTCTTCTACAACGCCCTGACCCAGAAGTGGGACTCCTCCGTCGTCTACGTCGACAGGAAGGGCGACGGCTCCGAGTACGGCTACGCGAAGCGCTCCGAGAATCCCGCCTTCTCCAAGGCCTTCTCCACCGCGACCTTCGCCTTCAAGCCCGGCAAGTGGCACCACGGCCGCGCGATGGGCATCGTCGACTACCGCTACGCGATCGCCCGCCAGGTCGAGCTCTGCGTCCAGCGCGGCGCGGACGACAAGGTCTACGAGGAGAGCTACGCCGCCTCCTGGAACCCGAACCTCGTCAGGTTCAAGGGCTATGTCTTCAACAAGGACGGCACCCTCACCGTCTACGGCGACGCGAACTACCCGATGGACCAGGACCAGCTCGCCACCCTGCTCTGCCCCCAGCTCATGATCGAGGCCTCCAACTACGGCGACGTCCTCCCCTGGGAGATCCACGAGGGCCTCAAGTACCTCGTCGCCGAGGGCTCCGCCTCCAAGACCCTCTACCGCTTCAACTCCGACTCCAACTTCACCGAGGTCGACCTCATCAGCCAGCGCTGCGTGGCCGACCTCAAGGCCAAGCTCCAGGAGCTCAAGGCCCGCAAGCACGTCCCCGTCTCCATCGCCGCCTGGGTGACGCCCGAGGAAGCCGCCAAGGCCTACGACCAGGCCATCGCCTTCATCGACAAGCACGGCCACGCCATGATGTCGAACGGCGGCTTCATCCTGGACCGCTACGACGCCGCGAACAAGACCGCGATCCTCGTCGCGAACCGCGATCCCGCCTATCCCTTCGAGAAGGGCCATTTCGCCAAGGCCCTCGCCTCCTCCTACGCCCGCATCGAGTCGGTCAAGGTCCCGGCCTACAAGAAGGGCGCCGACCTCGTGGTCTCCGCCACGGTGAGCGAGGTCGCCTTCCCCTCCAACGGCGCGAAGCCCGCCGCCAAGCTCACGGCCAAGGTGACCCTCGTCGCGGACAAGGACTACGTCTTCGCCGCCAAGCTCGCCAAGGCCGGCACGATCGAGGCCGCGATCCCCGCGAAGGTCCTGGGGACGCTCAAGGCCGGCAGCTACACCCTCGTCGTCGAGGCGGCCCTCGGCAACGAGGCGCCGACGGTCGAGACCGCCAACGTCCTCGTCTTCTAAAAGCATCAAGGACTCGAGCGCCCTCCCCCGCCTCCGGCGGGGGAGGGCCTCCTTGAAGGCCGAAGGCGCGAGCCTTCCGCCTTCGGGGAGGAAAATCCAGCACGCAGGACAAGCCATGTACGGAAAATACGTCCTAAAGCGGGCGGGCTACGGGATCCTGATGTACGTCATCATGATCTTCGTATACTCGACGCTCTTCAACAGCGTCGCCGACCGCACGATGAGCTCCCTCATCGACGAGCAGGTCGCGCAGGAGATGACCCGCTACAAGAGCCTGGACGAGGCCCAGCGGGCCGGCCTCCGCGAGGAGCGCATCCAGGCGAAGCGCCGCCAGTACCACCTGGACGAGCCCCTCGCGAGCCGGATCTTCTGGCGCGGCGTCGACACGATCACCTTCAACTTCCGCAACTCGACCATCATCAAGGCCTCCGACGGGGACCGCCGCGTCCTCAAGATCGTCGGCGAGGCCCTGCCCAGGACCATCGTCCTCTTCACGACGGAGGCGGCCCTCGTCACCGTCGTCGGCGTCATGATGGGGCTCGGCCTCGCCCGGAAGCCGAACGGCCCCCTGGACCGCTTCAACTCGGGGATCACGATGATCACGAACGGCCTGCCGGCCTGGTGGCTCGGCATGCTCATGATCATGGTCTTCTCCTACGCCCTGCCGGTCTTCCCCTCGGGAGGGATCCGCTCCAACCCGCCGCCAGAGGGCCTCATGGGCGTCCTCGACTACCTCTGGCACCTCGCGCTGCCCCTCGTCACCCTCACCCTCCTGGGCCTCTGGAGCACCGCCTATATCACCCGCAACATCGTCCTCTCGAACCTGCAGGAGGACTACATCATGGCGGCCCGCGCCCGCGGCGTGCCCGAGCGCCTCGTCCTCTTCAGCCACACGCTCAGGAGCTCGATGCCCGCCATCATGACCCTCGCGATCCTGGGCCTCTTCGGCTCGATCGCGGGCAACATCATCGTCGAAGGCATCTTCGGCTGGCCCGGCATCGGCAACCTCTACTTCGTCGCCGTCCAGCAGAACGACGTACCCGTCCTCATGGCCACCCTCGCGATCGAGACCCTCATCAACATGGGCGGCTTCGTGCTGCTCGACATCGTCTACGGGCTCCTGGATCCGCGCATCAAGACTGGAGGCAGGGCATGAACCTCCGCGACAGCCTGGAAGGCCTCGGAGCCTTCTGGAAGGAATTCAGCAAGAACAAGACGGGCCTCGTCGGGCTCGGCCTGCTCGCCGTCTTCGTCCTCCTCGGCCTCTTCGGGACCCTCGTCGTCCCCTTCCCCGGCGCCATCGACCACTGGCGGGACATCGGCTTCTGGCAGGACAATCCCCAGGCCGCCCCGCCCGTCTGGACGAACTGGTTCGCGAAGAGGAAGGGCGTCGTGTCCTCCGTCCTCGACCGCGCCCAGGCGGAGGAGTCGACGCTCGACTCGGGCGCGCGCGTCTCCTCCCTCACCTTCGACTACGACTTCGGCTACGACCTGCCCCCGCGCGACGTCGTCGTCCGCTTCGAGGGCTCGGGCCTCGTCCCCGTGACCATCACCCTGGAGCGTCCCGACGGCCTGGTCGCCGAGCTCTACCGCGCCCAGCTCGAGCTCTCCGAGGGCGACGTCCAGCGGGTCTCCCTGGCCCGCAACTGCTCCCAGGAGGTCGTCGAGTTCCTCCGCGCGAGCGACGAGGCTCTCGCGGCCTCCCTGGACGCCGACCTCGTGAAGCCGGTGAGCCTCCTCTTCTCGCGCCTCTCCCCCGGCATGGCGGAGAGCCCGGAGGCCCTCAAGGGCGCCTACAGGCTCAAGGTCAACGCCTTCCTCTTCTCCGAGGACGCCCGACTCGCGAAGGCCTCCGCGGTCGTGTCGGGCCACGTCTCCGGGATCTTCGGCACGGACATGGCCAAGCGCGACGTCTTCACCGGCCTCGTGATCGGCATCCGCTGGGCCCTCGTCATCGGCCTCCTCACCTCCATCGTCACGGTGATGGCCGGCGTGCTCCTGGGCGTGACCGCCGCCTACATGGGCGGCGCGACCGACTGGCTCCTCTCCCGGCTCTACGAGCTCATCTTCCTCATGCCGGTCCTGCCCTTCCTCATCGTCGTCTCCGCCATCTTCAAGCCGACGATCTGGACCCTCATCCTCATCATCTGCCTCTTCTTCTGGGCCGGCCCCTTCAAGCCGGTCTACTCGATGGCGCTGCAGATCAAGGAGGAGACCTTCGTCGAGGCCTCCCGCGCCCTGGGCTCGCGGAGCTGGCGCATCATCCTCAGGCACATCATCCCGATCCTCCTTCCCTACAGCTTCGCCTCCATGGCGCTCGCGATCCCGAGCGTCATCGTCTACGAGGCGAGCGTGAGCCTCCTCGGCCTGGGCGACTCCTCCATCGTCACCTGGGGCCAGCTCCTCAACGACGCCCTGGGCCAGGGCGCCGTCATCAACCAGCTCTGGTGGTGGGTCGTGCCGCCCGGGCTCATGATCGCCCTCATGGGCATGTCCTTCGCCTTCCTCGGGACGGCGCTGGACAAGATCCTCCATCCCAAGCTGAAGACCAGGTGACCCCATGAGCGACAACAAGGACAAGAACGCGAAGGAGCCCGTGCTCGAGGTCAAGGACCTCAGGCTCCACTATTTCACCTCGAAGGGCGTCGTGAAGGCGCTCGACGGCGTGAGCTTCCGCCTGGATCCCGGCGAGGCCCTGGGCCTCGTCGGCGAGTCGGGCTGCGGCAAGACGACGACGGGCGTGGCCCTCCTCAACATGCCCTCGCCCCCGGGGCGCATCGTCTCCGGCTCCATCAAGGTGGGCGGCGTCGAGATCGTCGGGATGGAGGAGCAGGAGCTCCGCAGGACCGTGCGCTGGTCCAGGATCTCCATGGTCTTCCAGGGCGCGATGAACTGCCTCACCCCGGTGTACACGATCCGCGACCTCATGCTCGAGACCTGGCGCGTCCACGACGACGCCGAGCGCCCCGACCTCCCCAAGGTGGAGGCCCTCATGCGGAAGTACCTGGCCCTCGTGGGCCTGCCCGAGCACGTCCTGGGGCGCTACCCCCACGAGCTCTCCGGCGGCATGAAGCAGCGCGTCGTCATCGCGATGGCCCTCTTCCTGGAGCCCCAGGTCATCGTGATGGACGAGCCGACGACGGCCCTGGACGTCATCGTCCAGGCGCAGATCCTCAACCTCATCAAGGACCTGAAGGCCGAGCGGGGCATCTCTTACATCTTCATCACCCACGACCTCGCGGTGGAGGCGGAGGTGGCGGACCGGATCATGGTGATGTACGCCGGCAAGGCCGCGGAGATCGGCACGAACGAGCAGATCTTCGGCGAGGCCGGGCCGGCCCATCCCTACACGAGGAAGCTCCTCGCCTCCACGCCGCGGATCAAGTCGCGCGTGAGCGAGCTCGCCTTCATACCGGGCTCCCCGCCCGACCTCGTCGACCCGCCGCCGGGCTGCCGCTTCGCGCCCAGGTGCGAGTTCGCGAAGCCCAAGTGCCATGAGGCGGAGCCGCCCTTCGGCGAGATCGAGAGCGGGCACTTCGCGGCCTGCTGGAAAGCGATGGAGGATCCCGAATATGAGCGCAATTGAGACCGGCGCGGCCCCCGCCGCCGCGGCGCCCGCCGCCGACGCCTCGGCCGTCCTCGAGCTTCAAGACCTGCGGAGGGAGTTCCGCGTCCACCGGGGCAAGTCCGTCGTGCGCGCCGTCGACGGCGTGAGCCTCAAGGTCGCCCGGGGCGAGATACTCGGCCTCGTCGGCGAGTCCGGCTGCGGGAAGACCACGATCGGCAAGCTCGTGATGAAGCTCATCGCGCCGACGGGCGGCAGGATCCTCCGCAAGGGAGAGGACTGCACGGACCTGGACCGGGCCGCGACAGAGGCCTACCGCCGCCGCGTCCAGATGATCTTCCAGGATCCCTACGCCTCCATGAATCCGCACTACAAGATCAGGGACGTCCTGGAGGAGCCCCTCCTCATCCACCGCGTCGGCGGGAGCCGGGCGGAGCGCGCGGCCCTCGCGGAGGAGGTGATGGCCAAGGTCAAGATGACGCCCGCCGCCGAGTTCCTGGACCGCCACCCCCACATGCTCTCCGGCGGCCAGCGCCAGCGGATCGCGACGGCGCGCACCCTCATCCTCAAGCCCGAGCTCATCGTCGCCGACGAGCCCGTCTCGATGATCGACCTCTCCACGCGGGCGGAGATCCTCCACCTCCTCAAGACCCTCCAGGGCGACATGGAGCTCTCCTTCCTCTACATCACCCACGACATCTCGACGGCGCGCTACTTCACCGACCGCATCGCCGTGATGTACCTGGGGCGCATCGTGGAGATCGGCGCCCAGGACGAGGTGATCGACCATCCCCGCCATCCCTACACGAGGGCCCTCATCGAGGCCGTCTGCGAGCCCGTCCCCGGGCGCGTGGGCGTGAAGCGCGCGCTCAACGTGACGGGGGAGATCCCCTCCGCGACCGCCGTGCCCTCGGGCTGCCGCTTCCACACGAGGTGCTGCTACGCGAAGGAGGAGTGCGCCTCCCTGCCCGAGCCCGAGCTCCAGGATTCCGGAGGCGGCCACCTCTGCGCCTGCAGGCGGTGGAAGGAGATATAGCATGACTCGCGGCGGGATTCTCGATAGCCGGCCAGGACGGGTCCTG
>ENA-UOWG01000937-UOWG01000937.1-activated-sludge-metagenome-genome-assembly--contig:-NODE-937-length-32865-cov-6.340323_pt1 | contig 32865 bp, 34 predicted proteins | sample MGYA00238147_ERZ761563 | MGnify/ENA primary metagenome ERZ761563 (study PRJEB28884, sample SAMN05720216) | anaerobic digester metagenome | isolation source: active sludge of municipal... | reverse complement strand
GATCATAACCACGTAAGGCATCATATCCACCGAGATAATAAAGATTCTTATCGTCAGGATAGCCGAGGCCATATTTTAACCGCAAGGCTATCTTTTGACGGGGAAACAACAATTGATACTTGCTTAAATCGAGCATGAGCCTAGTAAAAGATTCTCTGCCCCCCATAAAATGGCCGGCATTCTCTAAGGAGAAACTGGATTTGAACCCTGCTTCCGGATCTGGGTATGGGCCGGCGCGATTAATAGTCAAATCCGCCCCCGCTATTGCCTCTTGCCTTCTCTTATAAGAAAATTGATCGATATCTTCTCGGTTAGAGGAAATTAGGCTCTTTTCAAAATCCCTGTTTCTTATCAGATAGATACTCACATGGTCGTTTACTTCAGCCAAGCCATAGCTTGCCGGCCAAAGCTCCCTCCTTAAATAAACCTTACCTCCGTCTAAATCGTCTTCTCTGCCGTCGGTATCTTGGTTATTAAAAATTTCGAAGCCTAAAGATAATTGTTTGTTTAAAATGTGCCTTTGCTCGAATCCTACGACTGATTTGACCACTTTTTCGCTAAAATCATAAATTGTAGACAGGCTTAAAATATTGTCATACGGCCTCTGCAGGGTGAGTCGTCCACCCAGACCCGAAGAAGCAAGTTCAGGCCCGTAAACCAAATTATAAAAATCTCGGTTAAGAAATATCGGTATCTCGTATACAAAATAATACAACCCTACCGGGCGTTTATATAATGATTTTGGCCAGAAATTATTTATTCTATCTATGTCTAAGATATTGTTGCCGGGGTCTATCTTGACGCTCTTGAGCTTCCTTCCCGGCTGAATCATCAATTCTCTGGTTTTTTTGTCATCGAACCAGGTATCGATAAGAAATTTTCCGTCTTCAAACTCCATTACGGTTTTAACCGGCATTTGAATTGAGCCGCGATTCTCCAATATTATCTTATCTTTAGCGACCTCTTTAACGGCGTAATCGCAGAATTTCGAACTGTTTAGCCAGCTATCAAAAAATCCGTTTAATTTTTGTTTGCTTTCTTCCTCAGCAACCCTTATAAAATCGTTTACGCTAATATTGCGAAAACTGTATTCCTTAAAATAACGATTAAAAATACGCTTGAAAGCACTTTCGCCAACTATATAGCGAAGCATCGATAAAACCATTGAGCCTTTGCCATAGGTCAAAGAAAAAATACTCGACGGCTCTTTGAAACTGGAAAGCTTACCCAGTACCGGCCTGTCCATTCCATTCTTGGCTAGAAATATATACCGCGAACTGGCCGCTTCACGAAAAGAGAAATTGGGGATTACTTTCTCGAATCTCTTGGGCAGGACTAAAACCGAAGCATCTTTGCCGTATTTTGATTCCAAATATTCCAGGAGAAAATAAGAGTTTATTCCTTCATCTATCCACATTTCTTTATATTCGTCGCTTCCGACAAGATTATAAAACCACTGGTGGCCTGTCTCATGAGAAACAAGAAAATCGAAATAACGGATTAAAAACTTTGGTAATTTATAAATTCGTGTATCCATAAGGATAATATTGGACGACTGATTTCCCCCGTAGCCCAGATAAACTGGGACTATGCTAAATTCTTTATAGGGATAATTTGTAAATTGCTCGGAATAGAATTTTATCAAGCCCGAGGCGAATTCGGCGGCCTTTTGCCCACAGAAATCATCACCGCTAAGATAATAAGAATTAATTTTAATACCATTATATTCCAGCGCATATACTTTAAAACTATCGCTAATCGCCATTGAAAAGTCTCTGATTGGCTTATCGCTTGCGATAACTACGGTTTTAATCGCATCGCTATTTTCGGTTTCTCCGACGACAGAACCGCTATGGACAATTACCTGATTTTTAGGAAGCGATATCTTCACTTTATAATTTGCAGCATCTGAGAAAAACGGCTGATGGTAGGGATAAAACGGATAATTATGCCAACCCTCCTTGTCTAAAACACTTAAAATAGGATACCAACGGCCCAGGCTAATGATTTTCTGTTTTCCGGACAAAGAGTGCCAACCAAACCTACCATAGGCATGTGGGATTACAAAATTGAATTTTATGGTTAACTCTATTTTCTGCTTGGGCAATAACTCTTTTGCCAACTTAACCTTAAGTATGGTCAGATCATCGCCCTCAATGTTAAAAGACAAGGCCGCTTGTTTGCTTTCAACTGAATTAATCTTAAATTGCGAATCTTGAAAACCCTCAGGATAAGGGTTAACTTTAAAATAACCTGCGTAGCGCTGTACAAACCTTTTCTCTTCCCGGCTGTATTTCCTATTTGGGTAAATATGAAAGAAAACTTCGCCTACATTCTTATCGCTATTATTTGTAAAAATAACTTTTTCTTGCGCTTCTAAAGTATTATCTACTGTATTAAGCGAACAATTTATATCGTAGCTGGGGACTTCGTAGGCAAAAACAGCTCTTACCAAAATAAGCGATACTGCGGAAAATATGAAAATAATCTTACATCTCATCGATTTCTTAATTGTGATTGAATTTCTTGGCGAAGGCTATCCTTCTTGACAAAGCAGGATGGTCATAAAGCATAAATTCAATCAAGGGGTTAGGCTCGAAATCGGCTAAATTGATCTCTCCCAGCTTAGTTAAGGCAGAAATATAATTCTGGGCTGATTCTGTAGATTTTAGGCTAAAGGCATCAGCCTTGGTTTCTAAAAACCTGGAAAAACTGTTCTGAAGCGGTAGGAGCGCTAGGCTAATTACCATCAAATAAAATGCAAATAAAGGGAATAAAGCAACGTCATCGATTTTTATAATTCCAAAAGATGCCAGGGCTTGCTTAAAAAATATGTCGACGAGAAGAAAAGCCGCTAGAGACAGAATCGAATTGCCGACCACCAACTTAAATGTATCCCTGTTTTTATAGTGCCCCAGCTCATGCGCAACCACGGTCTTGATTTCTTCGTTATTAAAATTATCCAATAAGGTATCTGTCAAAACCACCCTTCTATTTTGCCCCAGGCCGCAGATAAATGCATTGGCCTTTTTGGTGTCCTTGGATAGGTTGATAGCATAGACGTCATTCAATTTGATATCGCACTGGCTAAATAGAGCAAAGATTTTGTTTTTTAGCTCTTGGTTGTCAATCGGTATGTATTTATAAAATATCGGTATGAGTATAGATGGCGTGATTTTTGCTAGTATCAGACTCAAAAATAGCCAGAAAAAACTCGCCCATACCCACCATGTTGAAGAAAAATTCCTAAGCACAAAATAAACGAATTCTACAACTACCGATAAAATTATTAAGCTTATAATTGCTTGCTTCAAACTATGTTTTATCCAGGAAAAAAAGTTTTGGCGGGAAAGATTGAATTTATGTTCCAGGATATAACCACCATAAAAACTTAAAGGAAGCCCTATAATATAAAATATAAAGCTTAAGACTGAGGTATAGAAAAAAACTACTAAATAATAGTGCGAAATCTTATGAACCAGGAAATTCCTTGTGGCAAGCGAGAATCCGCTAAAGAAAAAAACCAACAAAACAAGTGTGTTTATAGCGATATCGGCGAGAAATAAATAATTTTTGGTTCGATGGTATCTTTTTGAATTACTGGTATCCAAGTTCTATTTTGAATTTTGAAATTTGCTGATTAATTCCAGATAACGGCTGTCCTGACGCAAATTAGTTAAATCAGGGTCTTTTTTAAGGTGCTCAAAGTCGTCATAACCAAGGTCTATAGCCCGAAATAAAGCCCCAAATGCTAAATCTTTCATTTCTAAAAGCGAGTAACTGCAGGAAAGATTATAGAAAACTATCGGATCGTTTGGCTTCAATTTGATCAATTTTTTATCTACTTTTAACCCTTTATGATAATGGCCTTTTCTGGTGTAGGCGTCACCCAAAGCAATTAAGGCCTGCTTAAAATTGGGGGATTGGCCCAAGACCTTTTCGTAAAACTCAATCTCAAAATCCAAATTATCTATTTCTTTCTTTTTTTTCTTCATATGCAATATTATTGACCGTTAATCTTCTCCAGGACTATACATTGATTAATCTCACGAGAGAGCCCTTCTAAAAATTTCTTAAATTCCGGGTAGTCCTCTTTAGAAATCTGGGTAACTTTAATAGTCCCCTTCTGGGTGAAAATTATCCTACCATTATTCGACTCATACTGATCGATGAAACTTAGCCATTTGGAATCTCTTATTATCGATTCAGGCATAAATCTTATCTTAAAATTGCTGGGCAGTTCAAACTCCGCAACGTCAATTTTCTCACTGAGCATACCCAAATCTACAGGATATGTCCTTTTTTCTTTTGAAACGTATGACAAATCCACGCTTCCCAAATTCGGAATGATTCTTGCCTGGCCGGCCTTTGTTAGATATTCAGGGCCCTTAAAATTATATATCAACTTAACAGGTTTTTGTTGATCCTCAGGGTTGTCAATTTTATAGTCGATTAATTCTGCCCCGGGAGAAAACGAATTGGCCTTCTCTCTTAAGGTCTCCTCTATCAGTATAGGCATGGTATATTTAAGCCAATATCGTTGCACGCTATTAAACAGGCCATAGGTAGCGACTTCTCTGCGGGCTTCTATGGATTCATTTTTTTTAATTGTGATTTTAGTTTTTGATTCGGTGCGATTTTGATTTGCGTTCATTAAAGGAGTCTTTAATATCTTGCCGCCTTCTTTAAAGAACACAAATACCTTCCTATCCTGGTCGCCGTTGGGCAAATCTCCGAAGGTGACTGTCTCAGCCGTAGGATCGAGGAATATTACATCATCATTCATTTTTAGCGCCACTATCGCATGGTTGAAAAAAAGCGAAGGAAACTTATCGTCAAGCTTAAAGACCCCTTTTGTCCCGATTAAAACAGGAAAGGCATCCAAGCCTGCCTCTTTTAACATCGTAATCAATAATACCGACTGATCCTTGCAGTCTCCGTATTTGTTCCTGAAGATATCCTCTGCCTTGTGTGGCTCATGGCCAGCCTCTCCGTATTCCACTGCTACATAACGGATATTTTGTACACACCAATTATAAATCGCCTCGGCTTTCTGCCGGTCTGCAGCCTTATCTTTGATGAGCTGGGAGACTTTCTGTTTTATGTCGATACTGGCTGAAATTTTATCTTTCGCCAGATCCCACCACCATTTATAAATCTCATCCCACGAAGAAAACGATGAAAGCAAAAAAGAAGTTACCATTTCGCTAGCTGGAGGCATATTGGGCTCGGGGATAATCTCTGGAATGTTTCTAAATTCCCAAGAATAAATCTTTTTGCCGTCTTTTTCGCTTATCCGAGGAGCAAGCTTAGCCTTGAAATAATTATATTCCTCATTGAGCATCAATAAACTGGCCTTTCTTTCTTTAGGGAAAGACAGTGTGAATTTTTCCTGGATTATCGGCTCGGATTCCTGAACAGTGTAGGCAGTATAAAAATCCTTTTTATTGACGAGGCGGCTCTGGTAAATCTTAACCTTATATTCAATAATTGAACCCACTGCTACCTCGGGCATGGAAATAATCATTGCCCGGGCATTGCTGTAAAGCGGAAAGTTTAGATATTTTGATACATCACGTATATGCTTATCGCCAACCTTGATAACTTCGCCGTCCGGCTTGATCGTCCGGGCAAAATCAAGCTCTACTTTTTCGTCGGTTGAATCATACCCTATCTCTATCTCGCCAAAGCTCTTGCCCCTGTCGTTTAGAATCTTAACCAAGAAATGCCTTTCAAAAACTGAAGTATTGTCAGGCAAAATATCCATTTTTTCATCGCTTAAAAGTATCAAGGCCGATGCCTGGGGGTATTTTTCCTGACCCGGTGCCTCTTTAATAATTTTATAGATGGCTGGGTCTAACTTCTGGATGGTTGATGCCTGACTCAGAGAATCTATCGATTTTATTCTGGCGGTTGCCAACAGATTGTATTCGGAACCTTTAATTTTCAGATAAAACTTCTTTGCCTGGTCAAAAAGATTCAACCTTTCGGAAGCAAGCGCGTAATAATATAAGTATTCATCGTCGGGGAGTTCGCCTAATTTGTTAAATATCGCGAGAGCATCGGTAAAATTATTCGACTTATAAAAACTGTAAGCCAATAATTTTTTGGCCTCGGTAGAATTTACTCCAGCCAAAACCTCTATGGCTTTATCGTAATCGCCATGTTGGTAATACAAACTGCCAAGTTCAAGCTTTAAAGAATCCTTGTCTCTAGCTGCGGCTAAGGCCTGTTTATATTCGAGAATTGCCTTCTGATAAAAGTCTATTGACTGATTAGAATAAAGCTTGGCTTTTTCCAGGTCTTGATTGTTGGCGCCTAAGCAGCTAGCGCATAAAATTATCGCAAGTATTATAATAAATTTGGTTGTTTTCATCTTAAAGGTATTTTTCCAATGCTTCTCTGGCATTTATACCGTTTTTAATGCCTAAGGCTTCTGCCTGTTGAGTACATTTTACAATGTTGGCTGCGAACAAATCCTCTATTGTCTTTACTCCGACGACTATACAAGCAGCGTCTTTCAGTTTTTCAGCGGTATCTAAATTTAGGTAGCCACAACATATGTACCCACGAGAACCAATAGCCAACACCAAATTAGCATTATGCAAATTAATTTCGATCCCAGTAATGTCTTTATTTTTTAGCTTGATCTTTTTTTCGGTGAACATTAAAGAAAAGGCTTAGCGTTTTAGAAATTCGGATATCCTTAAAATTGCCTCTTTGAGATTGTCAAGGCTTGAAGCAAAAGCCATCCTTACATAGCCCTCGCCGGATGGCCCGAATGCGGTCCCGGGAACTACAGCAACTTTTTTCTTTCTGATTAAGTTCAAAGCAAAATCCATCGAGCTGTATCCTGTATTTCTTATCGACGGGAATACATAAAATGCCCCCTCAGGCTTGTGGGTTCTTAAGCCGATCCTATTTAATTCATCGACGATATATTCCCGGCGCCTTCTGTATTCTTTTTTCATCTGCAAAACGGATTTTGCGCCGTTTTTCAATGCCTCCATAGCAGCCATCTGTGCGATAATCGAAGCGCAAAGCATGGTATACTGATGAATTTTATTCATATGATAAATTATCTCTTTGGGGCCGCAGGCATAACCGATTCTAAATCCGGTCATCGCGTATGCTTTAGAGAACCCATTCAGATACACCGTCTTTTCTCTCATTCCCGGCAATGTTGCAAATGGAGTATGGTTGAAATCGTACGTCAGCTCATCATAAATCTCATCGCTTATAACTATTAAATTGCGCTTTTTAGCAATCTTGCTAAATTCCAGCAATTCTTTTTTGGTATATGATACTCCCGTCGGGTTTGCCGGATAATTAATCACCAAGATTTTGGTGTTTTTATCGCAAGCCTTATCGATCTGCTGGGGGGTAAGCTTAAAACCATTATCGATAGTAGTCGTTAGATAATGCGGATTCGCTCCTGCAAGATAAAATAATGGATAGTATGAGACATACGAGGGCTGGGGAACCAAAATCTTATATCCGGAGTTGGTCAACGTTCTGCATACCAAATCAAATGCCTCGCTTGAACCAACAGTGATAAGGATTTCATCCTCAGGATTATAATCTAGGCCGTGCCTTCTCTTAAGAAAAGCAGCTATCTCTCTTCTTAGCTCAATCATACCCATATTGGAAGTATAAGAGGTATAGCCCTGCTCTAGGGAATAGATAGCTTTCTCTCTTATTCCCCAAGGGGTGACAAAATCAGGCTCTCCCACGCCAAGAGAAATAACATCCTTCATGCCCAGGACCAAGTCAAAAAAGACACGGATCCCGGAAGGAGCAACTTTTTCAACGCGTTTTGAAATTTTCATTTTGCAAAACCTTATCTTTAAATAAAAGACCTAAAAAGAAATCGCCGGCCTTTTCGCCCTCTCTGCTCTTTTTAAAATCTGGCGGTCTTCTTTGTATTTTTTCAAAAGAAAATGGGTGACCGTACCGCGGACATTTTCCATTGGAGCAAGCTTTTCCGCCACAAAGCTTGAAACAGTATGGATATCTTTGCCTTCTATGATTAAAAGAAGGTCATAACTACCTGAAACTAAATAACAACTGGCAACTTCCGGAAAGCGATAAATCCTCTCTGCCAGGTAATCAAAGCCCACATCCTTCTGCGGCACAACCTTGACTTCAATTAAAGCCCTGACGCCGCTTCTTTCTTCATGCAACATCTCTTTATTGATGACGGTTTTGTATTTCAAAATAATGCCGTCTTTTTCATACTGCTTGATTAAAGACTTCACCTTTGCCACGGGCTTTTTTACCATCTTGGCAATTTCTTCCGGTGTCAGCCTTGCATCATTCTCTAAAATCTCCAGAATCTCATCCATTACTGGCCTCCTTTTTATAAAGTAATTCTATCATCTTATGATTCAAAGTCAATTAAAATGCTCGCCTAGATCCTAATTTATAATAAATACCACAGGCTCCCTCATCAGAAACCATGCAGGGGCCTAGGGGATTAGCAGGATTACATTTGGTAGCAAAGCTGGGGCAATCTTGCGGCCGGATTTTACCTTTAAGCACCTCCCCGCATAAACATAAATTAGGTGATGGTTTAAGAGGGCTTTTTATTTTTAACGGGATTTTTTTCTCAATATCAAAATTGCTGAATTTATTTCTTAATCTTAAGCCGCTTTTTTTGATTGTGCCTATGCCGCGCCACTGGGCATCGCAGATTTCAAAAACTCTGAGGAGGTTCCTTTGCGCCGCAAGATTGCCCTCTTCTTTAACCACGCGGCTGTACTGAATCAATACTTTTGATTCCTTGTTTTTAATTTGTCCCAGCAAAAGTAACAATGTCTCCATAAGATCAACCGGTTCAAATCCGGCGACTACGCAAGGGATTTTAAACTCTCGCGCAATTTTCTTGTATGGTCTTGCACCGATAATGGCGCTAACGTGGCCGGGACAGATAAAGCCCTGGATATTCATTCTTTTATCTTTGGAGATTTCTTTCATCGCCGGCGGAATAAGCTTGTGCGAACAAAAGACAAAAAAATTGCCGATTTTTTCTCTTTTTGCTTCTAGTATTGCCAAGGCCGTCGTCGGAGAAGTAGTCTCAAACCCTACGGCTAGAAATATAATCTCTTTCTTGGGATTTTCTTTGGCTATCTTTAGCGCATCAAGGCTGGAATATACTATTTTTACCATAGCGCCCTTGGCTTTTTCTTTTTCTAAGGAAGAATTCGTCCCCGGCACGCGCATCATATCTCCGAAGGTAGCAATAATAACATCTTTCAATTTTGAATATGCTATGGCTTTATCAATGTAGTTCTGGCTTGAAACGCAAACCGGACATCCCGGCCCGGATAAAATATCAATATTTTCCGGGATCAGGCTGCCTATCCCGTACCGGAAGAAACTCTGAGTATGCGTTCCACAAACTTCCATCAAAACAATCCTCTTATCCTTTGGCGTAATCTCGCGAATCTTACGGCTAAGATTTTTAATTAATGCTTTATTTTTATACTCATCTACATATCTCATTTGAATAATTCCAGCGTTTTTTGGGCCTCTTTCGCGTCAATCTTTTCTATCCCAAATCCAGCGTGGACCATGATATAGTCTCCAATTTTCAAATTTGCAATCATTTGAATGTTTACTCGCTTTTTGACCTGGCCTATTGAGACAACCGCCATATCTTTTTTGATCTCTAAAACTTTCATCGGAACTGCTAAGCACATAAATTAACCTCTTTGGGCGAATTTGGCATTGGCAATAACTGCTTGGCCTACGCTTATACCTGCATCGTTTATAGGAATCTTATTGTGACTAAACACGCTAAAACTTTCTTTGCGTAATAAATCCAGCGTTAATTCGGATATTATCCGGTTCTGAAACACCCCCCCGCTTAAAACAACTTTATTGACTTTGGTCTTTTCGCGTAAAATTAAACAGGCGTCTTTTATCATTTTGGCTACTGTGCAATGGAATCTGTAAGCGATTTTCTCAGGCGAAACTTTTCTTTTTAAATCCAGGATGATTTCTCTGAACATACAGCCCGGGTCCATAACAAAAGTATCGCCTTTTGTTACTTTAACCCCGTAACAACTGCAGCGCGAATCTATACCCTCAAAGGCAAGCTTTTCAAGCTCTATGGCGGCTTGGGCCTCAAAGCTGACCTTGTCTCTGCCCATAACTAAACTTGCCACCGCATCAAAAAGCCTTCCCATGCTAGAGGTAAGAGGTGAATTAATATTTTGTTTCAGCATCTGGCTAATAATTTTAAACTTTGGTTTATTCAGCCTTTTAGTAAAATCAATATTTAATGCCAAGGCTTTGTTATGATAAATATTTTCTAGCCAACTAGCGGCCATACGCCAGGGCTCTAAAATAGCCTTGGCCCCCCCGGGCATCGGTATATATTTCAAATGTCCAACACGCTTAAAATCCTTAAGATCTGCAATAAGAAATTCCCCTCCCCAGATATTTCCGTCGCTGCCAAAGCCAGTTCCATCCAAGGCCACGCCGATAACTTTACCTTTTATGCCATTGCCGAACATGCAGGAAACAATATGCGCGAAGTGGTGCTGGACGGCAACTTCTTTTTCGATATGATTTCTTTTGGCAAAATCCAAAGCATATTTTGTAGAAAGATATTCTGGATGTAAATCGTAGGCGATTATCCGCGGCTTCAGTTTCAGCTTTCTAAGCAGGGAATCGATTTGCCGCTCGTACAAAATAAAACTATCCAGGCTCTCTAAGTTCCCTAAAGCACCTCCCCGATAAATACGCTTTTTATCCGCAACGCAAAAAGCATTCTTTAGTTCTGCGCCAAATGCCAATATCGGTTCTTTAAAATTAATCTCAGTATTGATAATATCTATGCTTTTCATTTTTATAATTTATTAATTCCTAGTGATTGCGTATGATGACTCAAGCCTTATAGGTTTATAAGAAGATTTTACTTTTTTGAGATTTTCCAGGCCCGAATCATCCATCACATTAATAAAGGAAAAACCATCGAACCCCCGGACAAATTCCCGAAAGATAAACTGTGACAGACCCTTGATTTCCAAATCGGTTACTTCAAAAAGCACGCAAAATGTATCCTTGTTTAATTTAAAACCAAAACTATAAGCTTTTATTTTGTCATCTATTTTAATAATTCTGCCAACAAGCCCCAGAGGCTTATAATACTTCATTGCCAAAGAATGCGTGGAATAATTATCCTCAAGCATTTTTTGATAAATAGGGTCACTATTCTTTGCTTTGCGATTAGCTACCCAGTTTTTAAATAAAGCTAGACATCCCGCCTGAAAATCAGACTGGAAGTTTTGTATTTTAAATTTGTAATTCTTGACGAAATAATTATATGCCGAACGCTTGCTTTTATAATCATCACCCGCAAGGGAAACAAGATTCTTCTTCAAATATAAATATTCATTGAATCTAAACCTAGAAACCAAATCAAACATTTTATAATAATCCAAATCTCTTTTTTCCGCGTTTTCTATACGAGAAAATGATTTATTGGCATTTTTGGCATCCATTATTTTAAAACACCGTTCAATAATCTCTCTGCTGATTTTTCCCAAAGGCGGCAGATACATGAAACAGGCAACATCATCTTGCATAAATATGCAAAGTGCGCCATCGATTATCTCCCAGTTGATTTTAAAAAGCCCCTTCCAGATATATATATTCGCAAAAGAAAACGCGGACAGACTATGATCTTTAAGGTGCAGATATTTTTCGATGGTTGCCTTGTCTTCTAACTCTAATTCTTTCATTTTAAAGCTATTTCTTGTAAAAAAACTACATCCTCTTGATAATCGCCGATTATTTGCGGATTTCTTTTGATTAATTCTTTCAATTCATCCTGGCCAAGAAACTCCACTAAGTATTTCACATGGTCCTTAAATTCGGGGCTACCCTGCTTTTTTTGCAAAAACGGGCACTTTAGATCAAAGCTAAGGAAAATTTTATTGTTTCTTTTTGCCAACAAAAATGGATAAAGCATGCAATCTAGCGGCCGATTATTATATATGCCACATTTGTTATTTACCGGATTAAAACACGGGCACAAATAGACATCGTTATAAGGTACTAACCTTAATTTGTTATTTTTGTTAATCAATTGCTTGGGAATTTTGCATATATCTGTATCCGTCAGCAACGGAGACCAAACAGAATCAGCTTCGCTGAATCTGCAACAAACATCACAAGCTAAACAAACTTCCGATGGCACGAATTGTTTTAGCTCCATAGGTTACTCTCCCATAAATTGTAATTGGAAGTTATTCTTTAATAATCTGGGGGTTACTTTCTAAAACCTTAAGAAACGCCTCTATGACGGCGGGATCAAACTGGCTTCCGCTGCATCTTTTCAGCTCATCAATCGCAGCGCTAAGCTCCATGGCCTTACGATAAGGCCTGTCAGAAATCATTGTATCAAAAGCATCAGCGACGGCAAGAATCTTGGCTCCCATCTCAATTTTGTAACCGGGCAGCCTATCAGGATATCCTGTTCCGTTTAATCTCTCATGGTGGTGCCTTATCAACTTAGCTGCCTCGCCCAAAAAGGGGAGGGATTTCAGTATTTCTTCTCCCTTTGAAGGATGAGTTTTAATCTGCGCGTATTCTTCATCGGTTAATTTCGCAGGCTTAGAGAGAATTTCATCCCTAATCCCAATCTTGCCGATATCATGCAATAATCCGCCGCGTCTTATATTTTCTATTTCCAATACAGATAATCTCATTTCCTCGGCGATAGCTACCGCATACTTGGTTACATTAGACGAATGCCTGTAGGTATAAGGATCTCTGGCGTCGAGCGCTTCGGCCAAAGCCGCTATTGTCCGGAGATAGCCCTCTTGAATTTCCTGGTAAAAATAGGCATTCTGGATAGCGGTGGCAGTCTGAATAGACATGCTTTTCAATAATCTTATATCATCTTTATCAAAAACAGCCCCAGTCTTTTTATTGTTCAAATTTATTACGCCTACAACTTCGCCTTTTATGGATAGAGGCATGCTCAAGATTGCCCCGCGATAATACTGTTCTCTATTGTTAGTCCTAAACCAGCTGTCCTTTTCAATATCGTCTATGAGGATATACTCATTAAGCTCCATAGTCCTTCCCGATATACTCTCTCCTTTTTTGACGCGTGACTGCCGTGATAAATCCTGGGTTAAGCCCATGGCATATCTGATGGAAAGCTCTCTTTTATTCTTGTCCGCCAAAAGAATGGCGCATTTTTCAACATTAAAAATATTAACGGCATTTTCTACGACAGTTTTGGCTATATCATCCAGCCTAAATTGGGTGGATACCTCTTGGTCAAATTTCAAAAGCAGGTTCAATTCGTTTTCATACATTATTTTCTTTTCCAAAACAGACGCCGGGGTCTCATATCGAGGCTCCTGAAATTTAATCGGCCTGTCCGGAGCAGGAGTAGGGATCTTGGGAGTTTTTTGTTGGGAGGCCTTGTCCTTGAGCCTACGTAAAATAACGACCCTGGCAATATTCAAGCCGATTAGAACGCCAAAAAACAATACTATAAGATTAATATAAATGGACGTGCTCATTTTACTAAACTACCGGTTTTAACCTCTCTGTCGGGTATCAAAATTGAAATCCCTTTATCATCCGATGCCGCCAAAAGCATGGCCTGACTTTCTACGCCGCGGATAACCGCTGGCTCTAGATTATCCACAACAACAATGCATCGGTTAATTAGCTGTTCCGGAGCATAGCCAGATTTTATCCCGGCAACTATAGTTTTCTCTATTCCCCCCACATCAATTTTTATTACATAAAGCTTATCCGCATTAGGATGATTGCTAACCTCTTTAATTGTAGCTATTTTTATCTCAAGCTTCTTAAATTCGCTAAATGGAACCATGCCTTCCTTTCGTTTTATTATTATATCATAAGGGTGCAAAATCTCAAATAAAACTCCCCTCCTCACAAATAAAAAAATCCCCGCTTTCTTGAGCGGAGACACTGTATTCTTTATCAGTTATTTCAAATAACACTAATAAATCTCTGGCCAGCCTGAAGCTAAGAATTCCCAATTTTTTAAAGAAACCAAGGCATCTAACTCATTTCTTGTATTAGAGTTATAATCTCCGAGAAGATCCTGGAATATGCTTTGGTTATCTTTAATGTTTTCAATAAATAACTTTCTAAAAGCCTGGATTGCTTGCGGACTGCCGAGCCGCTTCTCAACCACCGCATCCTTTCTTATATAAAGCTTGCCTATAGAATTCAATTTTATTGCTTTATATGCCAGGCTGGAACAGACGGGGCAATCGCAGGTTTTAAATTTTGGTTCAAAATACCTTATGATTAAATTAGCCTTTTCAAAGACCGCGTTTTTAAGAAGCGAACTGTGAATAAAAATCTCTTTATTGCTTGCATCAAGCAGCCATTTATTCTTAGGACTCTTCTTATTCTTTAAGGCCCTGGCAATCTTGTTTATACTGGCGGTACTGCCCTGGAAAGACAACTGCCTTATGTATCCGATACTAGTTATTTCTTCAAAACCTTCCTTGGCAAATCGCGCCATTCTTAATAATTCGCCTTTGCCTTGAAGTCGGGATTTATAAATAGTGGAGCAGTAATTGATCGGCAAGCTTAATCCTTTATTTATGGCAAAATTCAATAGTTTCAAGGCGGATATTTCCGACTCTAGCACGGATATGTTGGGTGCATTGTGTAAAAAGGTGTAGCCGCGTTTAATAAAATTGCCATAGTTAAATCTGGTAGCGAATAACTGATGTATATTTAAATATTTGACTCCTAATTTCTCAATTGCAGGTAAAGATTCAGCGGCTATTTTAAAATCTTCCGGGATAGCAGGAATCTCTACGGTAACAGTATCGATTATGCCTGCTGCTAATTTTACAGGCTCTAAATTATAGCCGCTGGCGCTGATATCAAACCTGATTTCATTAAGCCCAGCCTTAGTTAACCGATGCAATTTATCTTTATCGACCAGGCCACCATTAGTATAAACCCATATATATATCTTTTCGCCAAGCTTAGTCCTGATCTTCTTGATAAACTCTAATAGCTTCGGAAAAACCAATAATGGCTCTCCGCCGCTAAAACCAACTCCTTGAATATTAAACTTATCCAGATAATCTACATAATCACTGGGATTATCAAATTTCGGCCCTTCTGCGATTTTAGGCGGGCGTTCTTCTTCAATCTTTCTATCTTGAGCGCAATAGAAACAATTCGCCGTGCACAACCCATTTATAAACATACATGACCAGCTGCCCTGGCCGCAAATTGAACATCCAGGAGAAAGCCTGCCAATATGAAGTTTATTCTGGCTAAAACTATATCTGAACTTTTTGGAAATAGAATTAATCAATTCTTCCCGCTCTTGGTTAGCATCTTCTGCTTGCTCATCGGTGAGCCATTTCATATTAGAATAAGCCCATCCGAGATTTCTCTTAACCGATTCTATATTGTCTTGTCTGAACATGCCTTCAGATTTTTATACCACTGGTTAAATCGACACAAATTATTTAATCTTCTAAGACGGTCTTCGATGGTTTTCCGGTCTATTTGCCCAGACATTTTACTTGCTGGCGTATTCGGCCTGTTAGAATAAGGAGGGCAATGAAAATATGTTATATGTCTGCCGAAACTACCTACAAGTTTGATCGTTTCTTGAAAATCATCCTCTGTCTCTGTAGGAAACCCAACTATAATATTTGTATATATCTCGAGCTTCGGATTATACTCTATTAACTTCTGCACACAATATCTAAAATCGCTTACTGTATAGTATCTATTCATTAACTGCAGTATCCTATCACTTCCGGATTCAACAGGTATTTTAATAGCACTGATCTTGCCGGAGCGAATAAAAGCTTTTAAGGATGGTAATAGTGCTTTTAACCTATCCGGAGTCATATGAGACAATGCAAACCGGCTTTCCTTCTTTATTTGGCAAAGTTTCCTCAAAAGAGCTGGCAGTGAAGTGCCTGAGTCCTGGCCGAAATATCCGGCATCATTTGCCACCAATGTAAATCTTCTGTAGCCTTTATTATAGGCGGCGTTAAACTCCTGAATTATATCTGAAATTGGCCTGCTGTGAGGCTTGCCAAAAACAAATCTTACCGCGCAATAGCTGCATTTTCCTCGACATCCCCAGCCTATTCTTAGAGGATAGATAAGCTCATTATTCTTTGCTTTTTTATGACCCTGACCAACATAATTGATCTCTCTTATTTTCGCCTTAGAATTAAATAATTGATCCAAATCCTGAAGAGAGTTTGCGCTTACTGTAATGCCTTGAAATATTTTATTTAGCCTAGTTTTGTTAATCACAGGCAGGCATCCGGCTACTATAACCTTTGCTTCCTTGCTTGTTTTTTTGAGCGCCTCTTCTATAGATTCAATTGATTCGTCCTCTTTAAGTTTCCGCGAAGCACAAGCATAAATGATGACGATATCGGCGCTTTCTATCTTTCTAGATATGGTCCATCCATTTTCCTTGAAATAATTATGGAGCAAGCCAAAATCGGCATTACCAGGAAAGCAATGAAGTGCCGTTGTTGACAAAAATATTCTTTTCATTATTATAAGTGATTTTTATTTTGAGGAGTTGGTAAATATTTATTGGCGGGCCCGACGAGATTTGAACTCGCGATCTTCAGATCGACAATCTGACATGTTAAACCAGGCTACACCACGGGCCCTAAAGAATGCAAAATTCAAAAGGCAAAATGCAAAATCTTTAACTTTTGCATTTTTAATTTTTACTTCGCTTTGCGTGAGCAAAGCGTGGTGGGCGCTAGAGGGCTTGAACCCCTGACCTTGTGAATGTAAGTCACACGCTCTAACCAACTGAGCTAAGCGCCCGAAATTTATCATTTCGAGTAGTACTATGATAATTGCAAGCTCTTACATTGTCAACAAAAGATTATTGGCCGTTTGATGAATTTAAAAAACTTACATTGGCCCCAAAAATTGCGCTATTCCCCTGCGGATCATGGTCACGGCAATAGCAGCCAATAAAAGGCTCATTATTTTTGAAAGCGCCTTTGAACCTGCCTCGCCTAAAACTTTTATTAAAACTTGCGAGGAAGAGAATATCAAACCGGCTAATAAAACATTGACTACTACCGAAACCAAGGTAACAAAAGCTCCGTGTTCATTCACAAGAATTAAAGATGTTGTCAAGACAGCCGGCCCGACGATTAACGGCGTTCCCAGCGGTACCGCTCCCAAAGAATTAGCAGGAACGCGACGGCGTTTTTCCGGATTTAAAATATCTAATATCGCAATGCCCAAAAGCACAAGGCCACCTGCCACCATAAAATCGCCTACGGTTATATTGAGTAGTTTAAAGACCGCTTTTCCTAAAAATATGAATCCAGCGGCCAAACATATTGCGGTTATCATGGATTGAACGACAATTGTTGTCTTGTCTTTCTTCTTTATGCCTTCGGTAAACGAAACGTAAATCGGCAGTACTCCGATGGCGTCGACGGCAACAAAAATCGGAATAAATGCCAACAATATCTCCTTAATCATAATCCGCTCCTTTTAAAAATGCTGTTGCGAATTGAAATTATAATAGCCTAAAACCTTAACCTTGGCGTAGGATTTAGAAACCAGCCAATCGTGGAATTTACCCATAAATTTATCATGATATTTTTTATCGCGCCAGGAATACACCGAAGCATACTGGTCTTTAAAATCGGCTCTTTTCATCGTGTAATAACTTATAAATCCTTTGGCCTTCTTGGCATGGCGCGCCCACATCTTATTATCGCGATAGTATTTCTTCAGTTCGCTTTTATTGATTTTGAATAAAACTGCGTGTGTAAACATATTTTAGTGGCTTCTTACGATATCGCTCACCCGCATCAAACGTACGAGATTGCCGCGCTCCAATTCATTAAGTTTCTGGGTAATATATCTGATTGTATCTGTAATCGCCGGTATAAGGATATATTCCAGGGCATTTACCCGACGGCGAGTGCGCTCAATTTCATAAGATAGGATATCCAAGGTTTTAAGTAGCTGGGCTAATCTTAACAAAGATTTGATATAATCGGCTGACTCGGCAACAACAAAATCCATCTGGCCCGAAGTTCTATAAAAATCGTAATTTTTATCAAAGCTTACTGCCTCAAGAGTGAAAGTCGGAACTTTAACATTCATGATTCTTGTGCTGGCTATATCTAATTTTATTTCGGTTTTGATTTTAGAAATCGCTTCTTTGAAATCATCTTTAGAGCTTGTGATGCGACAATAAAGCAAGTCCTTAACTAAGGATGCAGTCCTACTTTTGAAATCATCATTAGCCTGGTCGATGTCTTTCAAAATAAGCATAAAACGGCGCATCATCTCTTCGAGTTTATCCTGCAGCAATTTATGGCCCCTCTGGGCAAGCAGAAGCCGCTTGCGCAGTTTTAGCAATTCCATTCTATTGGGATTGACTCTTAGGATCATTTTGAATAATATTTATTTAGGTATTCTTCGCGGACACGTTTTAGTTCTTCTTTCGGAATCAATCGCATAATCTCCCAGCCCATGTCTAAAGTTTGGGTTATTGAACGGTTTTCATTTCGGTCTTGCCGGACAAATTTATCCTCGAAAGTATCGGCAAATTTTAAGTATAACTTGTCGACATCCGATAAGGCCGCCTCGCCTAATATAACCGCTAGCTCCCTAGCCTCTTTACCCTTGGCATAGCAGGCAAACAGCTGGTTTAATACATCGGAGTGATCCTCGCGGGTCTTGTCTTTTCCTATACCTTTGTCTTTGAGCCTTGAAAGACTGGGTAAAACATCCACCGGAGGATATATTCCTTTTCTATGCAGTTCGCGTGATAGTATAATCTGGCCTTCAGTAATATATCCGGTTAAATCCGGAATGGGATGAGTTTTATCGTCGTCGGGCATGGTTAAAACCGGTAGAAGCGTAATCGAGCCTTTCTTATCTTTGATGCGGCCGGCGCGCTCATAAATTGTGGCCAAATCCGTATAAAGATATCCGGGATAGCCGCGCCTGCCCGGAATTTCTTTGCGTGCCGCCGAAACTTCGCGCAGGCTTTCGCAATAAAAAGTCATATCAATTAAAATTACCAAAACATGCATATCCAAATCGAAAGCCAGATACTCGGCTGCGGTCAAAGCCAGCCTGGGTGTTGAAATTCTCTCAACCGCCGGGTCGTTGGCAAGATTAATAAACAAAACGCTGCGCTCGATCGCTCCGGTATCGCGGAAATCGCGCATGAAGAAATCTGCTTCTTCAAAAGTAATACCCATTGCCCCAAATACAACCGCAAATGACTCTTGCTTACCCAATACCTTTGCCTGACGAGCGATCTGGGCCGCGATATGGCCGTGCGGAAGGCCGGCTGCAGAAAATATGGGAAGTTTCTGACCTCGCACCAAAGGATTCATTCCGTCGATAGTAGAAATTCCAGTCTGGATAAATTCCTGCGGATAGGCCCTGGCTTCGGGATTTATGGGATTACCGTTAATATCCATATATTTTTTGGCGATTATAGCCGGGCCATTATCGCGGGGACGGCCAGCGCCATCAAAAACCCTGCCCACTAAATCAGGAGAGACGCCTAATTCTTGAGTCTTACCTAAGAATCTCACCCTCGCGCTAACTACATCTAAACCTATTGTCCCCTCAAACATCTGGACCAAGGCTTTATCGGATGAACTCTCTAGCACTTTTCCTCGCCGTATTGAGCCTTCGGAGAATTCTACTTCCACTAATTCGGCGTATTTTACATCTGTGGTTTTTTCCACCACCACCAGCGGCCCGGAAATCGAGGAAACTGTAAGATATTCTTTAAGCATAGCTTCTCCTTAATTCATTTTCGATAGTATCGAATTCTACAAGCTTATCTTCGCTAATATATTTAAGGCGGCTGATTTTTTCGCGGATGGGCAACTTCGCAATCTTATCAAAATCCGCACCTTCCTTTAATTTCTCTCTGGATAAATCGTAAAACTCTAAAATAATCTTCAGCATTCTATATTGTTTGGCTAGAGAAGTGTAGGTATCAACTTCATGAAAAGCATTCTGGTGCAAGAAATCTTCGCGGATGGATTTGGCTGCCTCTAAAATCAGGCGGTCAAAAAATGTCAATGACTCAATTCCCACCAGGCGCGCTATTTCTAATAATTGCGATTCTTCTTCCAAGAGGCGCATTGCCTCTTTTCGTAAACGCGTAAAATCATCGTGGATGTTCTTGCCTAAAAATTCTTCCAAATTATCGTGATACAAAGAATAACTTAAAAGCCAGTTTATCGCCGGGAAATGCCTGGCATTGGCTAATTTATCGTCGAGCCCCCAGAAAACTTTGACTACGCGCAGAGTCGCCTGGACCACCGGATCGGATAAATCTCCTCCCGGAGGAGAAACCGCGCCCATTATGCTTAATGCGCCGGACCGATTATTATTTCCTAAACAAACCACCTTGCCTGCCCTTTCATAAAATTCCGCCAGTCTCGATGACAAATAAGCCGGATACCCTTCTTCTCCCGGCATCTCTTCTAGGCGGCCGGAAATCTCGCGCAAGGCTTCTGCCCAACGGGAAGTCGAATCAGCCATAAGCGCTACAGAATATCCCATGTCGCGAAAATATTCGGCTATTGTTATTCCGGTATAAATTGATGCCTCGCGCGCCGCAACCGGCATGTTAGAAGTATTGGCGATGACTACTGTACGTTCAAGAAGCGGCCGGCCCGAACGCGGATCTTTTAATTCGGGAAAGCTCAATAAAAGATCGGCGATTTCATTCCCGCGCTCGCCGCAGCCGACATAGACGACAATCTGGGCATCCGACCATTTAGCAAACTCATGAAGCACAACGGTTTTGCCGCTGCCAAAAGGACCCGGGATACAAGCTGTCCCGCCTTTTGCTATGGGGAAAAATGTATCAATGACACGCTGCCCGGTAGTGAGCGGCTCAAGGGGTGCGAATTTTTCTTTCGCCGGCCTCGGCCTTCTCTCCGGCCAACGCTGGATAAGATTAATTTCCTTTATTCCTGATTCGGTCTTAACCTTGGCAACGGTGTCTCTTACGCTAAAATCACCTTCTCGGATTTCGACTAGCTTACCTTTAATATTCGGAGCAACCATAATCTTGTGTTCCAATAAAGGCGTCTCTTGCACTACGCCCAGGATATCGCCGGAGACTACGTCTTGGCCTTCTCTAGCTATCGGTTTAAAATGCCATCTTTTATTGTAATCAAGCGCAGAGATATCCACGCCACGGGGGATAAAATCGCCGCTTGCCTGCCTTATTACATTAAGAGGTCTTTGTATCCCGTCGTAAATGGAACTGATTAAACCAGGGCCCAGCTCTACGGTTAATGGTTCGTTGGTCAGATAAATCGGCTCACCCGGACCGATTCCCGCCGTCTCTTCATATACCTGGATATAGGCAAGGTCATTTTTTAATTCAATGATCTCTCCGATTAACTTTTTTTCCGAGACGCGCACGATATCATACATTTTGCTGCCGGCGCAGCCGCTGGCGATAACCAAAGGGCCTGATACTTTAATAATTTTTGCTTCTTTTTTCATTTAGAGCGCTCCTGTTGCTTTAAGGCGTATATCCTTTAATATATTATCTAATAAAATACTGTTGGCATCTTTAGAAAACGGGACAAACACCGGCAAAGTTAGCTGGCGAAAACTATTTATTTTTTCGATATTAGCATTATAAATACTGTCTTGAATAAGGCAGATGGTGATGTTTGATTCGATTAACTTCTCAATAACTGACTTGAAGTCTTCGGGTTTCTTCAGCGGATAAATATTAAAACCAAGGGCTTCAAAACCCAAAACTAAGTCTTCATCCCCGACGACGGCAATTTTATTATTAAGCAGCTCTTCAGGCATATACCTCGCTTAACCTTTCCTTTACCAAATCCTTGGATAAATCATTTAATTTTGCCAAAATAATCATCCGTACAAGATTAATTTCATTAGTTTTAGCAAAATAATATGCTATCAAAGGCTCGGGGCCGTAACTGATGTATTTTGCCGGTTTTAATATTTCCATTAGGAAATCATTTATTGCTTTTTCTAACATCAAAAATGATTTCTTCTCCACAAGATTTCTGATTGCATCCTTCAAAAATATACTATAGTCGATTAAACCGCTATCTTTATGCACATATTCTAAACGCGCGATAAAAAATGATAAGTCTTGCTGATATAGCTTTAATAATGTCTCCTTGGATACAAAACCTCCTTCTAACACAAGATTCTGAAGCTTATCTATTTTTTCTTTTAATAAATACAACCTCAAGAAGGTCTTAATATTATGCATATCAACGGCATGTCTTATATAATCCTCTAAAAATCCGCCGAATTTCAACTGCACTATTTTTTGCATTTCAGAGATGCTGTCTTTTCGCACCAATTCTATAAGCTCGTCATCCAAAATAAGGTTTTCCATGAAGGTTTTTAACTTAGCCAATTCCTCACGTAATATATTTTCCAAGTCTTGGCTATCATGGATACGCAATAGCCCGTCGCTGTATGAACCGGCTTCAACAAGAATACGCAGCGCCTCGCCAAGATCCGATTCTATTGCTTCCTCTAAAGCCTCTTGCTTGATTAAAAACCTCTCCAGAGCCCGAATTCTGCCCACGGCAAAGATATAACCTGAAATTGGCGTTTTATTTTTCATCGAATAGAATTTGAGCTAATTCCGCTTCGTATTCCGGGCGTATCTTAGCCAAATAGAAATTAATGTCCTCTGGAACCTCTTTAGTCTCATCAGAAAAAATCTGTTTTTTCTTAAAAATATCGTGCTTAATTCCCGATTTAAATCTCTCGAATGCCGAATCAATTAATTCCTGCTTACAAGAAAGCAATTGTTTTCTTACATCCAGGCGCGCATTGACGATCAATTTCTGTTTCTCTGCCTCAAAAATCGACTTTTCTCTATCAAGTATTGCCTGATAGGCCCTAGCGGCATCTGCCTTAGCCTGTTTTAGGATTTCTTCTTTCTCTTGATTTGCCTGTTTAAGAAGAATATCTCTCTGGCCTTTGGCATCATTCATTATGTGGCTCAATATTGCTTCAAGTGACATATCTAGCTTCCTTAATTATATTTTAACCGCCAATAATAATAAGAATCCAGCTGCCAAACCTAAGATAGCATAGATCTCAACAAAAATAGGCAAAACTAAAGCCCTTCCTGCCTGTTCTGGCCTTTTGGCGACTAAATATATGGAAGATACTGCGACTTTACCCTGCCATACTGCAGAAATGGCCTCTACTATGCTTACCAATGTACATATGGCAAATATCTGCAGGCCTTGTGCCAAAGTAGGAATCTTAATTGCATCGGCAAGAAGATTCAGTTTATTGAGCACCAAAAACCCGACGAGAAAACCGTAGAACCCTTGAGTCCCGGGGATGCCGATTAACGGTATCATGCGGCCGAATTTTTCCGGGTCTTCCGACAACACCCCGCCAGCGGCCTGCCCAGCAAAGGCAACTCCGATAGCCGATCCCGTACCTGAAATGGCCATGACTATTGCCGCGCCAGCGAGCGCAAAAATCAAACCTGGTTCCATAAAACCCTCCTTTTATTCAAAATTAATATATCTGGTTTCTACCCTAAACGGCCTAAACGGCCTGCCTGTAGTCTTGAAGAATTTGGAGAAAAATTCCACGAACTGCAATCTAACAGGATGAACAAATGCTCCCAGCAAATTCATCATGAAAGACAAAATATGCCCTCCAACAAAAATCAGGCATAAAATTAAAATGGAAAATGAGACTTTAAGCACACCTATATTATTTATAAACGGTATGCTTGAAGGTAAAATGCTACTAAACTGCACGGCAATCAGGTTTATAGTATTTGCCATAACTCCTGTCACCATGCCCAGCGCCCAAAGCCTGCTATAAGAGAGAATGTCGCTAAGGTACCCGGATAATGCGCTATAAAGATTATACGCCCCATAAAACAGCTTTGAGCCTATGCCTTTTTCCGAACGGCCTTGAGTCAAAACAAGAACTATGCTTGCTGCCAAAGCAGAATAATTAAACAAACCAGAGAGATTTTTGTTGCCGAGATTCAAGAATGTTAACCCAATACCGGTAAGACCGAATAATAATACTAGTGTAGGAACCTGATCTAAAAGAATATCTAAATAGCGTTTATTTTTGACATTGCCGATAGCAGCTACGATATTGCCGAACCAAACCTGAACGATGCCGAAGCTCAAAGCGATTCCCAAAAGTCTAGTAGCCTCCTTCAGGGGATCAAGTATAATCAAAGAATCTTTGAATTTCTTTAAAGGCGCGAATGCTGAATTATTTTGCGCTAATAAATCAAATAAATTGCCAAACCAGCTTCCGGTCAGAGCGCCGATAATTATGGTGGAAATCCCGCAGTATAAAAATAGACGAAAAGCCTTTTTACCTTGCGGCCCCATCTTAACTTTCTTTAAGACCAGAAAACAAAGCAGTGCTAAAAGGAATCCATAACCAGCGTCAGAGACGCAAAATCCGAAATACAAGAAGAAAAACGGCGCCAGAAATGGCGTAGGATCTACTTCATTATATTTAGGCATGCCATATATAGACGTGATGAACTCGAATGGCCTCACAAGTGAATTATTTTCTAGAATTACCGGTATATCATCTGTTTCTTTTGGCTCGGAAACAAAAAAAGCCAAACTCTCAAATTCTTTAGCTACGATATTTTCCAATGGCTTGACATCTTTTGCCTTAATCCAACCGGTTAAACAAAAAGTATATTTTTGTTTGCTTAAAATCTTATCTGCCTCTTCTATATTCTTAATGTTCATAAAATAATCATGAACTATCATCAGCCTAAGCTTATCCTGAGCAAGACAGGTTATATCTTTTTTGATTTCATCGATACGGTTGTTGATTGACGCAATCTCTCTTTTGATTTCGGAAAGCCTTTCTTCAACAGTACCGATATGCCTGCCCAAAACCACGAAACTAAAATTGTATTCCTTTAGGATATTCTCAAGCTCCCCTTGCTGTTTCTTATGGCAAATAATCAGGATATGGCTAATAACTTTATCCTGGCTGATAATTTCATAGAACAGTCTTATATTCTCTTTAACTCGCCTTTTTAACAGTTTCTCCAGGTCGGTATTCTTAATCGCCCCTAACAAAATAGCGCAGCTATTGGTATTATGGATTAGCTCGATCGGTATCCTTAAATTACGCCAAGGCGATAAAAGTAAATTTTCCTGCGATAACTTGTCTTTATGCTGAGTAAAATGATGGAGATGCTTGCGTAAATCGGTCAGCGTCGCGATAAGAGACTGGTAATCGAAACCATTAATAATCTCTGTTATTCTGCCCTTAAAAACCCAAGGCTTCATAGAAAACATGCTCTCTAAGAAGTTGGCTGTTTGCTTAAAACCCGATAGAAAAGAAATAGATTCTTCTATTTCGACAAGATTAAAGCTGGTTTTATTTATAGAAGGCACTTGATTTTCTTGTTGGGCTTGAGTTATTTCTACCATGCCCAGCTGTTGAATGCGGGAGATAAAGTCATCTTTGTCTTTTTCTAAGCCTATAACTTCTATTTTTTTAATCTTGGCTATGGCCATATTATTCTATCTGTTTTTTAAGAAATCCCACGGCCTTATCCAACCTGGATGAGGCTTTTTCTTTTAAGACTGCAATATCTTTTTCGTTATTTTGTTTTAAAGCCGCAATTTCTTGGTTGGCTTGCTGCTGGGTCTGTTCTTTTATGCGCAAGCTTTCTGATTTTGCCCGGTCTTTCGCCTCTTTTATAATCGCATCAGCCTGTTTTTTTGCGGTGCTCAAGATTTCCTGCGCCTCTTTTTTAGCCAACTCAATGACATATTGCGCCTGCTGTTCGGTCTGCTTTACATTATCTAACGCGGTTTTCGAATCCATTTATATCAATCCTTCAATTAACTTTAATGGGTCTTTGGCCTCTAAAATCGGACGGCCCATGACGATAAAATCTGCGCCCGCCTCAATTGCTTCTTTAGGAGTCGCTACCCTTTTCTGGTCATTGGCTTGCGCATCTTTAGGTCGTATCCCGGGATTCACTACCAAAAAATCCTTACCTAATTCTTTTTTGATCATTTTTGTCTCAGCCACAGAACAAACTACGCCGTCTAATCCTGCTTCTTTGGCAAGCCTTGCCAAATCCAAAACTCTATTCGCCGTATTATCTTCACTCTGGCTGGTCAAAATGGTTACGCCGACGATCTTTGGCCGGTTGGGAACACTGGCTGCAGCCTGAAGCATCTCTTTTCCTCCGGATAGATGCACGGTGAGCATAAATACCCGAAGTTTGCTAGCTGCCTCTACGGCTTTTTTAACTGTATTAGGTATGTCGTAAGATTTTAAATCTAGGAATACCTTGGCTCCCTTTTTAGTGATCATTTGCACTGCTTGCGGTCCGCAAGCAGTAAACAATTGACTGCCAACCTTAAACATGTTTACCGCAGGACAAAGTTTATCTACAAACTTTTCTGCTTCGCCGAGGGTATCCACATCCAAAGCCACAATCAGTTTATCTTTGATATCTAACATTTTATCGAACCGATTAAATCTTCTATATCCTTTATCTTTTGCGCCTGCAAATATCGCTTTATTCCGTCAACTATTTCTATTGAAGCGCTGGGATTTACAAAGCTGCCTGTGCCAACCGCTACTGCAGTTGCTCCTGCAACAATAAATTCCATGGCATCCTCGGTATTCATAATCCCGCCCATACCGATAACCGGCACATAAACTGTGCGAGAAACTTCCCAGACCATGCGCAGCGCAATTGGCTTAATAGCTGGCCCGCTTAATCCTCCGGTGACATTCGCCAACTTGGGTCGCCTGGAATCCTTGTCCACTGCCATAGCCAAGAAGGTATTGACTAAGCTTATTGCATCGGTATCGGCAGCGGTTGCCGCTCGAGCAATTAAGCCGATATCGGTAACGTTGGGTGTGAGTTTAGTGATAAGCGTTAGTTTGGTGGCAGCGCGCACGGCTCTGACTACGCGATAGGTTGCTTTGTCTAATTGCGAAACCATGCGACTTGTCCCCAAATTAGGGCAGGACAAATTAAGCTCAATTGCCGAGACTCCATTTGTCTTGTTTAAAATCTTAGCTAATTCTACAAATTCTGAATCGTTATCTGCGGAAATGCTGACAATTATAGGAACGCCGATTTTTTTTAAAAAAGGCAATTTATCTTTGATAAAGACCTTTATCCCGGGATTTTCTAAGCCAATGGCATTAAGCATGCCGGCTGCTGTCTCGACGGTGCGCGGCGGAGGATTTCCTTTTCTAGGCTTTAAAGTTATGGTTTTAGTAACGATCGCGCCTAATTTTTTAAGGTCCATTAAAGAGGAGAACTCCTCGGCATAGCCGAAAGTCCCGGATGCTACCATCACCGGATTTTTTAATTTTAATTTACCAATTTTTACAGATAAATCAGGTTTCATATTTAATAATTACAGACCCTCTATTTAAAAAATATTAATCCCAAGATAGCCGAAATTGTTAAAGCTAGAATAGGATGAATTTTTAAAACCCAAACTCCAGCTACTACTAAAATAAGGACTATTACAGATTTATAGTCTGTAATGGCGATTTTGGCTACGCTCAAGACCGCAACGACAATCAATCCTAACACCGCCGGCCTTAATCCGCTAAAGGCAGCTTTAACCATATTATTATCCTGGAATGAAAAAAACACCGAAGCAATTGCCCAAATTATCAGAAAAGAAGGCAAGACCACGCCCAGCGTTGAGAAGACTGCTCCCCAAAATGTGGCCACTTTATAACCTACAAACGTTGCTGAATTTACCGCTATCGGCCCAGGCGTCATCTCGGCAATAGCAACGAGATCAACAAACTGCTCAGTAGTTAACCAATGGTATTTATTAACGATCTCTTTCTCGATTAGAGGAATCATTGCATATCCGCCGCCAAAAGTAAAGAGCCCTATTTTAAAAAACTCAAAGAAAAGTCTTGCCAGAATCATGATTTTAAACCTCCCATCAAAAAATTGATTCTATGCATAGCTCTTATATTTTTTCAAACCTTCTTTTCCATATCAACCAGAAGACCGGCAGAGAAATAATTTCAATAATTACACAAAAACTTATCAAATATTGTATAGAAACATTATAAATAAATCCCATAATACTTGAGCCGACAAACCAGCTAAGGCCGTAAGCGGTATTGAAAATGCCATAAGCCATACCACGAGTTTCGATAGAGACCATATCGGCTATTGCGGCGCGCATTATCGTCTCCTGCATCCCCATTACCGCCCCCCAAAGCGCAACTGCAATCCAGATAAAACCGTAATTAGATGAAAAGGCAAAAAATGGGATAAAAATCCCGATTATAGGTATACCGAAGAGACTAGTCAACCCTACTCGATCATAAGCTCTTCCGACGATCAGCGCCACTATGCCATCTATGCCCATGGCGAAAGCAAAAAGCAACGGGATCTGGGCGTCGGAAACAATAGCCTGATTTTTAAGATGATAAGAAATTATCTGAAAGGACGCGTATCCACCCAAACTGAAAACAATAAACAAGGTATACAACCAAAATACCGCAGGGAGCTTACCCTTTGGTGTCTTCTTAGACATATCATGCCCGGATAATAACGCCGCCTGCACAGGATAGCGCCATTTCGCGAAGAATATCACCATTAAAGTTAATATGGCGGGTACAAAGAGGACTGCCAGGCTGCTGCGGTATCCTCGATTCAGATAAAGGAACAAAGATATCAGAAGCGGCCCGCCGATGGCGCCTATCTGATCTAATGCTTCGTGTATACCGAAACCTTTGCCTCTCCCTACTTTTTCGGTAACCGCAGATAGAAGGACGTCTCGCGCCGGTGTGCGTATCGCCTTGCCTAATCTTTCCAAAACAAATAAGAGGCTGGCTATCTGCCAATTCCCGGAGAGGGCAAGCAAAGGAACGGCAAATACGCTTAAGGCGTATCCTCCGATAGTAAGAGCCCAATAACTCTTAAATCGGTCGCTTAAATATCCGGAAAAAAGGCGCAGGCCATAGCCGATAAATTCTCCCAGGCCAGCAACTACGCCCACTATACCGGCTCCCGCCCCTAAATAAAGCAGAAACGGCCCGCCGATACTTCTTCCGCCTTCATATACAATGTCGGCAAAGAGGCTGACTATGCCTAAGATTACGATGAATTTTATGGCCTTAGCTTTATCATTCATAATTTTAAAAACTGGGCTCTATGCAAAGAATCTTGTACTTCTTGAATCCTTTTAAGCCTCCGATAAAGAAACTTAAGTTCGTAAGATATTTCATCTTGCACCAGAACCAAAATTTAGATTTCGGTTCCATGGAAAGGTTCCACTTCACATACTGGTAAGCAAAATATAATGTTAACAAGGCGCTAATTATTGTAAAAATCACTGCAGCCTTGCCGACGAGGCTCAAAACCAAGCCGATAATCGTCAATAAACTAAATATATGCAAGAGATGAAAATTGCCGATATAAATAAAACCGGCGAGCGGAAACGGAAAATGTATCGCAGGATTACCTTTTATAAACTGGAGTATAATCTCCATTCTTTTCTTTTTAAGATATTTCTTAAGGAGTGGCATATGCGCCGCCCCGTAGGCAACCCAAACTTTTCGCAGCGCCTTTACATCTGCCCGGTGCATGTGGTCGACTTTTGCGGTTGGTAGAAAATAATATTTCCAACCCTGTTTCTGATGCTGAAAACTTAAATCCATGTCTTCGCCGGTGGGATTATCCCAGAAACGCGCTCCGATTTTTTTCATTGCTGCGACTTTGTAGGCGACGTTGCAGGTACCAAAGAAATACGCCCTGTGTCCTGCTACCTGCGTCGGCAAAGGATCCTCGGGAAGAGTAGCAAAATATCCTTCTTTAATAAAGGCGTAACGCGGGGCAACCATGTTAAAGCGAAAATGCTGGCACCATAGCTCTACTAAATTGTTGGGATCAACGCGCAAGGTATAAACTTCCCCGCCCACGGCGGCGATTTTATCGTCTTTTTCAAAGATCTTGAGCATTTGCTTAATCCAATCGGTGCAGGGTGCACAATCGGCGTCGGTAAAAAAGATATAATCTCCTCTTACCTGTTCTAATGCTTTATTGCGCGCATAGCCTGGAGACGGAGAGTTGGGTACTTGCACTAATTTTATAAAGGGGTATTTCTTCTGCCATTGCCCGATGATTTCCAGGGTTTTATCGGTTGAGCCTCCGTCGGCGATTACCCATTCCCAGGAATCGCGGGGATAATCCACATCCAAGAGATATTCGAAAGTTTTCTCTATGGTGCGCTCAAAATTCTTAACCGGAATCAGTATGGAGACAAATGGTTGGTTGGCCATAATTCTCTCCTTTTTTAAAAGATTACCTCTCTTGCATCAAATACCGGTCCTTCTTTACAGACCCTTTTATATCCGCGTGTTGTGTTGACTACACAACCAAAACACGCCCCAATTCCGCAAGCCATATGCTCTTCCAAAGAGAGCCGTGCTTCGATCTTATGTTTTTTAGCAATATATGCGACCTCTTTAAGCATAGGCTTTGGTCCGCAAGCAAAGATTACTCCTATTTTATCTTTGGGCCGGACGGATTGCTTTAATAAATCTGTAACCGAGCCTTTAAATCCGATACCGCCGTCATCTGTAGCTATTTTTACTTGCGCTCCAGCATCCTTTAATTCATCGACGCATAATATATGCTTTTTATTTTTCGCTCCGATTAAAGCTAAAATCTCTTTACCTGTAAGCTTTTCCGCTAAGAACACCAACGGAGCAATCCCGATTCCTCCGCCCACAAGAAGAATCTTAGCTTTTTTCGTCTTTAAATCAAACCCATTGCCTAAAGGCCCTAAAACATTTAATTTCTCGCCAGGCTTTTTTTTAGAAAAAAGCTCCGTTGCCTTCCCTACGACCCTGTAGAGAATTTCCAGCTTTGAATCATTTACGTTGTATATGCTAAACGGCCTTCTTAGAAGCGGCTCAAATTTATCGCCTGCTAAGATATTTACGAATTGACCAGGCTTTGCAGCACAAGCAATGGCGGGCGCATCTAATACCATTTTATAATAATTTGGCGCAACTTCAATGTTTTTAATCAGTTTTGCTTTTATTTGGATCATTTAACCCTCTCTAGCCGCAGGTAGCCAACGAACAAGAAGAAACCGGCCAAGGCAAAGAGAAAAGCTGCCAGTTCAGGAACAAATTTATCAAATCCCTCAAGACGCACATCTGTCCACCATTCAACTATAATGATACCAATAATCGTCATCGAGAAACTGCCTATTTCTTTTCTCAACCAAGATATTTTTAACGGCAAAACATCTCTTATCTCTTTTCTTATTATTGTATTCATGCCCGGAAGGAATCTAGGTGTAGATTCCATGTAAGCTTTATATTCATCCTTAAATTGTAAAATCAGTTTCTTTTCTTCTTGAAAAATCAGCATGATATAGCGGCCGATAAAAAATACAAAAAACAATACAAGCGCCCAAAAATTAAACAATATCAGCACCACTCCGAACCCAATTAAGGCTATGCCAAAATACATGGGATTGCGTTGTATGCTATACGGCCCTGTTTTTATTAAACTTGCCCCTTGCTTTGAGCGTTCTGCTTTATAGCCTCTTGCCGAAAGCCTCCAGAGAAATCCCAAAAGAATCGAAATAAATCCCATTATCTCGATAAAATCATCGCTCCAGTTAGTAATGTGCGCACGAAAGAATATTTGTGGCATCAATAACAGAACTACGAGAGCGATGAAGATTAATACCCCATTTGTTTTTAGTCTTTGCTTCATATCAATTCAAATTTGGCATTTGGGGCACAAAAATGTCCCCCTGCCTGCCAAAGCTACCCTTTTTATCGGAGCCTTGCATCTTACACAAGGCTTGCCTTCTCTGCCATAAACCTGGTGATGAGAAACATAATTTCCTTTTTTTCCTGACAAGCGCACATAATCGTCTACGGAAGAACCGCCGTATTTAATTGCTTCGCTTAACACCTCTCGGATTTCTGTAAAAAGTGCTTCTTTCTCTTTATCGGATAAGCTTTGCGCTTGCCTTTCAGGATGTATTTTAGCACGAAACAGGCTTTCCGCGGCATAAAGATTGCCGATACCGGAAATAAACTTTTGGTCCATCAACAGCGGCTTGATTTTCGTCTTTTTGCCAGCCAGCATCTCTTTAAACTGTTCTAGTTTTAAATCAAATGGCTCTGGCCCCAGCTCTTGAATAAATTTTAGTGACTGCGGGTCATCAACCAGCCTCAATTCTCCGAACATTCTCTGGTCATTAAAGTCTAAATTTTTGCCGTCGGATAGGCGAAAAGTCACCCGGCTTTTCTTGCCATCCCCGGGATAAACCAATTGACCGGTCATCTTTAAATGTATGGCTAAGAATTTGCCGTTGGATAATTCTAAAATCAGAAGCTTTGCCTTGCGCAATACTTTTTTAATCGCCGCGCCTGCTAATTCTTTTTTAAACTTTCCCACAGATGGCTGGCGGATCACCAAAGGATGATGCACGCAGACATCGGTAATTTTCTTACCAACCACAGATTTTTCTAGCTCCCTTTTTATGGTCTCAACCTCTGGTAATTCCGGCATCTTATCCTTTGATAATACTTACCCAAATTTCTCTTGAACGCGGGCCGTCGAACTCGGCAAAATAAATCCCCTGCCAAGTGCCGAGGGCAAGGGCGCCTCCCTGAATAAAAACATTAACGGAGGCGCCCATCAAACTTGCCTTAATATGAGCGGCGGCGTTTCCTTCTGAATGCGCATAGCCGTCGTCAAAAGGAACGATTTTGTTTAGCTCCTTTAAAATATCTTTCCTTACCGAAGGATCGGCATTTTCATTA
>ENA-UOWG01000932-UOWG01000932.1-activated-sludge-metagenome-genome-assembly--contig:-NODE-932-length-33008-cov-4.980305_pt1 | contig 33008 bp, 37 predicted proteins | sample MGYA00238147_ERZ761563 | MGnify/ENA primary metagenome ERZ761563 (study PRJEB28884, sample SAMN05720216) | anaerobic digester metagenome | isolation source: active sludge of municipal... | reverse complement strand
GCTTCTCGCGTTGAAGGAAGGCTTCGTGCCGGAAACCCTCCGGTCCGTGGTACACGGGATAGGAACCTTCGCGGTGCGGAACCTCGCCACCCTCGGGGGCAACCTGTCGGTCACGGATCGGTTCCGGGACTGCTTTCCGATCCTGGCTTGCATGGACGCCCTCGCGGAATACCGGCAGGGAACCGCTTCGCGCTGGGTGAACCTGAACCGCCTGATCGGTCCCCGGGGGACCCCGGAAATGCCCCGGGGGGAGATCCTCACGAGAATCCGGATTCCCCTGGGAGGATGGGACCTCGGGATCGCCCACAAGCTCGGGTTCCCGAGGATCAACTCCCGAAAGTCCAGCCTTTTCGTAGCCCTGGCCCGCACGGACAAACGGGCCCTTTCCGACATACGCATCCTCTACGCCTGCGACCGGGCCCTGAGAAGCCGGGAAATCGAATCTTCCCTCGCCGGGAAGAAGATCCCCCTCTTGCCCCGGGATATAGAATCCGCCGTCGGTGCCTACGCGGACTATTGTTCCCACGCGGGCATCCGGGAATCCTCGGCCGCCCGATTCCTGACCTTGGTGCGCAGGGCTTTCAACCAGCTCAACGAGGGGGTGACGGCATGAAGGCCCCGGGCCGCCTCTTCCTCCTGCCCGCCCCGATCGGGGACGGCGATCCCCTGGCAACCCTCTCTCCGGAGGTCATCGAGATATACCGGAGCCTGCGGCACTTCGTGGTCGAATCGGAGAGGACCGCAGGCCGCCTCCTCTCCCGGATCCTGACACCCGAATCCCTCCAGGAGACCGCGTTGAATACCCTGAGCGAGCATACGGATCCAAAAGCCATACCGGGCCTCCTGGAACCGGCCCTGGAGGGACGGGATCTGGGAATTCTCTCGGAGGCGGGCTGCCCTTGCGTCGCGGATCCGGGAGCCGACCTGGTGGCTGAAGCCCATCGGCTCGGCATCCGGGTCGTACCCCTGCCCGGTCCGTCTTCCATTCTTCAGGCCCTGATGGCGTCCGGGTTTTCCGGCCAGAGGTTCGAGTTCCTCGGATACCTGCCGCCCAGGGGAGAGGATCGCAGGCAGGCCCTGAAGCGCGTGGAGCGGGAAGCTTCCCGGGACGGGTCCACGCGGATTTTCATCGAAACCCCCTACCGCAACCAGGCCTTGCTGGATGACGCCCTGGCCGTCCTGGAACCGGGCACCCGGTTCTGTGTCGCGATATCCCTGGGGGGGGCCTCCGAACTCGTCCGCTCGATGGAGATCCACCGCTGGCGCGCCGCGGGGATCCACCTGGAAAAGGAGCCCGCCGTATTCCTCCTGGCCCCGAAGGCGGTTCCCGGCGCCTTGACGGGCCGACCTTCCGGCGAGGCCGCCGTTAAACGGGAAGGGCCGAGATCCGGCTCGGCGGCGCGACAAGCGGCCCGGCCATCGGCCGATCGACACGGATCTCCTCGAACCGGACAGACAGCCCGCCGCCGAACCCGGAAAAATCCGGGTGCTTGACGCGGGCACGGCTTCCGGTACAATGGACGAGGTATGGTAAAAACCGACAAGGTGAACGTCAGCGAAACGTACGCGGAATCCGTGGTCTCCCTCAGCCCCTTCGCCTTGAAGAAACTGGGTATCATATCCAACCAGACCCTCCTCAAGGTGGATACCTACAACCTGGTGTGCATACCGTACCGGCTTTCCATGAAGGGGGCCGTACTCCTGGGGTCCTTTTCCCGGGACGAGATCGTCTTCTTCCAAAGGTTCAAGGGATCCCTGGCGGGTCTCAATCTCGTCCTGCAACCCGGGGATTCCCCCGCGCCCCGCAAGGTTTTTTGCCGCTGTTCCCTGGCCCAGTTCGCCCCCATGAAAGGCAGGGAATCCGTCGGCCTCATCTCCGTGGAATTCCGCCCCTGCCCCCCGGACCTGGAGAACCTCATCGGCGGATATGTGATGCTGATGGACCGCCTCCGGGCGGACTACCGGGACCTGTCCGGCAAGACCGTCCCCGTCAATCCGGAAACCGCGAAGATCCTGGGTTTCAACAACTACGCCACCCTGAACTCCGGCTCCATCGTGACCAAGCTGGCCCTCTTCACCCTCGGGGCGGATCGTCTGGTCTTCCTGGCTCCCATGCAGACCCCGGATCTCCAGCCGGGGCAGACCGCGACCCTTCGCCTCTTCTTCCAGAAGTACCAATTCAACGTGGCCGGCCGGATCACGGAATCGATCCGCCTACCCACGGGCGTCCAGAAAGGGACCGTGGAGCTCGAGTTCTCCCCGGAGCTGGTGGATCTCCTGGAAATGTACTACCTCGAGGCGAAGCTGGGAGCCCGGATTCCGAAATCGGCCGTCTAGGTCTGCCCCCCTTCCCGGACGGTCCCCTACAGGATTAACATCGCATCCCCGTAGCTGAAGAACCGGTACCGCAGGCGGACGGCCTCCTCGTAGGCCTTCAGGATCAATTCCCTGCCCGCGAAGGCGGAGACCAGCATCAGGAGGGTGGATTCGGGGGTGTGGAAGTTGGTGAACAGGGCGTCCACGACCTGGAAGCTCCGGCCCGGGTACAGGAAGATCCGGGTCGAGCTGGAACCGGCCCGCAGGGATCCGTCCAACCATGCGCTCTCCAGGGTGCGCACGCTGGTCGTCCCGACGGCCACCACGGGCCGCCCCTCCCGGCGGGCCCGGTTCACGGCCTCGGCCGTCGCCTCCGACACGCTGTACTCCTCCTCGTGCATCACGTGGTCCTCGATCCGCTCCGCCCGGACGGGCAGGAAGGTACCCAGGCCCACGTGCAGGGTCACCTGGGCGGTTTCCATCCCCGCGGTCCGGAGGGAGGCCAGGAGCCCGTCCGTGAAATGTAGGCCCGCCGTGGGGGCCGCCACGGACCCGATGGTCCGGGAATACACGGTCTGGTACCGTTCCGCGTCGAAACCGTCGTCCTGCCTGCGGATATAGGGAGGGAGGGGCATGTGCCCCCACCGATCCAGGTACTCGTCGTCGATCGGCCGGTCCAGCTCCAGGATTCGCAGATCCTCCTCGGTGCCGACGATGCGCCCCTCGATCCCGCCCGGGAACGCGTACCGCTTTCCGGGAACCTGTTTCCGGGCCTTGGTCGTCATGGCCAGCCATTCCCGGTCCCCCCGGCGGCGGAGCAGGAGGAATTCCACCCGGCCGCCGGTACCGGACTCGGCGTAGATCCGGGCCTTCCGTACCTTGGAGTCGTTGAACACCAGCAGGGATCCCGGGGGGAGGTGCCGGGCGAGGTCCGAGACGGCGGAGTGCGTGAAGGTCCCCGTACCCCGGTCCAGGACGAAAAGCCGGGATGCCCCACGCTCGCCGCTCGGCCTCTGGGCGATCAGGTCTTCGGGAAGGTCAAAAGAGAAGTCTTTCGTCCGCATGCCCGTTCCGGTATCCCAGGTGCTCGTAGGCCAGGGGGGCGGCCACCCGGCCCCGGGGAGTCCTCTGGAGGAACCCCGCCTGGATCAGGTAGGGCTCGCAGTAGTCCTCCAGGGTCTCCACGGATTCCCCCACGGAGATCGCGAGGGTCTCGGCGCCCACGGGCCCCCCGCCGTACTTCTCGATCACCGAGCGGAGTATGTCCCGGTCGTGGCGCTCCAGGCCGTACCGGTCCACCTCCAGGCGCGCGAGCCCTTCCTTGACCACACCCTCGGTCACCCGTCCCTCCCCGAAAACCTGGGCGAAGTCGCGCATCCGCCGGAGCAGGCGGTTGGCGACCCGGGGGGTACCCCGGCTGGAGGCGGCCAGCAGGTCCGCGGCACCCGGGTCCAGCTCCATCCCCAGGATGGCGGCGGAGCGGTTCAGTATCAGGATGATCTCCCGGGGCTCGTAGAAGCCGAAGCGCAGGGAGATGCCGAAGCGGCTGACCAGGGGACTGGAAACCATTCCCGCCTTGGTGGTCGCCCCGACCAGGGTGAAGGGCGGCAGGGGAATCCGCACCGTGCGGGCGGAGGGTCCCTGGCCTATGATCCAGTCCAGCTCGAAATCCTCCATGGCGATGTAGAGCATCTCCTCGATGGCGGGCTTCAGGCGGTGGATCTCGTCTATGAAAAAGACCGTCCGTTCCGTGACGGTGGTCAGGATCCCGGCCAGGTCCTTGGGCTTGTCCAGGGCCGGAGCGCTGGTCACCTTGAAATCCACACCCAGCTCCCGGCTCACGATCCCGGCCAGGGTCGTTTTCCCGAGGCCGGGAGGCCCCAGCAGGAAGACATGGTCCAGGGCCTCCCCCCGTTCCCGGGCGGCCCGTATGAAGACGGACAGGTTTTCCTTGAGGCGTTCCTGGCCCAGGAACTCCGAAAGGCGCTGGGGCCGAAGCACCCCTTCCTTGTCGTCCTCCGCGCCCCGCAGCCCGGGATCCAGGATGCCCCGGGGATCGCGCTCCGCCTCGGGGCTCACGCGGACAGCTCCCGGATGGCCCTGCGGAAGAGCTCCTGCTCAGCCTCGGGACCGCCGGCGGCCCCGAGCTCCCCGGACAACCGGGCCACCGCCTCGGCCGCCCGCTTGCGGTCATAGCCCATGTCCGCCAGGGCCTGGACCACGTCGGCCCAGGGTCCCCGGACGGTCTGGGGCGCGGAGCCGGGCAGTTTCCCCTTCAGGGAGAATACCAGCTTCTGGGCGGTCTTGGCCCCGAGTCCCGGGACCTGCTGGAGCCGGGCTAGGTTCTCCGTGTCCAGGGCGGATTCCAGGTCCTCCGGGGAGATCCCGGACAGGATCTTCACCGCCTGCCGGGGCCCGATCCCCTCGACCTTGAGGAGCTCCAGGAAGAGCGCCCGTTCCCGTTCCGAGGGAAAGCCGAAGAGGCGCATCTGGTCCTCCCGGTGCAGGAGGTGGATGTAGACCTTGGTCCGTCCGCCGAGGGTTCCGAACTCGTCGATGGATCGGGCGGGCACCGAGAATTCCCATTCAAGGCCGTTGTTGTCGACCCGGAGGATGTCGAACCGTTTTTCCGTGATCGTCCCGAGGAGGGAATTGAACATGCCGGGAGTATACCCCGGCGGGCCGGGCGCTTCAACCTGGCCCGGTTTTTGGAATCCGATCGGCGAACCAGCGGTTGTGGGCATGGCACACGGCGGCGGCCAGGGCGTCCGCGGCGTGATCGGGCCGGGGAATTTCCGAGAGCCCGAGGAACATCCGGACGAATTCCTGGACCTGGGCTTTTTCTGCCCGGCCCCGCCCCACCAGGGACTGCTTGATGGCACCGGGGCCGTACTCCACGACCGCCAGTCCCGCCTGGCGGCAGGTCAGGCGCAGGACCCCCTTGGCCTCGGAGACGGACAGGGCGCTGGTCACGTTCTTCGCGAAGTAGAGGGCCTCCATGGCCACCTCCGCGGGTCCGTAGAGGTCCAGGATCCCGCGGATCCTCTCGTGGATGTCCAGGAGCCGGTCCTCCAGGGGGGTGGAGGCGGAGGTAGCGATACAGCCGTGGGCTACGTACTGGATATGGCCGGGATTCGCGTCCAGGACGCCCCAGCCGGTGGAAGCCAGTCCCGGGTCCAAGCCCAGGATGCGGACCCTCCCTCCCTCGGCCGGGACCGGAGGGAGGGATCGGACCGCCGCGCCGGGATCACTCCTCGGCGTCTTCGGGGATGTTCGCGTTGTGGTAGACGTTCTGGACGTCGTCGCACTCCTCGAGCTTCTCGACGAGCTTGTTGATCTTACCGCCCGCGTCCTTGTCCACGTCGATGTAGCTTTCGGGAATCATGGAAACTTCGGCGCCGTCGGTCTCCATCTGCTTGGCGGTCACGGCGTTGTACACGGCCTCGAAGGCTTCCGGGGTGGTGTAGATCACCAGCTCCCCGCCCTCGTTCTGGATGTCGTCCGCTCCGGCCTCCAGGGCGACCTCCATGACCGCGTCCTCGGTGTACTTCTCGCCGTCCAGGGAGATCACGCCCTTGCGGTTGAACAGGCGGAGGACCGCGTTGGAAGTGGCCAGGGATCCTCCCGCCCGGGTCAGGATGTTGCGTACTTCCGCGGCGGCCCGGTTCTTGTTGTCCGTGAGGACCTCGATCAGGATGGCGACTCCGCCGGGGGCGTAGGCCTCGTACACGAGTTCCTCGTAGTTGACTCCCTCGAGTTCGCCGGTGCCCTTCTTGATGGCCCGGTCGATGTTGTCTTTGGGCATGTTGGCGGCACGGGCCTTGAGCACCGCGGTGCGGAGACGGGGGTTGCCCTCGGGATCGCCGCCGCCCATGCGGGCCGCGATGGAGATTTCCTTGATGAGCTTGGTGAACATCTGGCCGCGCTTCGCGTCCGCGGCTCCCTTCTTGTGCTTGATCGTCGCCCATTTGCTATGGCCGGACATATTGGCTCCTTATACGAATGGAATTTCAGCCGATTCCGGCCGGAACTATGCGGCCGGGCCGAATTGGACGGGTACCCGACGGGCTCCCGGGCAAACCTGCGGTTGTTCGGCTATCGCGGGAGCGGCGGAGGGTGAAGTCTCCGGTAAAACCATATCATATAATGAGGAACGATGTCAAGAAATGGAGAAGTTCGACATATCCGGCCAGAACGAGCGGTATCGTACGCTCCCATGCCGTGCAGGATACTCAGAGGCTTACCCGCCGTCCCGGAACGCAGACCCGTACGGGCGCGGGGTCATGTCGATGGGAACCTTCGTGATCTCCCCGTCTCGGCATCATGCCCGCGCCCCTCGAAATTCCGGTGAATACGGGCCTATCGGGCGCGCTTGATCTCGATCCGGCCCTTCTGGACGCCCTGCTTGAGCAGCTGCATCCGGAGGTCGTCGTACCAGGTGAAGTCGAAGGGGGACTTCTCACGAACCGTGAACTTCAACGCCGTGTTCAGGTCGTCCCGGCAAGACTCGCAGACGCTGATGTGGGCGAAATCGAAAAAAGAGAATTCGGGAACGGGATTGTGGACTTCCTTCTTGCAAACGTCGCAGTAGATGTGTTCCATCCTTGCATCTCCTTGTATACACCCCGGGTCCGCGCTCGGCGGACTCCGCATGCCAAGAGATTCCGGCGCCTGAAGGCGTCCCGGCTTTCAGGGAAACAGTTTATATGATAGCGTGGCGGTTGTCGAGTGTGGATGGAAAAAAGCAAGGGGGAGCCGGTGGTATCCTACAGCTTCGTCGTTGAGGGAGTTGCCTATCATCCCGGGAACCCGCTCGTGATCGCGGAAATCGGGACCGGCCACGGGGGGGATCGGACGAAGGCCTCGGAACTGCTCCACGCCGCCCGGGAATCCGGCGCCGGATGCGCGAAGTTCCAGCACGTCTACGCCCGGGAGATCATCCACCCCAGGACCGGAGCCGTCCCCCTTCCGGGCGGACCGGTTCCCCTCTTCGACCGGTTCCGGTCCCTGGAAACCGGCCCGGACTTCTTCGCGGACCTGAAGGAGCAGGCGGAATCCCTGGGACTGTTGTTCCTTTGCACTCCCTTCGGGGTGCGAAGCGCCCGGGAACTCGCGGAGCTCGGGGTCCGGGCCGTCAAGGTCGCCAGCCCCGAGCTCAACCACGGGGAGCTCCTGGACGAGGTCGCCCGCATGGCCCTCCCCGCCATCCTGTCCTCCGGGGTTTCCACCCTGGGGGACATCGAGCGGGCCGTGGACCGGATCCGGCATGCAGCCGGGGACGGACCGTCCCCGGCCCTCCTCCACTGCGTGACCGCCTACCCCGCGCCCGAGGAGGACTACAACCTTCGGGTCCTGGAATCCCTTTCGCGGCTCCTGGGCCTTGCCGTGGGCGTCTCCGATCACTCCCGGGATCCCGTCCTGGTCCCGGCCCTGGCGGTCTGCGCCGGGGCCTCGATCGTGGAAAAGCACATCTGCCTGTCCCGATCGGACCCGGGCCTCGACGACCCCATCGCCCTTCCCCCCTCCGACTTCCGCCGGATGAGCGACGCGGTCCGGTCCGCCGCGGCGGACCCGCGGTCCGCCCGGGAAGCCCTGGAACGGGAGTATGGACCGGGCAGGGTGGAAGCGGTCCTCGGGGACGGCCGGAAACGGCTGGCCCCCAGCGAGCGGGCCAACTACGGCCGGACGAACCGGAGCCTCCACGCCCTGCGGCCTATCCCCCGGGGCGAGACCTTCACCCGGGAAAACGTGGCCGCCCTCAGGACGGAAAAAATCCTGCGACCCGGCCTTGACCCGGCGCTGTTCGACGTCGTGCTGGGCCGCCGGGCCGCCCGGGACGTTCCGGACGGGGAAGGGATCGAGTGGGGGGATGTGGGTGGACAGGAGCCAGGAGCCAGGAGCCAGGAGTCAGGGGGCTGACAAATCGCACGCACAACGAATCGGTGCTCGCAGGTTTATATCTCTTTCCCCCTCTCGTCTGTCGCTTTTCTCCTGATTCCTTCTATTTGAGGTGCACCACCGTCTTGCCGAAGCCTCCCTCCTCGGGGCGGGCGAAGTAGTAGTCCCTCACCGCGGGGTGCGCCTTCAGGAGCTCGTGGATGCCCCGGCCCAGGATCCCCTCCCCGGTGCCGTGGATGATGGAGAACAGGTTCAGGGATGCCAGGCTCGCGGCCTCCACCTGGTTCTCCACGGCCTTCAGGGCCTCGGCCAGGCGGAACCCCCGGAGATCCAGCTCGAACACGGCCTTGGAGCCCCTGCCCACCCCGGGATCCAGCAGCACCTTGGGCGGGGGAGCCGCCTCCTCCCGGCACGCGGTCAGATCCTCCTCCGGGACGGTCAGGCGTAAAGAGCCCACCTCGGTCAGCCAGTATCCCTTCTTGGCCCTGCGGATGAGCCGGCCGCGCTGGCGGGCAGCGCCGACCAGGACCGGAGAGCCTTCCCTCAGCGCGGCTTCCGGAGCTTCCGGGATGCCGGAGGTCTCCCGGGCCGCCTTCCTGCGGCCCTCCTCGTAGCGCTCCTCCTGGGCCAGGACTTCCGCCTCCAGACCCCCCAGGAATTCCTTGACCGCCTTCGTCTTCTCGGTGGTCAGCTCCCCCTCCCGGATCTCCCGCACCAGGTTTTCCAGCCCCCGGCGGCTCTCGGCCAGGAGGCGCTTGAGCTCCCCGATGCCCTGCTCCCGGAGCTCCGCCTCCCTCTGGCGGAGCTGGAGGGCCCGTAGGTCCGCCTTCCTCTGCTCCTCCTTGGCCGCCCGGATCCGCCGCCTCTGCTCCTCCTCCAGACCCTCCAGCTCCCTCCGCTTTTCCGACAGGCCCTGGATCATGGCGGCCACGTCGGTCCGCTCCTCGGCCAGGTACTTCCGGGCACCGGAGACGATGGCCGGGGGCAGGCCGTTCCGGGCGGCCACGTCCAGAGCGCGGCTCTCCCCGGGGATGCCCATGATGATCCGGTAAGTCGGGGACAGGGTGTTCTTGTCGAATTCCGCGGAGGCGTTCAGGACCCCGGGCCGGGTATAGCCGTAGTTCTTGAGGATCCCGTGGTGGGTGGTCACGATGGTCAGGCAGCCGGTCTCGATGAAGTGGTCCAACAGGGACATGGCGATGGCGCAGCCTTCCTCGGGATCCGTGCCGCTTCCCAGCTCGTCCAGGAGCACCAGGCCCCGGGCCGTCGCGTCCCGGACGATCCCGGATACCGCCTTCATGTGCCCCGAGAAGGTGGACAGGGACTGGTCGATGGACTGCTCGTCCCCGATGTCCGCGTGCACCCCGTCCAGGACGGGCAGGCGGGTACCCTCCTGGGCCGGAACCGCCAGGCCGAACTGGTTCATCATGCACAGGAGCCCCACGGTCTTGAGGCTGACCGTCTTGCCCCCGGTATTGGGGCCCGTGATCACCAGGGTCCGGACCTCCTCGGGTATCTCCAGGTCGATGGGCACCGCCTTGGAGCCCAGCATGGGATGCCGGGCCTTCCTCAGGGCCAGACCCGCGGATCCCGGCAGGGCGAAGGTCCCCCGGGAGAGATGGGAGTACCGGGCCCGGGCCCAGAGGTCGTCGAAGGCCGCGCAGGCCGCCCTCGCGGCCTCGATATCCTCCAACCGGACCGCGACCTTCGCGGTCGTCTCCTTCAGGATCCGGAAGACCTCCTGGCGGTACTTTGCCTCGGCCTCCACGAGCTCGTTGTTCTTGCGGACCAGGGCCTCGGGCTCGATGAAGACCGTGCGGCCCGTGTCGGACACCTCGTGGACGATGCCGCGGATCTTGGCCTTGAAGTTGGCCCGAACCGCCAGGACGGTGCGCCCGTCCCGTTGGGTGGGAAGGTCCGACTGGAGCATGGACCGCAAGTCCCCGTCCTGGAAGAAGGAGGAGGTGATCCGCTCGATCTCGGAATTGACCCTGCGTATCCGGGCCTGGGCATCCCGGAGCTCCGGCAGGTCCGCCAGGGTGCCGTCCCGGGCCAGCACGCGGAAGACGATCCGGGGCACCTCCCCCAGGTCCGGGGCCGCCTCGGCCTCGCCGGCCAGGACGGGGTGTTCCGCCTTCGCGAGGAAGTTCTTCAGCTCCCCGTAGGCCTCGGACCAGAGGGCCAGGGCGTAGAGCTCCTCCTGCTCCAGGCAGGTTCCTTCCTTGGACAGTACCGGCAGGAAGCCCGCGATCGGGGGGAAGGTGCCGCCCGGCAGGGGAAGGCCCTCCTCGAAAAGGGCGCCGATCGCCCGGGAGCGGGCCTTGGCATCCTCCACGCGGCCCGGGTCCGGTCCGGGCAGGGACCCGAGGACGGAAGCCCGTCCCTCGTCGGAACGGCAATAGCCCGCCACGTCGTCCCGGACGCGGCGGAAGTCGAGGAGATCCAGGGTGCGCTCATTCATCGTCATCAAGGTAGACCCTCCGGGGTTTTCCCGGTTTCTTCGCGTATTCCACGGTCTGGTCCAGCTCCGCCCGCACCCGGAGATAACTCTCGTAGCGGTCCGGATGGACCCGGCCCTCCTCCACCCCGCCGCGGACCCGGCAGCCCGGCTCGTCCAGATGCCCGCAGGCCAGGCCGTACCCGCAGGCCTCGGCCAGGGGCCGCATCTCCGGGAAACAGGCCACCAGGGAGTCCCGGGGGATACCGCGGATCGCCAGCCGACGGAAACCCGGGGTGTCCACGACGCGGGTCTCTCCGTCCCCCAGGGTGACCATCACGGACCGGGTCGTGGTATGCCGGCCGCGCTCGTACTTCTCGGAGACCTCCCCGACCCTCTCGTCCAGGCCCGGCTCCAGGGCGTTCAGGAGCGAGCTCTTTCCGGCCCCCGACTGCCCCACGAAGGCCGTGGTCCTGCCGCGGATCCTGGACCGGAGCTCTTCGACACCCCGTCCGTCCCGGGCCGAGCAGACCAAGACCTCGTAGCCTATGCGGCGGTAATCCTCCGTCCGGGCTTCGGTCTCCGGGTCCATCCCCAGGTCGGATTTGTTCAGCACGATCAGGAGCGGCAGGTTCTCGAGTTCCGCGGTCACGGCCACCCGGTCCACGAAGCGGGGCCGGAAGGGCGGCAGCCGGACGGAGGCCACGCAGGCGACCAGGTCCAGGTTGGCCGCGATGGCCTGCACCGACTTTCCCTTCTCGTTCCAGCGCCAGAACAGGTTGCGCCGGGCCTCCATGCCCGTGATGGACCCCTGGTCCGGCCGGAAGGCGTCGGGTTCCAGGCGGACCCGGTCCCCGGGGGCCAGGGAATTGTAGTACCCCTCCAGGCCGCGGAGGATCTTTCCCTTGATGGCGCAGCGCCGCAGGGCTCCGTCCGGGGTCTCCACCAGGAAGGAGTTGTTCGATCCGGTGACGACGACGCCGACCAGGTCCGTCACAGGGCTCCCTCGAAGGTAAGTCCGTAGCGCTCCGCGAAGGGTTTCAGCCCGGTCCAGGATCCGGGATCTCCGGTGGCGTAGAATCCGCCCCGACGGGGCCCGGAGGTCCCGTCCGCCGGCGCCCCGTCGATCGAGGCCCCGGCCTCCAGGTACAGCTCCGCCGCCCTCCGGGTGACCCCCGCCCGGGAATCCACGACCCGGACCTCGGGCCCCGCCGCCCGGGCGATGTAGTCCGCGACGTGTAGGAAATGGGTGCAGGCCAGGACGACCCGGTCCGCTCCCTCCCCGCGGATCGGCTCCAGGGCGGACCGGCAGGCCGCCAACCGCTCCTCCTCGGAGGCGTCCAGATACTCCCTCTCCACGAATTCCACGAGTCCCTGCGCCCCCACCCGCAGGACCCGGATTCCCCGGGCCCAGCGGTCCACCAGGGAATCGAGGTAGGGATCCACGGCGGCACGGTCTGTGGACAGGACGGCGATGGTTCCGGTCAGGGAGGACTGGGCCGCGGGCTTGACCGCGGGCACCGTGCCCACGAAGGCTATCTCCGGGAAGCGCTCCCGAACGGCTTCCAGGGCCGCCTGGCTGGCGGTGTTGCAGGCCAGGACGATCAGGCGGGGGGAGAACCGGTCGGCGATCCGCCCCACCCGGTCGATCACCAGGGCACGGACCTCCTCCCGGGTCTTGCGCCCGTAGGGGAATCCCTCCCGGTCCGCAGCGAAATGGCAGGGGGCCCCGGGAATCCGGAGTCGGAGGGCTTCAAGATACGGAAGCCCTCCGACTCCCGAATCGAACACGAAAACCCGATTGGACGGCATGTCAGGTCTTGAAGAGGTCGTCGAAGGAGGAGCGGGCCTTCCCGGCCGCGTCCGAGGACTTGGAGAGCCCCGCTCCGGCTTCCGGCGAAGGGGAGAACCACTCGCAGAAGTTGGCCTTCTCCTTGTCCGTGACAAGCTCGCTAACGGTCTCCGCGCAGTCCCAATGGGCGCCGGGTTTGTAGAAGCGGCAGTTCCGGCAGACGTGGACGGCCCGGCCGCAGTCCGGGCAGAAATCCCGGAATCCGAGCCGTTCCCGGGCAGGCAGCTTCGTCCCGCAGGCGTAGCACATGGACGCATGCTAACCCGGATTCCCGAGGCTTGGCAATGCCGCCGCTTCGGTATACCCTTCCGGCATGTATTCCTTCGAACGCTGCGGAACCCCCGGCTGCGGTTTCCCGGCCTTGACCGGACAGGGCGCCTGCGCCGCCCACGTTCCCGATCCAGCGGCCTGCGCCGCGGACCTGGCGGGCAGGATAAGCTCGGGAGACACCATCAAGGATCTCAACCTGGCCGGGCTTTCCTTCGAGGGGCAGGACTTCGGAAAGCGCCATTTCTACGGATGCAACTTTTCCCGGGCCACGATCCGGAACGTGCTCTTCACCGGGGCGGTGTTCCGTATGTGCTTCTTCGATTTCGCCGTCCTGGATTCCTGCGATTTTTCGGGATCCGACATCCAGTTCTGTTCCTTCGCGGGCTGTCGGGTGTCCAATTCGTCCTTCGAAAACTCGGAGTTCGTCCACAACAACTTCAACGGGGCCCGGACCCGTGAATGCACCTTCAATTTCAGCAACCTCTACAATTCCCGGTTCATCCGCTCCGAGTTCGAATCCACGGACTTCGTGGATTGCAACATGAAGAAAGCCTATTTCCTCCGGACCAAGGAGAGCGACGTCTCCTTCAAGTTCTCCAACACCCAGGAGGCGGTGTTCGACATCGAATTGGAGGAGGAATCGTGAAAGTATTCTTCCACTACTCCCTGTACGGATTCTCCAACGTCTACCTCGTGGGGAACGAACCCGGCGGGGACGCCCTGCTCGTGGATCCCGCGGAGTTCACGGAAAATCTCCTCAACTTCATCGAGTCCAACGGGTACTACGTCCGCGCCGTTCTGGTGACCCACAACCACATCCACCATGTCCGGGGACTTTCCACCCTGCTCCGGATCTACGACGCCCGGGTGTTTTCCAGCAACGCCGAGGTCCGCGACATGCCCTGCACGGTCCTCCACGACGGCGACGTGATCGACCTGTGCGGCATGCGGGTGGAAGCCCTATCCGTCCCCGGCCATTCCTCGGATTCCATCGTCTACAAGGTGGACAAGCTCCTGTTCACCGGGGACGCCCTGGAGGCCGGTATGATCGGCCATACCCTGAGCCGATACGGCAACGCCCTGCTCCGGGAGGGCATCGACCGGCGGATCCTGTCACAATCCGAGGACTGCCTCATCCTGCCCGGACACGGGCCGCCCAGCACCGTGGGGGCCGAGCGTCTCTATAACCTGGGCATGGCCGAGGAGGCTGCGGCGGACCTCCTTTCGGACCGCTACGAGCTCTTCGTCTGAGTCCCGGAACCGTAGTTCCAGCTTTACTTTTAGCTTCCCGGGTCCTATACTCGGCCGCAACCCGTAAAGGCCGACATTTCGGACCTTTATGTCATCGAAGGAGAATCCCATGCGCAGCTCCCGCTGGATCCTGGCCTTGGCCGCGGCCGCGTTCGCCCTGGCCCTCGCCGCCCCCGCTTTCGCCGCGGATGACGTCCGCGGCCTGTGGAAGATCATCGACGACAAGACCGGAAAGCCCCGGGGCTACGTCCTCCTGTACCAATTCGACGGAAAGCTTTTCGGACGGATGGTGGCGACCATCGACAAGGAGACGGGAACCATCAAGGACACCCTGGACAACCGGAAGGAGAAGGCCGAAAAGCTGGCGGGGGATCCCTTCTACGCGGGCCTCGACTTCGTGTACCGCCTGGAAGACAGGGGCAAGGAATGGCGCGGCCAGATCATGGACCCCGAATCCGGGGACGAATACGATTGCCGTCTCTGGAAGGAAGGGGACAAGCTCATCGTGCGGGGCCAGCTGAAGGGCCTGGGCTTCCTGGGCCGGAACCAGACCTGGATGCGCGCCTCGAATACCGAACTGGGCGGATTCGGAGTCCCGGATCCCCAGGGCTTCAACCCCGTGATCCCCCGGAAGAAGTAGCCGCCCCGGGGCCGGTCGGAGCCTCCGGCCGGCCCGCGGAAGGGCGGGCTTCGGGAAGCCGATCCCGTCAAGCCGGGACCGAGGGGAACCTCCTGCCGGGATCCGCTATACGGTCCTGGCATTGAACCAGCCGGAGCTCCCGGTACCCGTCCCGGACTGTGCGTTCCAGGACGGCGAAAACCGTGTCCGCCATCCGTTCCAGCGCGTCCCGGGGGTCGCCGGTCCGGAGGTAATGCCCCAGGAAGAGGGCGGCGGTCAGGTCCCCTGCCCCCACCAGGGGCGGGTGCAGGGGTAGCTCCGGGGTCGTCAGAACCCAGGGGCCCCCGGGGCCGCTCAGGAAGAGGGAGATGGACCCTTCCTCCGACGGGTCCGGCTTGAAGCTCGTGATCAGGACCAGCCGGGGTCCCTCCGCATGGAGGGCATCCGCGGCCCGTCTCGCGTCCCCGACGCTCCGAATCTCGACTCCCGAGAGGATTTCCGCCTCGAACTGGTTCGGGGTGACGATGTCCGCGGTCCCCACGGCCCGGGTCCGAAGGAACTCCGGGATGCCTGGATGGACCGTCGCCCCCCGATCATAGTCTCCCATCACCGGATCGCAGCAGTACAAGGCCTTCGGGTTGGCCTTCTTCACGGACCGGGCGGCTTCCAGGATGATCCCCCCGATATCGGGATCCCCCAGGAACCCGGAGAGGACGGCGGAGCATTCCGGCAGGACTCCCCGCTCCTCGATCCCCCGGAAAACCCGGGCGATATGGTCCGCGGGGAAAACGTCCCCCTCCCAGCCGCCGTACCCCATGTGGTTGGAGAACTGCACGGTGTTGATGGGCCAGACGTCGAATCCCAGGCGCTGGAGGGGAAAGACCGCAGCCCGGTTCCCCGCGCATCCGTAGGCCACGTGGGACTGAATGGAAAGTATGCTCAAGCCGGACCTCCCGGGCGGAGCGCCCGCCCCTCGAACCTTCCCTCCATCTCCGCCATGCAATCCAGGAGGAAGGGATTCAGAATATCCAGCAGCCTGTCCGAAGGGGCGGGTCCCCGGGGTCCCTTCTCCAGTAGGGACTTCCACTTGGAGAAGCTTCCCCGCAGCAGGTCCTCCGGCGCCCACCCGAAGCGGGCGCGGAAGGCTTCGGAATCCAGGCCCTCCCGGGTCCGGAAACCCGTCATGACCGCCTCGAAGGCAGCGGTCGCGGGAGGGACGATCTCCTCCCGCGCGAAAGCCCCGGCGTCCGAGAGGAAGTCTTCATGGTCCCGGGTCTCCTGGATCCGCAGGGTGCCGCCGTCCGGCAGGGGAATCGAGGACACCGCGGAGGGACCCGTCCCGATCCACGCGCCGCCCCTCCAGTAGTTCCGGTTGTGCAGGCACTCGGCACCGGGGCGCGCCCAATTCGAGACCTCGTAGCGCCGGTATCCCGCGGAGGCGCAGGTCTCCGCGACCGCGGACCAGAGCTCCGCCTCCATAGCTTCGGGAGGCAGCCGGACGGTGCCGCTTTCGACCGCCGTCTCCAGGGGGGTCCCCTCCTCCACCGTGAGCTCGTAGATCGAAAGGTGCTCCGCCCCCGCCGCGGCCGCCCGCCCGATGTCCGTCCGGACCCCCTCGGGGTCCTGGCCCGGAAGTCCGATCATCAGGTCCACGGAGAGGCGCCCCCTCCAGGACGACGCAAGCTCCAGGGCGCTCATCCCCTCGGAGGTACCGGCGCTCCGGCCCGCGGCCCGCAGGACCTCCGCCTGGCCGCTCTGGAAGCCCAGGCTGAGCCGGTCCACCCCCGCGTCCCGAAGCACCCGGAGCGTCTCGGCGGTGAGGCTCTCGGGATTGGCCTCCACGGTCCACTCCCGGAAGGGAGTTCCCCCGCCCAGCCCGGCGATCCCCTCCAGCAGCGTGCCCAGGGCGTCGGGGCCCAGGGCGGTCGGAGTCCCGCCCCCCACGTAGGCCGTGGCGAAGCCCGAAACGCCGAACCGATCCGCCAGGTCCCGCGCCCGGTCCAGCAAGGCCGCCGTCATCCTCTCCGGTTCGTTGTCGGGACAGGCTTTCAGGGGCCTCGAATGGAAAGAACAGTACCCGCATTTCCCCGCGCAGTAGGGGACGTGCACGTAGAGACCGGGCAGGTCCGGCAGGATTTCCGCGGAATTCAAGGGATTCCGAAGGATCCGAAGGGCCAGTACCGCAGGATGATCCGGGCCCGGAACCGGCTCCGGTCCACGGGGCCGTAAGCCCGGGAATCCAGGGCGCCGGTACGGTTGTCCCCCAGGACGAAATACTGCCCCTCCCCCAGGGTGATCTCCGGGAAGGCGCCCGAGAGGGGCAGGGATTCGGGCCAGCCCTCCGGCATGCCTTCGCCGGCGGCTTCGTAGACCCGTCCGGAAACCTCGTACTCCGTCAGGTAGTGGGGATTGCCGGAAACCTTCACATAGACCTCGCTGCCCTTCATGTACAGGGAATCCCCCGGTATGCCCACGACGCGCTTGATGGACAGGCTGTTCAATCGATCCCGGGACTTGGACAGGGAGACTTGCTGGAAGGTGAAAAATCGCACGATGGAGTCCGCCGCTTCTTGATACCAGGGATCGCGCTCGTGGAAGGGAGCCTCCAGGAGCACTAAGTCCCCGCGTCGGGGATCCGAGATACCCCCCAAGGGTTTGCGGAACAGGGCCGACCGGGGACCGAAGGCCAGGGGAAAGGCCAGGACGAGGTCCCCGGGTGATAGGGTCGGCGACATGGACAGGGATCCCACCCGGTACGGAGCCAGGAACACGCTAGTGGTGACCTCGTAGACGAGGTACAGGAGCGCAAGGATGCCCAGGCGTCGCTTCACCGTAAGGCGCTTGATCCGCAGCTCCGAATACGGGGACCTTCTACGCATGCACTCCCTGCCGTATCGCCCCGGGGCCGGTCCGGGGGCCGATGGATGAACTGGATACCCGGGCGGAACGGTAGCATCTTTGGCCCGCGTTGACAAGGCTTCCGGCGGCTTCCTATAATCCACCACCATGCCGAGACTCAACCGAGAAGCCGAAAAAGGACCCGCCGCCGTCTCCCCGCCGTCCCGTCTCGGCCCGACCCGCGAACCCGGACCGCGCCGCTGCGCCCCGGGACCTGGAGCCTGATATGGACGGATCCGGCACGAAACTGATCGCCGTCAACCGCAAGGCCCGGTTCAACTACGAGGTCGAGGAGGACCTTGAGTGCGGCATCGAACTCGTGGGCAGCGAGGTGAAGTCCTTCCGTATGGGTAAGATCTCCTTTCCCGACGCCTTCGCGGTGATCGAGGACGGCGAGGTCTGGATCCGCAACCTCCACGTGGCGGAATACGTCTTTTCCTCCATCTTCAACCACGACCCGGACCGGAAGCGAAAGCTCCTCCTGCACAAGCAGGAGATCAAGCGCCTCAAGCGCAAGGTGGACGAGCGGGGCTATACCCTGGTGCCCCTGTCCTTCTACTTCAAGAACGGCCGTGTGAAGGTCAGCCTGGGGCTGTGCAAGGGAAAGAAGGCCGCGGACAAGCGGGCCGCAATCAAGGACCGAGACGTGGAACGGGATACCCGGCGGGAACTCCGGGAGCGGAACCGGTGAGCCTCCTCCGTGTCGGCCCCGGGAGGGCTTCGTGCGGATAACCGGGGGATACCTGCGGGGAAGAACGATTTCCGTGCCCAAGGGGAACCTGGAGATCCGGCCCGCCATGGACCGGATGCGGGAATCGGTCTTCGCGGTCCTGGGAGACCTGACCGGCCGATCCTTCCTGGACCTGTTCTCGGGCTCCGGCATCCTGGCCCTGGAAGCCGCCAGCCGCGGGGCGTTCCCGGTCGAGTGCGTGGAGAAGGACCGGGAGAAATTCCCCCTGCTCCTCCGGAACGTGGCCCTTTCGGAACGGCGCATCGCCTGCCACCGGATAGCCGCGGAACTGTACCTGAAGCGGACCAAGGACCGGTTTTCGGTGATATTCCTGGATCCGCCCTTCCCCTACGGCCACCGGGCGGAACTTCTGACGACGATTTCCGATAGGGGAATCCTGGATCCCGGCGGTCTCGTCCTGCTCCATTACCCCGAGGAGGACGAACCCCCGGATCGCTGCGGCAGCCTGGAAACCACGGACGAGCGGAAATACGGCCGATCGCGGGTCCGGTTCTACACCCGCCGGGACGAAAACGCCCCCTGACCGGACGACGTTTACCGATCCAATCGACGGAGATAGGATCGCAGACGCCGGCCCCGGGCATCCGGGGACGGGCCGTCGCCGTGGAGCCTGCCCGAAACCGGCCCGGGGACCGGTGGGAATACGTACTCTCCGGTGAACCCCGGCACGATGGAATCTTCGACCAGCTTCAAGGTTTCCGCGCCGCGATCCGGTTCTTCCATCATCGGTTCCTCCAGGGAGGCAGGCTCTCGATAGAGAACCATACCACGGTCGTTTCGGAATTTCTGGATAAATTGGACATCAACGGTGCGATGTTGATTCCTAGGTTTTTTTTTAGTATAGTCGGGAATGACTATGGTAAAAAACGAGTCCGACAAGTTCTCCGGTGAAGGCCTCATCAAGACCACGGACGGGCCCCGGGGGGACCTGGAAACCGCCAGCAAGGCCCAGCTCAACCGCCGTGGAAACGAACTGTTCAACGCGGGACAGATCGAGCAGGCGAGGCGGTTGTTCCAGACCACGGGATACTCGGACGGGCTGATCCGGGTCGGCGACTGGTACCGGGAGCATCACAAGCCCGTCGAAGCCCTGAAGATGTACAAGCTGGCCCATGACGACGAGCGAAGCGGAGCCCTGATCGAGAGAATGGCCTTGGTAGTTCAAAACCTACTCCATGAAGAGGACCAAGATGACGAATCAATCCGATGATCGGATCCCGGGAGCCGATCCCGCCGAGACCCCGTCCGGTTCCCAGCCGCCCGAGCTTGTCGAGATATCCGAGCTGTCGAAGAAGGGGTACCAGTACCTCAAGGAAAACCGCGTCCGGGACGCGGAGGAATGCTTCCGCAAGATCCTGGAAACGGAGCCGGAGAACAACTACGCCCTGGTAGGCATCGGCGACGCGGCCCGGAAGCGGGGCATCTACCGGGAAGCCGTGGATTCCTACAAGAAGTGCCTGGTGTACCACCCGGGCAACAACTACGCCCTCTTCGGCCTGGCGGACTGCTACAAGGCCTTGAACCAGTACCAGATGGCCATCGAGATCTGGGAACAGTACCTCCTCCACGACAACAAGAACATCACCGTCCTGACCCGCGTGGCGGACGCCTACCGGAAAGTCCGGGATTTCCGGAAATCCAAGGCCATCTACCTGCGGGTTCTGGAGATGGAAACGGACAATCCCTACGCCCTGATCGGGCTCGGGCACCTTCACTACGACTTCAAGGAATACAAGGACGCCCTCCAGTACTGGCAGCGCATGGTGGATCTGCAGGGACCGGCGGTGGACATCCGGGTCCTGACCTCCATCGGGAACTGCTACCGCAAGCTCAAGCAGTTCGACCGGGGGATCCCCTATTTCGAGCAGGCTCTGGACAAGGAGCCCGGGAACTTCTACGCCCTCTTCGGGCTTGCGGACTGCTTCCGGGGGACCGGCGACTCCGCCAAGAGCCTGGAGCACTGGGATCGGATCCTGAACCAGGATCCCCGGAACAAGGTCATCCTGACCCGGGCGGGGGACGCCTACCGGGCTCTCGGGGATTACCCCCGGGCCACGGATTATTACGAGCGGGCCCTGAACATCGAGTTCGACGTGTACGCCGTGCTCGGCCTGGCGGTCATAGCCCGACTCCAGGGGAAGACCGACGACGCCATCGAGTCCCTCCGGAAGCTCATCGGGAACGACCCGAAAAACTACCGCCTCTACCTCGAACTGGGCCAATGCTACCTGGCCAAGGGGGACCGGCAGAAAGCCATGGACACCCTCGCGGACTTTCAGCGTCTTGGGATACGAAACCCGTACATCCAGGACCTCGTCGCGAGGATACAGCGCTCCTAGCCGTGCCCCGACGCCTTGCGGGCCTTTTGCCCCATGAAATCGCCGAGGATTGCGGATTCGACCGGCCGTTCCGGGGAATCCAGGTCTTCAAGTGGCTTTCCGGGGGGGCCCTCTCTTTCCAGGACATGACGAACCTCCCGGGACCGGAGAGGGAACGCCTGACCCTGCTCCACCCCTCGCTCCTGGGCACGGCCGTGGACGGCCGGTTCCGGGACGAGGACGGCACCGTCAAGCTGAGGCTCCGCCTCCCGGACGGCGCCGCGGTGGAGACCGTGCTCTTGACGGACATCGAGGGGAGGAAGACCGCCTGCATCTCCACCCAGGTCGGCTGCCCCATGGCCTGCGCCTTCTGCAAGACCGGGACCCTGGGCTTCCTGCGCAACCTCGAGGCCTTCGAGATCGTGGAGCAGTACCTGCACCTGACCCGGATGTTCGGCCGGCCCTCGAACCTCGTGTTCATGGGCATGGGGGAGCCTTTGCTGAACCTGCCGGAAGTCCGCAGGAGCGTCGAGATCCTGTCCCACCCGGAAGGCATGGGGCTTTCCCTCCGGAAGATCACGATCTCCACCTGCGGCCTTCCCGAGGGGATCCGGGACCTCGCGGACTCGGGCCCCCACGTCCGTCTGGCCGTCTCCCTGACCTCCGCGGTCGACGAGGTCCGCAGCGGGCTCATGCCCGTGAACCGGTCCCAGGGGCTTTCGGAGCTCCGGGACGCCCTGGCCTATTACCAGGCGAAGACGGGCGACCGGATCACCCTGGAGGCGGTCCTGATCGGGGGAGTGAACGACCGGCGCCAGGACATGGAGGCCATCGTGGAATGGTCCCGCCCGCTCAAGGTCCAGGTCAACTTGATCCCTTGGAATCCCGTGCCCGACCTTCCCTACCGGGAGCCCTCACGACGGGCCGTGGAGGAGGCGGTGACCCTGCTGGAATCCGCGGGAATACCCGTCACCCGCCGCATGCGGCGGGGCCGCGGGGTGCTCGGCGCCTGCGGCCAGCTCGGGGAGACCCTCCGGGCCCCGGACTGAGGCCCGGATCGGTCCGTTCCCCGGCGATGCCGCTTTCCGGAGGGCGTCAGCCGCCCATCACCTCCCGGACCTTGACCAGGGTCCGGTCCCGTACGGCTCGGGCTTCCGCAGCCAGGGCTTCCGCCTCCGCACGGACCTTGGCCGCCCATTCCGGATCCTCGATGGAGCCCAGGTTGATCAGCACGTTGAGCACCGCCCCCTCGGCGCCGGCCGCGGCCAGCAAGGCGCCCACTCCGGCGTCCGTCACGGACGCCCTGTTGCCCAGGACCGCCGCGGATTCGGAAACCCGGGCGGCCTCGAGGCAGGCCTGGGCCGTGGACAGGGGCACCAGGGTGGCGCTGCGATAGCCCGCCTGGATCGCGGCGGCCCTCGCCGTTTTCTCCTCCTCCGTGCCCTTCGGGAGCTTCTGGGCCGCCAGCACGTCGTTGAAGGCGTTCGTGTCGTCGTCCACCGCGGCCAGGAGCCGGACCTTCACGTCCTGGGCCCGCAGGGCCAGGGCGTCCAGGTCCTTCCAGGCCGCCTCGTAGCCCTTCTTGCCCACCGTCAGGTTGGCGACCATGGCGGCCAGGGCCGCTCCCAGGCTCCCCGCCAGGGCCGCCACGGAGCCGCCGCCGGGGGCAGGCGAATCGGCGGACACCTCGTCCGCGAAGGAGGCCACGGTCCGGGAAACCAGGGGTGACGGAGAGCGCACCGCGTACTCGACGACCTTCTTGTTCGCGTCGAAGGGTGCCACGGAATCCAGGCCCAGGGACTGGACGGCCGTCTCCAGGAGCTCCGCCTCCGGAGCCCCCCCGCTCTTTCCCGCGCGGCGCAGGTAGAAGCGCCCGGCCTCGGCGAGGGGTTCCAGGGGAAGCAGCCCCACGATCTCGCTCCCCGTCACCAGGAGACCCAGCTTTTCCGCCTCCTCCCGGACGGTCTCGTAGACGACGTGCAGGGGTGTGGCGTGGTAGTCCGTGAGGTTGATGGAGACCTGGGCCCGTCGGTAGGTATCGATGTACCACCCGATGGCCCGGACGTGGTTGAGCCGCCCGGGTGTCTTGATCAGGTTGCCCTGGGCGTCCCGGAGGGACGCTCCGTCGGGCCCCTTGGCAGCCCGGCCGCCTTCCCGGATGTTCAGGGCGATCTCGTGGGCCAGCTTCCGGTCCCGGGTGTTCAGGTTCACGTTGTAGGCGATCAGGAATTCCCGGGCGCCCACGACCGTGGCCCCCCAGCGGGGATCGAAGGCCGCGGGTCCGAAGTCCGGCGTCCACTCGGGCTTCTTGAGCTTGTCCGGCAGGGCCTCGTACTCCCCGGCGCGGATGTCCGCCAGGCTGCGTCGCTCGGGCCGGGAGGCGGCGGCCTCGTAGAGGTAGACCGGGACCCCGAGTTCCTCGGCCAGACGCCGCCCCACGTCCCGGGCGATGTCGGCGCATTCCTCCATAGTGACCCCCGACACAGGCACGAAGGGGCAGACGTCCAGGGCGCCCATCCGGGGATGGGCGCCGGAATGGTTCCGCATGTCGATCAGGTTCCGCGCGGTCCGCGCGGCGGCCAGGGCCGCAAGGGCGACCGGGGCGGGCGGGCCCGCGAAGGTATAGACCGTCCGGTTGGTGTCCGCCCCGGGATCCACGTCCAAGACCTTCACCCCCGCGACTCCGGATATGGCCTGGGCGATCGCGTCGATCACCCCCCGGTCGCGACCCTCGGAAAAATTCGGCACACATTCGACGATCTTGGTTTCTGCCATGGCTAACCCCTACGCGATGATCGGCGCGTCAGCCGGGCCGACGGCGCCGCGGCATTCTATATCGCGGATTCGCTTTTTCTCAAGGACCGTTTGTGGTAGATTAAAACCATGTCGGATCCAGATTTTCAGTTCGGGAAGAAGGTCTTCTTTCTGAATCCCCCGGGCGTCCTCTCCGACGTCGCCTCCACCCTGAGCGCGCATGAGTTCGAAGTGTACCTGGTACACAATCACCGAAACCTGGCGCGGTTCCTCAAGAAGGAACCCCACGCCCTGGTCTTCGTCAACATCGACGAGGGTATGAGCGAACCGGAATGGGAGGCCTGGATCCGCGGCCTGCAGGGCGATCCGGGGACGGCTTCCGTCGGAATCGGGGTGGTCACCCTCCTGGGGGATCCGGAGATCTCCCGGAAGTACCTCATGGATGTCGGGATTTCCTGCGGGTTCGTGACCCTTAAGATCGGCGCGTCCAAGACGGCGGATATCCTCCTGAAAACCCTGGAGGCCAACGAGGCCCGAGGTAGAAGGAAATACGTGCGTGCAGCCTGCCCCGCGGGAACCGCCGAGTTCTCGGTCCCCCTGGGGGACGCGGTCCTTCGCGGGACCGTCCAGGACCTGTCGACGGTCGGCATGGCCGCGTGGTTCGAGTCCGCGGCGGAACTGCCCGTAGGAACCCGCCTCAGGGACCTCCAGCTGACCCTCCGGGGGGCACGGATCCTGCTGAACGGCATCGTCGTGGGAAAACGTTCGGGAGGGGATGGACCTCCCGTGCAGGTGGTCATGTTCGAGCCGGGATCCCTGACGGACGAAAAACGGGAAAAGACACGATTCTATATCCGTCGGGTCCTCCAGGACGAGGTGAACCGGCGGCTGGAAACCGCGTAGTACTGTTCGACCGCGGCTAACGGCCGCGCTCATCATTCTTGGAGGGAGGCGCCATGACTGTCGAGGAAGCCTTTGCCGGGGCCCTGAAGTACGAGACCAAGGTGCGGGACATCTACGCGGAATCCGCGGCCGGCACCCGGGAAACCGAGGCCCGGGCCCTCTACGAAGTCCTGGGCAGGGACGAGCAGTCCCACATCGACTACCTGAACCACATCCGGGAACGCTGGCGAAAGACGGGCGTCCTGGACACCCGGGGACCCGAGACCGTCCTGCCTCCCCGGGACCGCCTGGAGGAGGCGATGAAACGGGCCGCCTCCTCCCTGTCCCCGGCCCGGACCGGCCTGGACGAGGGCGGGGAACGGGCCGCCCTGACCCGGGCCCTTGCCGCGGAGGAGGAGACGAGCGCCTTCTACCGTTCCCTGGTCGCCGCCCTTCCGGAGGAGTCCCGGGCCGTCTTCCACCGCTTCGTGGAGATCGAGGACGGCCACACCAGCATCGTGCGGGCCCAGCTGGACCTGGTCAGCCGGACCGGGTATTGGTTCGACGTCCGCGAGTTCGACCTGGAGGACTGAAGCCGTCCCGATCCCGGGGGCCTCGGTCCCCGGGGTTGAATTTCCGGTACGCCGGCGGTCCCCGTCGTGCCGGGGCGCCATCCTTCGGGAAGGCCATCTTCACGACGGGACCCTTTCCCGACTTCCGTGCCTCCGCGATGATGCGCTCCGCGGCCTCGAAGGGGACGGTCACGAAGGAGAAGGCGTCGTAGACCTCCACCCCTCCGACCAGGCGGTCCGGAAGGCCGGCCAGGTCCTTGACCAGGACCGCGATGGCCTTTCGGTCCGCCCCGTCCCGGCGGCCCGCCCCGATGAAGAGCCGGGTCGTGGCTTCCTTGTCCAGGAAATCCGTGCGGACGTCGCCGTAGCGCCCGGGGTCCAGCTCCGAGGAGTAGCCCGCCGCCAAGGCCGCGGCCAAGGCGTCCAGGGGATCCAGGCCTTCGGAGATCTCCCGGGCGAGGATCCGCCAGCGCTCCCGGGCTTCCTCGGAGTGCTGCGGCGTCCCGGCCTTCTCACCGGTCTTGCCGGGCTCCGCCGAGGCGTCCCCTGCCTCCCCGGGAGCCTGTCCCGCGCTTCCCTCCGTTTCCTCAGAAAGGATCCCCAGATCCGCGGCGGCCGAAAGCACTCGGCCCCGGATCCGCTGACGCTTGGCCTCCAGGACCTCGTCCACCTCCGGCACCGCGCCTTTCTTCAGGGCCGCGCCCGCGGTCTTCCGCAGGAAAAAGATCCTCCGGTATTCGTCGGGGGTGACCAGGGTGACCGCGGTCCCGGTGTTCCCTGCCCGGCCCGTGCGCCCGATCCGGTGGGTATAGGAATCCGGGTCATGGGGCAGGGAGAAGTTCACGACGTGAGTCAGGCGATCGATGTCGATCCCGCGGGCGGCCACGTCCGTGGCGGTCAGGATCGTGGTCCTCTTGGTCCGGAAGCGACGGAGCACCTTTTCCCGCTCCACCTGGGATAGGTCCCCGTGCAGGGCCTCGGCGCCGTAGCCCCGCTCGCCCAGGCTCTTGGCCAGGGCGTCCGTGTCCACCTTGGTGGCGCAGAAGACGATCCCGTAGAACTCGTCCTCCTTGTCCACCAGGCGGCACAGGACCTCCAGCTTGTCCGCCTCCCGGACTTCGATCCAGATCTGGTCGGTCAGGGCGGTCTCCACGGGGCCGGAGTCGTCCGCCACGATCTCGTACTCCCCCAGCCGGGTCTTGGCGATCCGGAGGATCTCCTTGGGCATGGTGGCGGAGAAGAGCAGAACCCGGCGATCCGCGGGGGCCTTCTCGAAGATCCACTCGATGTCCTCCAGGAAGCCCATGTCCAGCATTTCGTCCGCCTCGTCCAGGACGAAGTACTCCAGGGCCTCCAGGGAAAGGCTTCCCCGCTCGATGTGGTCTTTCACCCTCCCCGGCGTCCCCACGACGATCTCCACGCCCCGGGAGAGGCGGCGGAACTGCTCCCCGTAGGAGGCGCCCCCGTAGATCGGCGCGACCCGGGGGTAGTCCCCGTGGGGCCGCAGGGAGGAAACCTCCCCGGAGACCTGGAGGGCCAGTTCCCGGGTGGGAACCAGGACCAGGGCGCGCACGGCCCCGGTGGGAACCCGGAGATTCTGGATCAGGGGCAGGCCGAAGGCCGCGGTCTTCCCGGTACCGGTGCGGGCCCGGGCCACGAGATTGGCCCCGCCGGACAGGAGCCGGGGTATGGCGAGGGCCTGGATGGGGGTGGGCTCCTCGAAGCCCTTGCGGTCCAGGGCTTCCAGGATCTCGGGCTCGAGGCCCAGGGATTCGAAGGTCACGGTTTCCATGGCGATCCTATTCGGGCGCGCGGAAGCGCCTCGGAGACCCGCGGCGAAGCACGGCGGGCGGAAACGCGGATGGCGCGCGGGTCGAGATTGCGTGAAGGCGCTCGGATTGTCGGACTCGTCGGCGGGCGATCACGGAATATCCTATCTTACCGGAACCGGGCCGCGGGGGTCTAGCGGGAAGTTCTCGCTCCCGGGCCGGATCGAAACCCTCCCGGCGTCCCGGGTTTCGTTGACAATCCGACGGTCCTGTTTTATTCTGGCCCCGTCCGCCGTGGGCGGACAACGTCTCCGACCCGTCTTCGCCTAACCTTCCCGTACCGGGATCCAGGGCGAGCGGGCGGTGCCGGACGGCTGGATCCGCGTTCCCGACCCGGGGCGCGCCGACCGCCCGGCCGAGGGTCCGGGGAGAAATTCCCGAGCCTCCCGTTTGGAAAGGAGAACTTCCCCATGCTCCATCTCCTGATTCCTTACAGAAAAGCACCGGATATCCCTCTTCCGGGCCTCTCGGACAACATCGTTCTTCGAGGAGGCAACCCGTGAACCGAAAAGCCCTGGTCCTCGCCCTGGCCGCCCTCTGCGCGGCTTCCGCCTTCGCGATGGGCGGCAAGGAAGCCGCCGCCCCGGCCAATCCCCGCATCAAGTTGGCCACCACCACCAGCACCGAGAACTCCGGCCTCCTGGGGTACATCCTGCCCATCTTCGAGGCCAAGACAGGCTACAAGGTCGACGTCGTGGCCGTGGGCACCGGGGCGGCCCTCAAACTCGGGGAGAACGGGGACGCCGACGTGGTCCTGGTACACGCCCGGGCCCAGGAGGACGCCTTCGTGGCCGCCGGTCACGGAGTGGACCGCCGGGACGTCATGTACAACGACTTCATCATCCTGGGCCCCGCCTCGGATCCCGCGGGCATCGGCTCCGCGAAGTCCTCTACCGAGGCGTTCTCCAGGATCGCCTCCGCCGGCGCCACCTTCGTGTCCCGGGGGGACAAGTCCGGAACCCACGTGAAGGAGCTGGACATCTGGAAGGCCGCCGGGATCGCCCCCGCGGGAACCTGGTACAAGGAAGCCGGCCAGGGCATGGAGCAGGTCATCCTCATGGCCAACGGCATGCCCGGGTATACCCTAGCGGACCGGGGTACCTGGCTGGCGGTCAAGGACAAGACGTCCCTCAAGATCTGCTACCAGGGCGACAAGGGCCTGTTCAATCCCTACGGGATCATCGCCGTCAACCCGGCCAAGTGGCCCTCCGCCAACAACGAGGGCGCCAAGGCCCTCATCGCCTGGATCATGAGCAAGGAAGGTCTCAAGGCCATCGAATCCTTCAAACTGAACGGCGAGCAGCTCTTCTTCACGTACAAGTAGATGAATCCGTTCCTGGGAGCCCTGGAGTTGATCGTTTCGGGAGACCGAGAGGTCTTCCTGATCGCGGGCACGACGTTGCACTTCTCCTTCTGGTCCACCGCCTTCTCCACGCTTCCGGGGCTGGCCCTGGGAATCCTCCTGGCGAACTACCGGTTCCCGGGCCGCAGGGCCGTAGCCGCGGTGGTGTCGAGCCTGACGGCCCTGCCCACCGTGGTGATCGGCCTTTTCGTGTACTCCTTCATCTCCCGGTCCGGTCCCCTGGGGAGCCTGGGATGGCTCTTCGCCCCCCCGGGGGTCGTTCTCGGCCAGACCCTCCTGGCCCTGCCGATCGTGGTCAGTCTGGTCTATACGGGGCTCTCCAAGCTGGACGCCCGGTTCACGGAAACCCTGGTCACCCTGGGAGCCGGCCGTCTCCGACGCTTGGCCTCCACCCTCTTCGAGGCCAAGTACGTCCTGGCCTCCGCCCTGCTGAACGCCTTCGGACGGGTCACCGGGGAGGTCGGAGTGTCCATGATGCTGGGGGGGAACATCCGGTGGTACACCCGTACCATGACCACGACGATAGCCCTGGACACGAGCAAGGGCGAATTCGAGCGCGCCCTCTCCCTGGGCATCCTCCTTCTGGCGATCGCCCTGGCGATCAACGCCCTGGTGCACGCGGCGGTGAAGCATGAGGAGTGAGGCGATCCTCTCGGTCCGCGACCTCGGGTTCTCCTACGGAACCCGGGAGATCCTCTCGATCCCGGAGCTGGACGTGCGGGCCGGGGAAACCCTGGCCCTGGTGGGACCGAACGGGTCCGGGAAGACCACCCTCCTCAAGCTCCTGAACGACCTGATCCGGCCCTCCTCGGGCTCGATCCTCTTCGAGGGCAGGCCCGCGGCGGGGGATCCGGGACTCCGCCTCCGGTCCGTCTACGTCCACCAGTCCCCCTTCCTCCTGGCGGGCACCGTGTACCGGAACGTGGCCTACGGCCTTCGGGTGCGCCGGGTACCGGAACCGGAGATCCGCCGCCGGGTGGAGGCATCCCTGGACCTCCTGGGCTTGGCCGGTTTCAAGCGCAGGGACGCCAAGCGCTTGTCCGGGGGCGAGACCCAGCGGATCGCCCTAGCCCGGGCCCTGGCCCTGGAACCGGAACTGCTCCTCCTGGACGAGCCCACGGCCCAGACGGACCGGGCCTCGGGGGAGCGCATCCGGACGGTCCTGGCGGATCTCGCGACCCGGGGCGGGACAACCATCGTCTTTTCCTCCCACGATGCGGCCTTCGCGGAAGCCCTGGCCGATCGGGCGGCCTTCCTGGAGGAGGGCCGCCTCGTGCGCATCGAACCCGGCCGGCGGCGGTACGCGGCCGATTTACCATCCCAAGCTCCGGAGTCTCCCGTATGACGCACCCCGACGAAGCCCTGGCCCTCGTCGCCCGGCAGGAAGTCTCCATCCTGCCCGAGGAACCGGAGGCGGTACCCTTGTCACGGGCCCTGGGGAGGGTCCTCGCCCGGGACCTTCCCGCGACGGTCGACCAGCCCCCCTTCGACAAGTCCGCCATGGACGGATTCGCCTGGGGCGGAACCCTCTCGGATTCCTTCCGGGTCCTCGGGACCCTCGCCGCCGGCCGGGTGGCGGACCATCCCCTCGCCCCCGGGGACTGCGTCCGGATCATGACCGGAGCCCCCCTTCCGCCCGGGGCGGACAGGGTCCAGCGGGTGGAGTGGACCGAGGAGGCGGACGGTCGGGTCCGGTTCACCCGCCGGGAATCCTCGGACAACGTCATCCGGCGTGGAGAGAACCAGAAGTCCGGGGACCTCCTCCTGGGGCGACGTATCCTTCGGCCCGCGGATATCGGCATCCTGGCGTCCTCCGGGTACGAGTCCGTCCCCGTTCAACGCAGGCCCGTCGTGGGGATCCTCTCCACGGGGGACGAGCTCCGGACCCCCGGCGAGCCTCTGGTGCCGGGGGCCATCTACGACTCCAACGGACCCCAGCTGGCGGCCCAGGCCGCGGCGGAGGGCTGCGAGGTCCGCTCCTACGGCCGCTTCCCGGACCTCCCGGTGGCCCTGGAGACCGCCGTGAAAGCGGCCCTGTCGGAATGCGACCTGGTCCTCCTGTCCGGGGGGGTATCCATGGGGGACTTCGACTACGTTCCCGAGGTCCTGGCCCGGAACGGCGTGGAGAGGATCTTCCACAACCTGGCCATGAAGCCCGGGAAACCCACGTACCTGGGAAGGCGGGAGAACGTCTTCGTCCTGGGCCTTCCCGGGAATCCGGTCTCCACCTTCGTGAACTTCGAGATCCTGGCCAAGGCCGTGCTGGCCCGACTCCGCGGACTGCCCTGGGAACCCGCGATCGCGTCCGCCCGCCTGGCCGAGGAAGTCTCCCGCCGGGACTCCGAACGGGTCGAGTTCCTGCCCGCCCGGCTTTCCGGGGGGGAGATCCGGGCCCTCCGGTACTCGGGGTCCTCCATGCTGGGCGTCCTGGCCGAAGCGAACGCCCTCCTGCGGCTGGAAATCGGACAGAAAATCCTGGAACGGGGAGCCCAGATCGATGCTCGACTCCTTTGACCGCACCATCGACTACCTGCGGGTCTCGGTCACGGACCGATGCAACCTGCGCTGCGTGTACTGCATGCCCGCCGAGGGGGTGCCCCTCCTCCGGCACGAGGACATCCTGAGCCTCGAGGAGATCGTCCGGATCGCGGAGGCGGCCGTAGGCCTGGGGATCCGGAAGATCCGCCTGACCGGGGGGGAACCCCTGGTCCGCAAGGGCATCCTGGACCTGGTCTCCCTCCTGCGGTCCCTTCCGGGCTTGGAGATCCTGGGGATGACCACCAACGGGACCCTCCTGGCTCCCGTGGCCGAGGAGCTCCGCGCCCGGGGCCTGGATTCCGTTAACGTCTCCCTGGACACCCTGGATCCCGGCCGCTTCTCGGCCCTGACCCGGGGCGGCCGCCTCGCGGACGCCCTCGCGGGGATCGACGCCGCGGTCCGGGCGGGCATCCCAGTCAAGATCAACACCGTGGCGTTCGACGGGGACCCCGAGGGCGACCTGGGGCGGGTGGCCGACTTCTGCGCGGAACGGGGACTGCGGCACCAGCGCATCCGGCGCTACGACCTGGCGGGACAGAAGTTCGACCAGGACGACTACGAGCGTCCCCCCCGCTGTGGGGACTGCAACCGGATCCGGCTCCTGGCGGACGGATCCCTTAAGCCCTGCCTGCACTCGGACCTCTCCGTTCCCGTGGATTTCTCGGACATCGAGGGAAGCCTGCGCGCGTGCGTGCGGGCAAAGCCGGGCCGGGGCGCGGCCTGCACGACCCTGGCCGTGGGCCAGATCGGAGGATAGGATGGCGGAATCGGATCGGCTGACCCACGTGGACGGGTCGGGACAGGCACGGATGGTGGACGTCTCGGGCAAGCCCCGGGTACGGCGCACGGCCCGGGCGGAAGGCTTCGTGTTCCTGGCCCCCGGGACCGTGAGGCTGGTCCGGGAGAACGCCCTGGCCAAGGGGGACGTCCTGGCGGCGGCCCGTCTGGCGGGGATCCTGGCGGCCAAGCGCACCTCGGACCTCATCCCCCTGTGCCACAACATCGAGATCGAGCACGTCGAGGTCCGCCTGGAGGTCCTGGACGACCGGATCCGCATCGAGGCCTCGGCGGCCTGTACGGACAAGACCGGCATCGAGATGGAGGCCCTGACCGCCGTATCGGTGGCGGCCCTGACGGTCTACGACATGTGCAAGGCCGTGGACAAGGGGATGCGGATCGAGGGGGTGCGCCTCCTGGAGAAGACGAAGGAGGCCCTGTGATGGAACGCGCCGGGGAATTCCGGGTCCTGTCGATCAACGTCTCCCGGGAGACGGGGGTCCAGAAGGAGCCCGTGGACTTCGCGGTCCTGAAGCCCGCCCACGGGATCGAGGGGGACGCCCACGCCGGGGACTGGCACCGCCAGGTCTCCCTCCTGGCGGACGAGGACATCGAGACCATGCGGGGCAAGGGCGTGGACCTGGATTTCGGGGACTTCGCGGAGAACATCACCACCCGGGGCGTGGACCTCGGATCCCTGCCCGTGGGGACCCGCCTCCGGATCGGCGAGGCGGAGCTGGAGGTCACCCAGATCGGGAAGGAATGCCACCACGGCTGCGCGATCTACCAGGCCGTGGGGGACTGCGTCATGCCCCGGAAGGGCATATTCGCCCGGGTGCTCAAGGGGGGGAGGATAGACCGTGAGAGTGTCGGTCGTTACCGTATCGGATAGGGCCAGCCGGGGGGAGTACGAGGACCTCTCGGGTCCCGAGATCGAGCGGATCCTGCGGGAAACGGTGCCCGGCGCCGAGGTCGAGCGCCGGGTGGTCCCCGACGAGGAGGAGGCCATCCTGGGGGCCTTCCGAGCCTCCGAGGGCGCCGACTGGATCCTGACCACCGGCGGCACCGGCCCGGCCCCCCGGGACGTCACCCCCGAGGCCACCCGCCGATGGATCGACCGGGAGCTTCCGGGCGTCGCGGAGGCTCTGCGCGCGGAATCCTACCGGGAGACCCGGAACGCGGTGTTTTCCCGGGGAATCGCGGGCATGCGGGGCCGGCAGTACGTGGTCAACTTTCCGGGTTCCGTCAAGGCCGTGCGCCTGTGCGCCTCGGTCCTGGCCCCCCTCCTGGAGCACGGGATCCGCATGGCTTCCGGCGAGGGCCACGGCTGAGGGCCGACCCCGTCTGTCCGACCCGGCCGGCCGCCCCGGGGCCGTGCGGATCAGGCCTCCTGAGCCGCCGTGTCCCCCTCGCCGTCCCGTTCCCGCCTTCGTTCCGCCTTCCGCTCGATCCTCCGAGCGACGATCACCGAAAGCTCGAAGAGGAAGAGCATGGGCAGGGCCAGGAGGACCTGGGACACGACGTCCGGGGGCGTCAGGATCGCCGCGACGATGAAGACCAGGAGGACGGCGTAGCGCCGGGCCCCGGCCAGGGCACTGCCCTTGACTACTCCCAGGGCGGCCAGGATGGCGGTGACCACGGGAAGCTCGAAGGCCGCGCCGAAGGACAGGACCAGGGAGGTCA
>ENA-UOWG01000931-UOWG01000931.1-activated-sludge-metagenome-genome-assembly--contig:-NODE-931-length-33008-cov-10.782417_pt1 | contig 33008 bp, 29 predicted proteins | sample MGYA00238147_ERZ761563 | MGnify/ENA primary metagenome ERZ761563 (study PRJEB28884, sample SAMN05720216) | anaerobic digester metagenome | isolation source: active sludge of municipal... | reverse complement strand
GGAGAGGCAAAGTAGTTCCTGTATAATGATGGACTACAAAACATCAAGGAGCTGACGTGAAAATGCCCCCCGTGTCCCACTCGGGACTGAGCAAGTTCGAGACGTGCCCCCGACAGTATTACTTCACGAAGGTTGCCAAGACCGTCGTGGAGCCGGCCACGGTGCACACGGACTGGGGGAACGTAGTTCACTCGGCCCTTGAGCACCGCATCATGGACGGCACCCCGCTCCCTGACGGCATGCAGGACTACGAACCCATCGTCCTGAAACTTCTCGGCAGGCGGGCGACCGTTGTAGCAGAGCAGAAGCTGGCGATCACGCGGGACTTGAAGGAAACCGAATGGGACGACCCGGAGGCGTGGGTTCGCGCCATCCTCGACGTCGTGGTGGATGGTGGAAAGTCCGTGTATCTGGCGGACTGGAAGACGGGCAAGGTGAAGTACGACCACGACCAGCTCGACATGTGCTCGCTGATCTATATGGCGGCACGCCCCGAGGTGCAGAAGGTCAAGTCGAGTTACATCTGGCTGAAGTTTGGCAAGGTGACGACTGACGAAATGCGCCGCGAGGACACGCCGAAAGCATGGGAAAAACTGATCGGACGTATTGCCAAGCTGGAAGAAGCATACGACACTGACGTCTGGCTGCCGAAGACGTCGGGGCTGTGTAATGGGTGGTGCCCGGTCGGGCCTACGAACTGCCCACATTGGAAACCGAAAAGACAATAGGAGCAATACAATGAGCAAAGACGAGCAAGCAGTCGAACTTGAAATTCAAGCCAAGAACCTCAATGCCCCCCGACTTACACCGGAGGACATCGACGCGGTGATCGCCGGTGAGGACTACTACGTATTCCCCGGCACGACACTGACTGTGTGCTGCCTGAAGCTGGAGAACGGCTTCGTGGTAACGGGCGAGAGCGCAGCGGCGAGTCCAGAGAACTTCGACGCCGAGATCGGCAAGAAGATCGCACGAAGCAACGCGCGCGACAAGATTTGGGCTTTGGAGGGGTATTTGTTGCGTGACTACCTCGCGACGCGTTGAACTGGGGGAGAACAAAATGCGCATCACGCACTACCGTACGATGACCGACGCCGAGCTGCTGAACTTCGCCGAGACTCGCGCAGAGACGCCGCTGGAAATCGAGCTGCTGAACAGGCTTAACGCAAGAATGCACGGCGGTATCGCGCAGGACTTCGAGAAACAGATGGTTCTCGTATTCGGGGAGCCGCTGAAGTGACTCCGGAGGGCAAGGTCAAGGACGCCATCAAGAAGCTCCTGAAATCCAGAGACATCTGGTACTACCTGCCCGTGAGCAACGGGATGGGGCAGCACGGCATCCCGGACTTCATCTGCTGCGTGCCGCCCACCGGCAAATTCCTCGCCATCGAAACCAAGGCACCGGGCAAGCTGCGTACCGTCACCCCACTGCAGGAACGCGCCATCGGGAACATCCGTACGGCGAAAGGGTGGGCGCTTGTCATTGACGACGTCGAGGATTTACGCGACTTCCTTAATGGAGAACGCCTGTGTCCGACGAAGTAGACACATCAAACGACCGTTGGGACATGTTCGTCTCGATGATGATAAACAACGCGGGCTGCATCGCGGCGAAACCGGAAGTGGAAGCTGTCGGGACGTGCCTGTGTTGCGGCGACGAACTCCCCGAAGGGCGGCGCTGGTGTGACGCAGACTGCCGCGATCTGTGGCAAAAACTGGAAGGACGAAAATGAAATCAAGCAAACAGAAGTTGGCGTATATGGCCGAGTACCAGAAGAAACCGGAGAACGTGGAGAAGCGGGTCGACCGCAACCGCGTCCGCCGTCAGGCACTCGCCGCGGGCACCGTCAAGAAGGGCGACGGCACGGAGATCGACCACAAGGTGCCGCTCGACAAAGGCGGCAGCGCCGCCAAGAGCAACACGCGGGTCACGACCGCCGCGGAGAATCGCGCGTGGCGTGGGCGGCAACCGGAAATGTATGGGAAAGGGAAGAAATGAACGATGAAAACGTCCTGCGCTCCGCAGAACGCATCATCTACGGCGAGCGGGAAGAGACGTATGGCGACCCAGGCCACAACCTGCGGGTGATCGCGGACTACTGGACGACATATATCTGGTCGCGCGCAGTTGGACGCGAAGCGCCGCTCGACTACGCCGATGTCTGCAACATGATGGTCCTGCTCAAAGTCGCGCGCTTGGGGAACACCCCCGGACACCGCGACTCGTTGGTCGACCTGTGCGGGTACACCGCGCTACAAGAAAGGGTTAGGGATGCTGATTCACAAGGAAAAGACTGCACTTCTCCTGCGGCTTAAAGACCCGAATCGCGTCCTCACAGTAGTCCCGAAATCTCGCAAGGTGCTCCACGAAGGTGTGGAGTACGTGGCCGTGCGCCACGGGTCGGACGAAGTGCGGGTACTGAACAACCTCGGCATCGCTGCACCCCCACCGATCTTGTCGCGGTACTCGTGGCCGTCCGGTGACGGACTGACGCCGTTCGCGGCGCAACTCACTACGGCGGCATTCTTCACCATGCATGAACGCATGTTCTGCCTCAACGAGATGGGCACGGGTAAGACGCTGGCGTCTCTGTGGGGGTACGACTATCTGCGCAGCGAAGGAGTACTGCATCGCGCGATGATCGTCAGTACGCTATCCACGCTTGAACGAACGTGGGCCGACGAAGTATTTACCCACCTGCCACACCTGACCGTGTCGGTCGTGTATGGGTCACGGGCACAGCGGTTGAAGGCACTCGCCACTCCAGCGGACATCTACATCATCAACCATGACGGGCTGAAGGTTCCCGGTGTTGTGGAGGCACTCAGCAAGCGACCTGACATTGACCTGATGCTGATTGACGAGATTGCGCAGGCGGTACGGAACTCGGGCACCGACCGGTTCAAGGCATTCAACGTCGTGTGCAACCGCCAAGTCCCGCGCAGGGTTTGGGGCATGACCGGGTCGCCTGTACCGGAGGCACCGACTGACGCTTGGGCACAGTGCCGCGTTACGATTCCGGCGAACACCGACAAGTACTTCTCGCACTTCAGGGAGCGGGTCATGCGCCGCGTCGGGCCGTACGCGTGGGTGCCGCGGGAAGGCGCGCAAGACATCGTGTTCCAGTCGATGCAGCCGGCGATTCGGTTCAAGCGGGACGAATGCTTCGACTTGCCGGAGTGCGTCTACGAGAGCAAGGATGTGGAGCTGTCCGACGAGCAGACCAAGGCGTACAAGCAGATGTCTGCCAAGTTGATGGCGGAGGTCGCAGACGGACAGATCACGGCGCTCAACGAGGCAGCAAAGGGGTTGAAGCTGGTCCAGATCGCCTGCGGCATCGCGTATGGCGAGGAGCACGAGGAAGTCACACTGGACGCCACCGCGCGCATGAACGTCGTGCTGGAGACGATTGAGGAAGCGGCGACGAAAGTCATCGTGTTCGCGCCGTTCGTCGCTGTAGTCAAGCACCTCGCAGAGTTCCTGCGCAGGAAAGGCGTCACTTGTGAGTGCATCTATGGCGACGTCGGCAAGTCGGAGCGCGACCGGATTTTCGGCGAGTTCCAGCACGGGCCGCACCTGCGGTGCATCGTCGCACAGCCGTCTGCCATGTCTCACGGGCTGACGCTGACCGCGGCCAACACAATCATCTGGTACGCACCAGTCACCAGGAACGAGACGTTCGAGCAGGCCAACGCACGTATCACCCGCGCGGGGCAGAAGCACACGCAGTTAATCATGATGATCGCCGGCACCGAGATAGAAAGGCGGTGGTACCGGCGGCTGAAGAACAAGCAGGACGTACAAGGCGTGCTGTTGGACATGGTGCAGGGACACCGTAAAAAACCAGCAGCCAGCGTATTTTTGTAGTATATTGTTGGACACATAAGGAGATCGACATGAAAATCAAAGATGCAGCAGATGATGTTCTCATCAAGAAGTACATCGCACTTCGCGACCGGCGCAGCGAGCGCAAGCGGGCGTTTGAAGTGGAGGATGAGGGCGACAAAAACGCGATGGGGAAGATCGAAAATGATATGCTTCGTCGCCTGAATGAGCGCGGCACCGATTCCTCCACCGTTCGCGGTGTGGGCGTGGCGTTCAAGAAGACGCGGTCGTATTGTTCCGTCGCCGATTGGGACATCTTTTTCAGGTACGTCCAGGAAAACCAAGCGTGGCACATGCTCACCCATGCCGCCAGCAAGGATGCAGTGTCGGAGTTCAAGGAAGCGAACAACGACCTCCCGCCGGGGCTTAACTGGACGGAGACTATCGCAGTGAATTTCAATAGAGGGTAACGTATGAACAAAGCAACCAACATTGCAGAGCGCCCCCCCATCGCCGGTCTGGTCGAAGACATTGGGGGGCTGCTCGGCAGTTCGGAATGCGACGTGGTGGGGTGTATCGAGGCGCTGACGTGCGTCCTCGGAGACGCTGTTGCACAGACCACCAACCGCAGATTCAGCAAGGCGGCACTGTCCGCCACAATGCTGTTCGTCACGGAAGCGTACACCCTTGGATGTACGCCGGATGACACCACTTCAACCATGCAATAAGGAAATGACACCATGAACGACATCATCGCATTTGACTCTCCCGCTGGCCTCCCTTCGTACCTCACCCCGTCGCTGCAGACGGGCGTTACGGGCAACGTTGCCGACTTTGGCTCCGGCGGTTTCCCGATCCTGTCCATCAAGGGCAAGGTGTGGACGGTGCGCCGCGGCGACGAAAAGACCTTGATTACGAAACCGGATGCCCCTGACGAGCCTGCCGGCAGCTTGGAGCTGCTGATTCTCGGCGTCGGCCCTGCCGGTAACAACTACAGCAAGGTGTGGTACGCGCAGAAGTGGGTGGAAGGTTCCGACGACGCGCCGGACTGTTCGTCGAACGACGGCGTTACCCCCGATGAAGGTGTGCCGAACCCGCAAGCCACGAAGTGCGCGCTCTGTCCGCAAAACCAGTGGGGTGCTGTTATCACCGAGGCGGGCAAGAAGGCCAAGGCGTGCAGTGACTCCAAGCGGCTCGCGGTTGCGGCTCCGGGCGCGGTCAAAGACCCGATGCTGCTGCGCATCCCTGCGGCGTCGCTGAAGCCTTTGCGCGAGTTCGGCCAGTACCTGTCGAAGCGTGGCGTGAAGGATTCGTTCGCCATCGTGACGAAGGCGGGGTTCGACTACACCGTGTCGCACCCGCTGGTGACGCTCAAGCCGCTCGGCTGGGCCTCGGAAAAGGACTACCACGACGCCGTGGAGATGGCTGGCTCCGAGCTCGTCAAGCAGATTATCGGCATGGAGGCGGCTCCGTCGCACCTGCCTGATGCTCCTGCGCACGTCGCTGCTTCGCTGGCTGCTCCTGCCCCGGCTCCTGCCCCGGCTCCTGCCCCGGCTCCTGCCCCGGCTCCTGCCCCGGCAGTTCAGCCCATTGTCGATGCTGTAGCTGTGTCGCTTGACGACCTGGACTTCGACGACTAAGTCTCCCCCGTACGGCTGTGCGAAGCGCGAATTTGCGTGGGGTACGGCAGCGCCGGAACCGTAACCGGCATCTTTCAAAGGATAAAAATGGACTTCTCGATCATTGCCCGAGCGGGGCTATACAAGACGGAGTTCGCCATCATTACAGGCGTATCTCGTGCGTCGCTTCACGAGTACATCTGCGGGCGGCGTACGCCGCACAACCTGACAGAGCGGCAACTTCTCCGCGCCGCGCGGATGCTCGACGCCGGGATAGAAAAAGGGATGTTGCCCACTACGGACACATCGCGCAAAGCACGGAAAAAACTCGTCGCCAAACTGAAAAGTCAGCTTGCCCGCTAGTCGCTCCGGTTATCATGGCTGTCTTTCTACGGGGGCGTAATGGACACACAGACGTTTCTTCAAAGAATACTACCCGCCACCGGTTTCAAGTTCGTCACTGAATGGCTGGTCAAACCCCACCACCCTCGCGGCGGGGTCATGGTTCACTACCCGGTCGCCGACATCGACGACATGGTGGATAAAGTCAGGGAGATCGACTCCCGCCACAACAATGCGTACTTCGCGATGGCGACGTACAAGGAGGTCAAGCATGAAACGATGAAGACCCAGCGCGGCACCGACTTCACTTACGTCGTCGGCCGCACGCAGGACAACGCGCAGAACGTCAAGTCGCTGTGGATGGACTGGGACGTAGGCAAAGCCGACACCGGTATGTCGTACGCCACGCGCAAGGAAGCATTGATGGGCGTCAAGGCGTACATCGCCGCGACGGGCTTGCCTGACCCGATGGTGGTCAGCTCCGGCTACGGGCTGCACACCTACTGGTGCTTCACCGATGAAATTCCAGCAGCAGAATGGGAGCGTGTTGCGTGTTTGCAGCGCGTCATCATGCGCCACTTGCAGATCAAATTCGACCCGAGCCGTGACAAGGATTGCTCCAGCGTCCTGCGGCCAGCAGGGTCGCACAACTACAAGGCGGGCAAGGAGCCACAGCTCGTCAAGGTTCTGGCGAACGGTTCTGCCCCGCTGCCGGCGCAGGAGTATCGCAGGATACTGCAAGGGTACATCGAGCAGAACGAGCTGACTTCGCAGGCGCTTGTGCCGAGTTACATGCAGGGCGGCACGGGCAACCTGGCCGACTTCGGTTCTGCCGACTACCCGGAGTCATTCGCAGACATTGCAGTGCAGCACTGTAACCAGTTGGCAGAGTTCGCCAGAACTGGCGGCATGTCGGAGCCCGTCTGGTTCGTCAGTCTGGGCCTGATCAAGTTCTTCGTCGACGGCGAGAAGTGGGCGCACGAGTGGAGTGCCAAACACCCCGAGTACGACTACGCACACACGCAGATGAAGATGGACCAGTGGTCGAAGGGGCCGACTTCGTGTGCGACGTTCAAAGAGAAGAACCCTGACGCCTGCGCCGGCTGCACGCAGAAATGCACGTCGCCCGTTCAGTTGGGATACAACCATGAAGTCGTAGTACCGCAGATCACCGAGGCCGTCGCAGAAGAACCCGTGACGCTACGGCACGACACCGCGCTACGTAGTGTTCCGGAAGCGGCACCAAAGAAGAACCCGGACGTTGAGGGGGACACCTCGCCGTTTGGCTGGCCGGAAGGGTTTGGGTACGACGTGGCGGCAGACAAGGTTTACGCCAAAGTGAAGAACCCGGAAACGCAGGTGTGGGAGCACAAGTTCATCGCTTCCCCTCTGTTCTACCCGACGGACATGATCTTTCTGGAGGACGGCACCCACGTTTTCAGACTGGCTGCGCACATTCGTGGGCGCATCAGGCAGTTCGAGATACCGACCAAGAGTGTCGCAGACAAAAGAACGCTGCGCACGGCGCTCGCAGGATGCCTGATTACGGTGCTCGACGACAACTTGACGAGTCTATTTATGAACCGGTACATGACGAATCTGAGGAACCAGAAAGAGGTCGTCGAAACCTATTCGCAGTTTGGGTGGAAGCACGACTACCAAGGGTTCCTGATTGGCAACAAAATGGTGACGGCAACCGAGATCAAGACGGTTGAAGTGAGCCGCGAGAACATTACGTCACCCGAACTGCTGGCGGCATTTCGCACGGAAGGTTCTGTCGCCGACTGGGTGGCAGATACGAACTACCTCTACAACAGGGAGAACTCCGAGCCGTTCCAGTTCGCTTTCGGGCTGGCTTTCGGGGCGATCCTCAGTCCGTTGGTCGCTGACCCGATGTGGCGCGGCATCCCGTACGCCCTGACAAGCCGTGGAACTGCGTATGGCAAGTCGACCGCCGTGCGGCACGCGCTGAACATCTACGGCGACGTCGACAAGTTCTGCCTGACGAAATTCACGCCGCTGGCGTTGCCGATCAGACTGAGCAACATGGGCCACATGCCTACGCTGTTCGACGAGATCACGACGTCGCTGCCGCTGCCGTACCAAATGTCCGACGCCCTCTACACCCTGTCACACGGGCAGATGAAGGCCGGCGGCACGACCGCAGGGCGGGAGCGCAACCCGCTACCTCCGTGGAACGTACCGAGCTTCCTGACCAGCAACAAGAATATCGAAGCGTTGCTGGGCGAGAACAAGGACATTGACCCGGAAGCGGCACGCATGCGCGTGTTTGAAGTTGACGTCGAGTACTACAAGGCGAACGCGCACATGTCGCTACCCGACGGCAAAGATGTCGCCGACAGGTTGATGCGTACGCACGGGGCTGTTGGGGTGGAGTGGATCAGGTTCGTGATTCGCAACCGCCCGATGGTGGAAGAGGCGCTACGTTCTGTGTTCGCCAAGGTGCACAAGGCGCTCGGCGTCAACGCGGGGGCGGAACGGTTCTATTGCCACCTCATCACGACGGCGTACGTTGGGTTGTTCTTCGCCAGAAAGTTGGGGTTTCTGCACTTCGACCCGAAAGGGGTCATGCAGTGGGCCTTGGCGCACGCCGACATGCTGCGGATGCAGCGCAACACCGCGGCGAATACCCCAGAGGATCACTTCGCACACATGATGGCTGACATGGTTGGCCGGCTGTTGGTGACGAAGCGCTACTCGACGGCGGATGCGCGGTCGAACACCGCGGGGGAACACCCGATGATCCCGATTCACGGGCCGGTCGAAGGCAGGCTGGCTCTCGGCATCGACGGAGAAAAGCCCCGCCTGATCCTCACGCGCCGTGCCGTAACGACGTGGTGTGCGGAAAACGGTGTGCCGTTCCAGGCGTTCAAGCGCGAGTTGATGGAGTCGAAGGTGCTGCGCACGTCGCTGCCCGGAGTCGATATGCGGACCGGTGTGGTCCGTGCGGCGTTGGGTAAAGGCGTCGTTGGTTTCACGCAGTTGGGTGCGGCACCGTGCCTTGAGTTCGACCCTGAAGCCGGGGCCAAGGCGGTGTCCCCGCACACCGAGACGGTGATACGTCTGCACGCCGGATAAAAAAGCGCCCACCGTAACGGTGGGCGAACCTACCGAGAGGTAGGGGAGGGAGATGACGGAGCGGAGTGTAGCACAACTCTCCTACCGCGCAAACTCCGTGAGCCCCCTGAAGTCCCGTTCTGCATTGGTGAACCTAACCCCGCTGGCGTCACGCTGGCGGGGTATTTTTTTGTCCGCGACCGTCTTTTTCATGACGTCAGCGGCAGTGATCCGGCCAAGCTCGCCGCTGCGGTTGTGCTTCGCATTGAACTCGACGACGGCGTCGTCCTTGATGAGACTGGAGATGGACTCGCCGCGCTCGGCACGAATCGCCAACCGCTCGATGGTCGCCTTGCGTTTGTCCCGAATGGCGCTTGTCACATCCATCTTGGCGTTGTTGGCAGCATAGTACTCAGACTCTTTCGCAGGAGCAAACCCCGCTGCGCGCAGCATGATGTCAATGCCGTCGAACTCTTCAGCAGGGACGATCACGCGCCCGTGGCGATCGGTCATGCCCTCGGACGAGAACCGGTGTGCCCGCAAGAGGTCCGCCGGCCACTTGCCGCCAAACTGCGCGAGTTTCTCAACGCCCTTATTCCACTGGCCCGACGAGAACAGTTGTTGCGCGTCGAGGATGCCGACGGCCATGTTCGCTGGAGCGCCGGCGACATTGACCAGCGCCTGACCGACAGTGTTCCGGTTGTTGCCGTCCGTGCCGCTGAACTTCGCCATTGGGAACGGGTTGGCAACGTCGCCGGTGCCGAGACGCTTCGAGATGTTCACCCCGAACATGGTGGGGATACCATCAGCGAGAACTGCCGCAGCGTCCTTACCGACCAGCTTGGTCAGCCAGTTACGGTACCGAACTTCCGGCGAACCTTCTTCGTCATCCTCGTCACCACCAAGACCCGCAAGCGCGAGCGCAACGCCCGCCATCGGCATGCCCAACGTGCCAGCAACAAGTCCTTGCGAGGCAAACAAATACTTCAATGTCGCCCTAGCCACTTCTTTCTCTGCGTCAGTTCCGCGGAACGCGTGGTTAAAGTTCTTGCCGAGCAGGTACATCATGCTTTGCTGGTACCGGCGGAACTGGAACACCAGTTTAGCCATAGGCACCGGCCCACCTTCACGCATCACCCGCGCCGTGTTGCCCGCGTTGTAGTCGAACTGCGTCTGGCTGGTCGTGTCGTACGCGTACTCCACCGCGGCGTCGTGCGTCGCGCCCTTGCTAATCGCTAGGCGATACGACGCCAAAGAGGTCGTGAGTCGGTTCGTCAGCTCAACCTGCTGCGTCGCCCACCCCATCACTTTCTGGATTTTAGCCAGCATGGGGTTTGTGCCCTGCGCCTCGGTGGACAAGTCGTGCTCCATGCCGATGTCGAGGATGCGGCGGCGAATGAGTGACTCCGCCATCGCCTGCTCCGTCTGGGAGAGTTTGGACAGGTCGAGTGCCTGCGTCATGCGCTCGGCGAACGGCTTGCTCATGTCGGACCGCGCCGCCTTCAGGACGCCGAACGAGTCAGCAGCCGCTTTGGTCAGCGCCTCCGTGGCCGGCTTGAGACCGAACTTCCCGGCCAGAACCGGGCCAGTGACGAGCCAGGGCTGCGTCGAGTTGATGAACACGAACGCGGGGGACACGCCGAGGTGGTATGCCCACGACAGCGTCGACAGCATGTTCTGCACCGGGTTGTCGTTGAATGACATGTCGAGCGCCATCCGGGCTTTCATTTCTTCGTGGATGTGCGCGTATTTGAATCCGGACTTCTGCTTGTTGTCCGCGGCTTTGGCTTCCTTCTGTAAGTCGACCAGCGCGTCGTTCATCCCGGTAGAGTGCTTGAGCCGAGAGATGTAGAACGCGTCACGCTCGCCGGAGATAGCGAAAGTTCGCTGCATTTCGTGGGCTTTCACGCCATGCACATTGCGGCGCTTGGCTTCACGCGACAGCGCAGAGTTCTCCGGTAGCGCCGAGATGAACAGATCAGTCATCATCGCCTTGATCTTGCTCGCAGTCTTGGCATCGAACCCGGACTCGTCGATGGCGGAGCCGAGGTCGGCAAAACCGTGCGTCGTCATCGGGGACATCGACGCGTAGAATTCCTCGCGCTTCAGCCGCTTCGTAGTGAACCCGTTGGCGGTCCTCAACGTTTTCTCGGCGTATTCGGCGTCGCCCGCTAACTCGTACGACGACACGCTGTAGTGCCTTGGGTCGCTCGTCAGCTCGTCGATCTGATCCTGGACGGTTTCGAGCGCGTCGCCGGTAGCAGTTTCCAGCTCGTTCTTGAGGGCTGCGTACTTGGGCGACATGCCGACGACGACGTAGTTGCCGACACGCATCATTGGGAAGTACGGCCCTTTGAAGGTCTCCATCAGTTTAGCGTGCTTGGCGAGCGCCTTGTCGCGCTTGCGGGCTAACCGATCCTTCGTCTTCGGGTCGGTTTCCTTTTCGATGAGCGGGTTGTACATCTGCTTGACCATGTCGACGTATGCCGCGTTGCGCGCCTTCCAGCGAGCGTCCAGTACCTTGCGAGCTTCGTTGTACGTATCCTTCGCCGCTTGCGGCAGGTTCTTCCATTCGGCAGCGAGGTCCGCGTGCGCCGCTTTGTCTTCCGGCTTCAGGTGCGCGTTGGCCGGATCGGCAAACGCCTTGTCTGGGTGCGCCTGCAACGTCGTCGCGTCCAGCATCAACTTGCTGAGTGCTTCGGACGTTTTCTTGTCGAGGGCATTCCACTTCACCATGACTTTCTGCGTGTCGGCCTGAATCTGCTGGCGCGTCGAATCCGCCATCTGCTGCATGTGGACGTACTTGGCGAGCGAGCCGAGCTCGTTCTTGAACCGTTCGACAAGCTGCGTGTTGGTGAACCACATGGGCGTGAACTTGTGCGCCATGTCCTTGACGTTCGTCCATGCGGAGTTGTTCAGGCTGTTGCCTGGAAACATGTCCGTGACGCGCTGCATCACCGCGCTCGGCGAAGTAGAAAAGTCGCGCGAGCCGTTCTTCGATAGGGGGGCCGTCGAGTCAGCAAGCTCCAGTGCCGCAGCGCCGTACGCCATGTCGACGATGTTCTGTGTCGTGAGCGTGTCGGTGTTGCGGAACCCAAGTCTGCGCAGCGCGGCCTTCATCGCCGCGGTCACGGTACGGAGCCAGCTTTTCAGCGGGCCTTCGCGCATCATGGCAACTGCCGTTGGGTCCGCCCCATGCAGTATCGCTTCTTCGACGAAGTACGCGACAAACTCGGATTTTTTCTGTCCTTCTCCGACGCTTTCGGCACGCGCAAGGGCCAGCTTCGCCAGCGTGTTTTCCGGCTTTCCAGACCCCTTGGCCCACTGTTCGATCTGTGCGGTGAGCTGGTCGTACTTCGCCTTGCCGAGCAGATTCACCATGCCGAGGTGGACGCCAATCTCGTGCAGGAACACCGCCAGTTCGTTCCCCGGAGCGATGTTGTCAGCGAACATGTAGATGTGCCCGTTGCGATGCACCGCCATGACCTTGTCAGGGTCTTCCGCACCGGTAAGCAAGTCAGCGTACTGCGCCGGGGTAAGTTGGTTTTTCGACTGGATGATCGTGACCAACTTGTCGAACCGCGCAGGAGAGAAGAACAGCTTGCGCAAGGTGTCGCCCATCGTCTTGGCGTCCTGCCCCGCACCGTTCGGCTCGCTCTGGCTGAACTCGTTGTTTGCGTCGTACCGCACGGCGTTCGCCGGCATCGTGACAGACGTGCCGGTGTCGTCGGAGGTGAACACCACGTTCTTGCCGTCTGTGCGGAGGAACGTACCGCTTGCTCGCGTACCGGTGATTCGGTTCGCGTTGCCGTAGTACACCGGCGTTCCGCGCTCGATGGTCGTGCCTTCCGCCAGCGCCTTCGACACGTAAGGGAGCGCGTTAAATTTTGCGTCCAGACGCGCGCCGATCTCGCGGGTCATTTCTGCCATGTCGGCAGCTTTCTTTTCCGCGCGGGCGTCCTTGCGTTTTTGGTTACGTTCTTCCGGGGTTTGTGCAGTACGTACCGGAGTGTCGGCACGGCCTAGTTTGTCGGTGAGTTTTTTGCTCTCCGCGTTCAGCACAGCAAGACGGCTGCGCTGCTCCGGCGTGCGGCGCATCTTCTGCGCGGCTACCGCCTTGCCGATCTTTGCGATCTCGTCGCTGATCGGCTTGAGCTTGGCTTCGATCTCTTCGCGGGTCTCTTTGTGGTGCTTTACCGCAGGAGCAACCTCGGCAGGTTTTTCCGCTTGAGCAGCCTTCGACACCTCAACAGCCTTCTGCGCTTTTGGCGGAAGTGCGGCTTCTTTCGCATGCACGATCTTGCTGCGATTGTCTTTTTTGCCCGTCGCTGCTTCAACCGCGAGCACCGCGGCAGACACGTTGTCGGCTTCCGACATTGCCGACTGGTAGTTCTTGCGGAACGTCTCCAGCGTCGCCTTGAGCCACGCCAGCGTATCTTCTTTCGGTGCCACTTGCGCGATAAGGGACAGCGTTTCTTCGCTGTACCCGTACGATTCGATCTCGGCGAGCGCGTCCTTGGTGAACAGCTTCTTCAGGTCGCGGAACGAATTTACTCGTCCTTGCTCTGCTCGCGTGCGCTGCTTAAGACCTCCGAGGCCCGTTCCAACCCCACGTTCGTGGTCGCTGAGAATTTCTCCATCAGGTCCGTAAGTTCCGGGTGCTGCCGTAGAAAAATCTCCTGCTGCTTCGGCGGCAGTGTTTGAAAGTCTCTCACCAGATTTGACTGCATTTTCGATCCTCTTCAACGAGTTCTCAAGTTTGTCCAGCGCCACGCCACTCTGCGTTTTGAACATCTCGACAGGGAACAGCGCGTTGCGCTGGCTGTTCCGGAGTTCTGCAATCGTGCGATCGTACGTGACCGTGGCAAGTACTGCCGTGGCCCGCGCGTCGTCGTTCAGGTCTTCCCACGCCACGGTACTGTCTTCGAGCGCGCCCCAATACACCTGCGCATCTTCGAGCGCGTTTGCCAGTGCGCGCCCCGTGATTCCGGCGTCGATCAGTGCTTGGTATGCGCTCATGCGTGCAGCGCCTTCCCGCACCATGTCGTACCGAGAGTTGACTGTGCCGAGCGTCACGCGCTTTTCAATGGCGCGGTTCGACGCCTTGACTCTCTCTTCCCACTTGGCCCAGGCCGCATGACGCTTCTCGCCGCCAGCTTCGTTGAGCGTTTTCCGTGCAATCGCCTTGTAGACCTCGTGGTCGACACGCATCTCGTTCAGTTCTTCGAGATACAACGCCCGCTCGGCAATCTGCGCGTTAAGCGCCTTGAGGTCTTGCTTGTACTCTGCTTCCAGCTCGCCCTGCGCTTCCGGAGTCGGCGGCTGCGGGAGACCCTTGACGGCGTTTTTCTGCGCTGCAAGCGTCTTCGTGCCGAGCAGTTTCTTGGTGAGCGCCTTGCCTTGCTCCGCCCACTCGGCCTGCGTCGCTTTCCACGCGGCCATCAACTCCTTACGCTGCTGCTTGACCGCGGCAAGCTGGTTGACGTACTCCTTGCGGGTGTCTTCGAGGCGCTCGTCGTGCTCACGATTCTCGTCCGACAGGTCGTCTTGCTCGTTGACTTCAGCGTCAAACTCGGCCTGTTCCTTACCCTCGGTTTCAGCGCGGCGCGCCTCTCTGGCCGCATTCTCGATTTCTGCCCGCAGCGTCGCTGCCTGTAGCGGGCTGAGTAGCGTGTTGGTGTCCCCTCCTTCGGCGTGCTTTGCTGCCATCGCTTCGGCGGACTTGATCCACTGGGCCGCAGCGTCGCTGAGACTTTCTTCTCCCGAGTTGCCGGCGATGGAGTCGCTCACCTGATAGTAGTTCTGCCCTTCACCCTTGTCGCCAAACAGGTCTGCGAACGACACGGTGTCCGCGCTGATGCCGACTTCCCGCTGAAGATCGTGGAGCTGCTCCGCGGTCAGGCCGACACCCTGGAGCGTTTCACTCACCTGCGACGGGGATATACCGAGCTTTTCAGCGATGATCGAGTACGTAATCCCGCGCGACACCATCGTCGCCATCTGGACGAGATGCCCGCCGGCTCCGCGAAGGTTGATGACTTCCGACAACACCGCGAGGGCGTCGGTCTTTTCGCTCGGGGCAATACGCTTGCCGCGGTCGCGGCGCGGCTTCATCGGCTTGATGCCTGTGATCTGCAAGAGCTCGCGGTTGAGCGTCGTCGCCCGCGTATCTGCCGGAGCTTCTATCTGCCGCGCCACGAACGGCTGCGCCGGGTCGTAGTCAGGGTCGCCTTCTTTGGCTTTGACGCGCTGCGTAATGGGGACAGACTGCCCTGCGATAAGCCGAAACTGCGGCACAGGCTCACCGGTCAGTTCGATCTCGTGCGTCGCGACCTTGTACTTGACGTTTTCTTTCAGCACGCCAATAGCCAACAGGTCGGCTTCGGTTACGGCGATGATCCCGCCGTTTGCCTTGACGAGTTCGCTCAACCGCGCGAGGTTCTGGCGCTCGATCTCGTCCCGTTGTTGCTCGTTCATTCCGAGGGCGTCGTACTGATATGCGAAGTTCTTCGGCAGGATGCTGCGCTGGTTACGTGCGAGGGTCTTTTCCAACTCGACACGCACAGACTCCACCCCGACGTTCTTGCGCGCCGCCATTGAGCGCAGCTCGGCGAACTGCTTGGCTGGAGCGACAACGGTGTCGTGTATCGCAGAGACATTGGCGAAGTACTGATCCACCGCAGCAATGACGTTACGCGCGCGCTCCATCGCTGCCGTGTCCGCCTTGGTGGGCTTTTTCTTGGCTTTCAGCGCGTCCAGTTCCGCTTGCGCTTCAGCACGCAAGGCCTCCTGTTTGTCCGCTGCAGTCTGGACTTCGAGGATTTTATTCTTGGGGATCAGCCCCTGTTGCAGCGCCTCGCGCAGCGTCGTTGCGTGGTCCACTTCGGAGACAGCCGCATGTCGCTCGATCAGCCCCTCGGCGAAAGCTGTACGTATTGCGACGTCGAGGTTCGCCCGCGTCGGATCGGCACGAACTCTTTGGAGCGCCGCGGCGGTACGGTCTACGCCTTCCCACGGGTCGCCGCCGGCATCGTACGTTGTGTTGCCTTCGGCGTCGAACATCTCCCGCTGGCCGGTGAAATCCTGAACCCCGGTAGTTTTACCAACCCGTTGCTGCATCGCGGTTTCGGTTTCCGCTTCGGGAGCGGCGTCGGCTTCTTCCGCAGTACGCACTTCGCCGCGCTCGAGCGGCGCACCAAACATGTCGAGCTGCTGCGGGCCGAGTTCGCGGGTGCGCATCGCCGGAGGGGCTTCTGCGAGCTTGACGTCGCCGCTACGTTCCATGAACGCTTGTTCGTCGTCGTTGAGTTCGACACCGATACGGTTCTTGATCGTAATGCGCCGGCGCAGGGCAGATTCTGCGAACGGGTTTTCAACCGTCGCGTCAGGGTTTGGCGTCCCGGCACCTACGTAACCGCGCGTGGCAGACAGGTCGAGCGCGCCACCAGATGCCGCGGACGGTGCTTGCGGCACGCGGGCAACTGCGACATCCTCCCGTTGCGGGATGACCGCGGCGGGTGATATGACAGGCTTCGGCTGCGCAAGGAGTTCTTTTTCCGCCTTGGTGAGTCGCTGGCGCATGTTTTTCTTGGCCGCGGCGCGCTCCCACTCAGTAAGTTTGGCTGCGGCGGCTCTTTCTTCAGGCGAGGTCCGGACACCGGACAGATCAAGTGCCCCATCTGACCCACCGTTACGGTGGGCGGGTGCGTTCTGTTCGTTTGCCGCAAGCCCGCGCTCGACGAGCTCCCCGACCGGCGTAGAGTACGGAGTCTGTTTCCTGACGGCGCGATCACGGTCGGCAACAATTTGCTCGATGCGTGCGAGCGTCGACGCCCGCTGTTCTGCCCCCCTTGCCGCATTCGCTTCTGCAGCAGAAGGTTGCGCCAATAGATCATGCTGCCAGCCAGCACCAATGCGCTCACCTTGCGACTCGACGTTACCCATGCCGTAGCCGTCGTTACCGAACCCGAACTCGGCGGGAAATGCTCCGGCTTCACGATTGGCGTCCCTGCGTTGGCGGTTTTCGGCGATACGCGCCGCAGTAGACTCCCGCATAGCCGGTGCGCCAAACAGATCGAGCGTGCCTTGATTCGGGTCTTGGGATGGCATCGCACCGGGAGTTGCTCCGCGCGTGCCAGGAGAGTTCGCCCCGCCGTCATCCTCGCCGAAGTACAGCGACGCCAGCGACTCCATCTGGGCCTCGACGCGGTTCTGCAGCGTGAGGGCGTGCGCGCGCCGTTCGAGGTCGGCTTCGTCGGTCGAGTCTTGGTAGTAGTTACGGTACGCAATCAGTTCGTTACGGTCCGCCTGCAAGTCGGCCAGACGGGATTGGTACTCCGCGACCGGGTCGGATGATTGTCCGCCAAGCTCCGGTGCAGGCGCGTTCGGGTTGAGGAATTGCTCCTTGTCGAACAGCGTGCCCTGAGTTCCGGACGGACCTTCCGGCATGTCGGGGGCGAGCAGGTTCGTCGGACGGTCTTCGGTCAGCGGTTTCTCACCTTGCGGGCGCTTGCCGAGCGGGTGCATGACACCAGTCATCGCGCCACCACCCGCCGCTGCCTTGGCGCTGGCAACTGCGTATTCATCCCATGCTTCGCCGGTGTTCAGCGGCTTCTCGGCACCCCACCGCTCCATCGCGGTCTGCGGGCCTTCCGTGAGCGGGCCTTCGACCAACGCCCCCTTGCCGACGGATTTCAGGAACCCGTCCTTTGCGATACCTTCAGCAGTTTCGGCGAGGCCGGTTTTCAGCCCCTTCTTGGCGATGTTCTTGATGACCTTGCCTTCAGGGCCAAACGCGAAGTCTAGCGCAGCGGAAGGGACTGCCGCGGTAAGCGCCCGCCCGGAATTGTCGATCCCCTGTTCTGCCTGCTCTTGACGGATGCCGCCGTACGACTGTGCCAGATTGGACAGATACGCACCACCAAGACCGCCAGCCCACTGTCCGGCAACGGCCCCTACAGGGCCAGCCAACGAGCCAATCGCTCCGCCGACAACCCTACCAGCCATCGCGCCACCGATATTGGCGGGAAGCTGCGGGAGCATTTCGCCCACGCCTTCACGAACGGTGGTGAGTGGTTTCTCGATGACGTCGGAGAACGTGTTGATCTCGGCAGGGTTACGCCGAGCAAGCCCGGTGCCGTAGCTTTCCATCGCCCCACCGACGCGTTCCGCCCCGAGGTCTTTCGCCGTCGTGCCAAACGACCCGATGACCTGACCGGTACCGCGCGCGACGTCGCCGAAAAAACCGCCCTTCGGCTTCTGCGCCTGCGGAGGCTCGACCCCGTACTGCTTGAGGAGCGCCAGATACTCGGGATCATCGTCTGCGATGTCGTAGGGGTTGCCCATGTCGGCTCTCTTTCGTGTCGGTGTGCGGAGATTTTACGCGGTATCGCTTTGTGGGGCCATCCCCTTTTCTGCAGCGGCAAGCATCTTGTTCAGCCGGTCCATCCCGTAGAACTTCACGGCGCTCACCGGCCAGACAAACTCGCCGGAAGTTAAAGCTGCTGGACGTTTACCGTCAATCACTGCGGGGAGGGCGTCATCGCGACCACTGCCGTCACTCTGTCCGAACACCTGACGACCAGCCACCGCTTGAGCGACCGCCTGCCCGCCGGGGATGTCTTGCGCGGGAACCGCACCACCGAAAGCAAGGCCATTCTGTTTCATGCGCGCGTCAGTAGCGCCGAAGTACCCGCGGAACTTATCAGCGATACCTTGGGGTTGTTGCTGCGCTGGAGGCGGCACAGGTGCGGATTGCGGCACAGGTGCGGGGGCGCTACCCGCAGCCTTCCCATACTTGGCTTCCATGTCCGCAAGGAGTTGCTCCGCGCGACTCATCGGCGCAGGGGCCGGAGCAACGCCGCCACCTTCGGCATACCCTACAACGCCACCGTTAGCCATGCGCGCTGCGCGATCCGCCCCAAGGATGTCCTTCAGGGCAGCACGACGGGCTTCGTCTGGAGAAAGTCCAAACTCCTTGCCGTACATCGCCGTCAGCTTCTGCAAGCGTCCCACCTGCGACGCCCCTTGATCCGTCTCATCGTTCAGCTTGCGTGTCTGTGCGTCGTACCACCCGGCCTGAGACGTGCGCCACGGGGCTTCCGTTTGTTGCCGCGCGTCCTGCACCGCAAGCTGGTTGTCGCCTTGGAGCGCTATTTCGTCCATCCGTCCGGCGCGACGCATGCCTTCGATTCCAAACTGGTTCTCGCCCTGCATCCGTGTGGCGGCAAGCTGGTTTGCGCCCCGCATACCTTCGGCAGCGAGCTGGTTCTTGCCCCGCATGCCTTCAAGGCCGAACGCGGCTTGGTCACGACTACCGGCGATACGCTCTGCACTCGCGTCGCGCTCACGTCCGCCTTGGTACCCGAGAAGCGCATTTTGCCGCTGAACGTCCGCACCATTCTGCGCATTGGCGTAACTCGTGTACGCCGCCATACGTGCGCGCGCGTCGGCCCCGCTACCCCCTAAAGCGCCCCTGAATTGCCGGTCGCGGTCCTCCTGCGCCCCCTTGGAGGTCATCTCTGCGTTCTGGCGCTCCTGCCATGTCGGACCTTCTCCGCCGAGGATACCGGGGCCGGCAGGGGTGTCCATCTGGTCGAGCGCGCGGATATTCTGAAGCTGCCGCATGAACCCATCGACACCGATGGAGCCTTCGACACCTTGTTGCGGAGCGAATCGTTGCTGAGATTCCTGCGCCAAGGTGCGCGCCATCTGGGGCACGCCCTGACTGCCACGGGGGTTCGCGGCTTGGATACGCGCAGCGGAGCCGGGGATGTCGTCAGGACGCTGTGTAGCAGCAGGTGCGGGGAGCGCCGCGCGAGATGGGGCAATACGGGGGGCGTCTTCCGCATAAGGGGCGTCTGCCGGCCCATTGAACCCGCGTACGAAGTTCGCACCTGCGCCACGGATGGCGTTACCTTGCGCGGCCATTGCGTCGAACTGCCGGTCAAGTAGGGGGGCAGCGGCAGCGTTCATACCGTCCCATGTTTTTCCGGGCACCTCGGCTACGCCACTAGCCACCTGCTTGACGCCACGTCCAAACGCTTGCACATTGTTTAGCTGGTTGCGCGCCTCGCGCCCCGCGCCATACGCGTCGAAGCCAACATCGTCGTAGAGTCCCGGCATAGTATTCTCCTTATTTCACTCGGTCGCCGTGGACGCGCTGGAGGTGCCCAGTACGCTGGCGGTATTCATTTCGTTTGGCTTCATTCACACCCATGTTGAACTTGGCGAGGGCGTTCACAGCGGCACCATCGTTGCGGCCATCCACGTCGTCGTTCCCCCAACAGCGGTACGCTGCCCAGTCAGCTATGACGAGCTGGTAGCGTTCCTTCAGCTCCAGTTCATCGTCGAGGTTGTCCAGCGTGAGCGTAGCCGGCAGCTTGGCCACACGGAGGATGGCGGTGTACTCCATGTCGGGGGCGGGGTAGAACCGGATCGACTGCGTCGCGGTGTCGGTCATGAACCGGTTGGGGCGCATCAGCCCCGTGTCGGTCGGCGTCCAGCTCTCGGTAACGTCGATCAGGTTGTTGTAGAACCCGTCGAGCCTCACCTGATAGACGAACGCGATGTCGTCGTCGAGAGCATACAGCGTCTCGCCCGTGCTGATCTCCAGCGTACGGTCGGCCTCCACGTAGGAGTGGGTGCGCTCGACAAAGCGCTGCTGGCCTTCGTCCAGATACCGCACGAGCAGGTCATTGGGGAACAGCGGCGGGGAGTTCTTGTCCCGCAGCAGGTACTTGCGTGTGTAGTCGAGAAGGTCTTGTCCGGTCATAGCCGCTCCTTAAATCTGCTGCTGTACGCTGCGGCTGTCGTTGACGGCCATCGAGGACTGCAGATGGATGTTGTTGAACAGGGACGTGGCCATCTGCGCCAGCGCCTGCACTTCAACGAGCAGCGTCTTGACCCAGTGCTCGACAGTCGCCATTTCGGACTTGAGGTTCTGGGTGTTGGTGTCCTGAGACAGTTCGGCGTTGCGCTGCGTGCCCTTGAACGTCAGTTCGGCGGCACCGGTGCGGGCGTTATAATATTGCGACACCGCCGAGATCAGCTTGCTCTGCGCGTCGTACCCGATAGGGACAAGGCGGCTGGCAATCTCCGGCCCCATCGCCACGGTCTTCACGTAGTCGACCACCGACTTCATCGCCATTTCGCGCAGGCCGAGAATCTTCTCGACGAGCCACTTCTGCATCTCGACCGACATGACGGCAATTTTGCGGCTCGACTCTGCCTGAAGGTCTTGCGTCTTCTGCTGAATTTGCAGAACGGCACTCGCCGACACGTCGGCAGGTAGTGGGAACCTACGCCCAGCAAACTGAGCCACGATGGCATCTTGCGCACGGCTGGAGTCGGCGAGGATACGTGCAGCGTCGTCGCCCCAAATCTGCGCCTGAACTGCCGGCGGTAGTCCCACGCTGGGATTAGTGATGGCCGCAGCCAGCCAGTTCTCGGCGAGTGTGTAGGTGGCGTTCTCGGTCGGGAAGAACGAGGCCCGGAAGCTGGTGAACTTTGCGTCGAGCAGGGTGATGAGTTCAAGATACTGCACCTCGAACTCGGCGTAGATGTCTGCCGCCGTGACCGACGAAGGGATGTCCACCAGCGGCTCGACAACCGTGGCCGGCGTCAGCGTGGTGTTGGACATCGTCGGGGTGTTGAGGGTGTTCTGCAGGTCGGCGACGATTGCTGCGATGTCGTCAATGACCTTGGTCCGCGTGTCCAGACCGAGTTCCCACGTCGAGTTGATCGACGCCTCGAACGCGACAACGGCGGCTTCCTGCATTACCTCCGGGGGGAGGGTCGCCGCAAGGTCAAGTGGTAGTCCGTATGGCATGATTAAATCCTCCTACCAGATGCAATCGGCGCAAAACTGATCGACGCCAGCGTGAAATCAGAACCTTCGGTATTGTACAACGAAAGATCGTACCAGTTAGCTCGCAGCCCGCGCCCCGGATCGACTCGCTGAATGCGCATGTCGGTAGAACTGGACCGTGCCTCATAGCGGTAGTCCTCGGCTTCGGGTGTAGTAACTCGCAGCTCCATCGGGGTGTCCGACGAAACACCGAGGTAACACGCTGGTAGATGCTTCAGGTTCTCGCCACCGAAGTCCTTCTTGCCGAGGTCGACGTGGGCGTCGACTGGACCCGTGCTGTCCAGCAGGTAGAGGCCATCCGGCATCATGGCATAGCCTCTCGCCGCCGACACGACCGACCAACCTTCGTACCGCGTTGCCGCGTTGCTCTCCAGATTCAGGCACCAGCCGCAGGACACGACCCGCTTGTACCCGTCAGTCTGAACCACGACGGATGTTCCGGAAGCCGGCGGCGTCAGGTCGATGTTGTCGATCATCGTGTCCTTAACCATTCCTTGTGGGTCGCCGAGGACGATGCCGTGTGCACCGAACCACCCAACAAGCGGGTTCTCCTTGTGCGGCACGACGAAGGCGGTTCCCGGCACCGCGCCGTAGGGCAGCACGTCCTTGACCAGTTCCGTGGCAGCGAGGTCGGTGCCAGCGAAGAACTGCGTGATGTCACCGTAGGCCACATAGACGCCCATCTGCGTCGGCACAACCAGATCAACGTCGGCGGGGAAGGTGATATACCCGTAGTCCATCGGCGCACCTTCAGCGCGTTGCCTGCCGTCAATCGGGAGGTAGTATCCGGGGCGGGCCGGCGAGCCGAGGTTGATGCGGTTTCCTGCTTTTGAGCACAGCCGCCCGTTCGCCATGAATACCTGCGACCCAGCGGGAAGCGGAGCCTCGAATCGCCCGTTGCTCTCGCGCAGGCGCGTAGGTTCGGTGGAAATATCAACGACTCCGGAGCCAATCGCGTACTGGCCAATCCACATCGGGATGGAGCCATTCACCGTCGAGAAATACACATTGACGTGAGTAGCCCCCGGCGAAGCACCGGGTAGGGTGATGCGGATGCCGCCATCAGCGGAGAGCGACGGGTTGCTGGAGGCCGAAATACCGCCCTCTTCGCCGGTCACGTTGTTGTAGTAGCTGACGCCGACTTGGTACGTCCCGGCATAGAGCGTGCCGGCGATGTTCGCACAGGTAGGTGCGTTCGGCGTTGCCAGCCCCCACGGATAAAAGACACCGCCTTCAATACGTCCTGAGTCCGTGCCGTTCGAGTAGTACAAGACGCCGTTGAACTCGGCCCAACTCAGCGGCGCGTCGGCGCTCAGAACCTTGAACAGCGTCTCGGAGTAGGTTGGCATGGTGATCGCGTAGATCGCCGTCCCACGGCGCAGGTATCCAGCCGTCGCACTCGTCATGTAGAGCGAGTCAGCGTTCGTCATGGCCTGAACCAGAGTAGCAGCAGCACGCCGGCGCACCCTGCCCGCGTTGTCGATGTCGACATTCACCGCATCGCGCAGCCAGTCGCCCTTGTCTCGGATGGATAGGGCGAAGTCAGGCAGGCGGTTGTTGATCCCCAACCACGGACCAGAAGGTTGTGTTTTCATGTTATGCCCATCCTACAAATGTAAATGGTTTTCCATCAAGATCAACAGTTGTCATCCCTTCGTCTATACCGAAGTCATCGCTATGCGCCGCCACCCCAACGGCGGATGACTTGTGCGAAACAACGACGGGGACAATCTCATCTGTCGGATCATAAAACGCCGCTGGCGTCGGTACAGACACAGAGGGCTTAGTGCCGTAGTTTCCCACCATGTAGTACGTGTTCTGGGGTGCGTAGGACGCTACTCTGTCGGCAAAGGTAACGGCACCTTCTGAATAAGCACCGGCACCCCATGCGCCGAGGCGGGCGTCAGCAGCGATGATTGTCCACGGCCCGTTAAAGTACGGGCGCACAGCGTGTGATCGAAAGAACGAGCCGCCAGACATTGCTCTTGCGTGTCCAGTCTCTAGTGCACTATGCTCCTGCGCCGCAAGCATGTAGAGCGCTTCAGCGTCGTCAAATGGCACCGTTACAATAAGTTTTGCGCTGTAGTTTTCCGCTGATGTGAATGCCTCGTCGGTCCACGTAGACGACGGCGTGTTCAACATCGAGTACCCTAGAAGATTTGCCCGGTCCACATACCCAGTCGCCTGTTCGTACGGACCAGCATTACTCTGCCCTTCTACTTGGGCGCATACCGTGACCGTCCCCTCCCAATAGTCATAGATGGTGCCGTACGTGCAATTCTCTGGCACCCCTTGCCCTGTCGGAACTGAGTAGTAAGCGGGCGCTTCAGACGTCCCGGTGTAGAACCCTCCTGTGTCTCCCCAAGTCCAGTCTGCCGTCGCTGACCCGTGCACCGCACAGTTTTTCGTGAAGACTTCGTCCTTGACGGACACGCTGGCATCCCCGCAAACAATCGTGTACGTGTTGCGGTAGTGCTGCCCCCATGTTCGATAGTCGGCAGCGTCGCTCCCGAACACGTACAAGGTTCCGGGGTTCATGTACGCAGGTGTGCGGTCTGCGCCTCTTGGAACAACAGACTCTACTGCGGAGTACCTCGACACCCGAAGTTCGCTGCCCATCGCTAAAGAAAGCCCGCCCGTCGACAAGTCGTCGAAACTTGACCGTACATAGAATGCGTAGAACGGGGCGTCTCCGTGCGGCTGAACGCTGCTATTTACGCCGAATTTCTGAAGCCCTGTGTAGCTCCAGTGCGGGTATGCGATAACGTGCTGGTGGCGGTAGTTTTTCCAAGTGGTCGGACCCTCTACGACAACCGGGGTGAGCGTCCAGTACCCGCTTTCAGCGAAGAACGTGAAGTTAAGCCGATAGTGCGTCGAGACGTTTTCTCCGGGATAGACGTACTCCGTCACCACCATGTCGCATGCCGACCCGTTGTAGTTGAAGTGCCATCCGTACCCCATCTGGAAATGCGGGAGATTCGGGCTTTCGAGCGTCACGATCTGGTCAGGGTTCGTGTCAGGGCGTGACTGCGACAGGATGTACGTTTCGATGCGAACCTTCGTCCCCAGTGGAACGGCGACGTCCTTGAGTTTCTTGCGCAGCTTCTCCGCACAGGTGGTCGCCAACATCCGGTAAATCTTGGTCACTTCACCAGCGACCGAAATCAAGTAGTGCTTGCACGTCACTGGGTCTGTGTATATTCCGCAGTTGGTGTCGAACTTTACAGCGGCACCCATAGGGTCGCTTTCGTCGCCGAAAGTCTTTGTCGAATCGAAGTAGATGCACGGGCCGTCAAGCGGCGTTGCGTCCGGAAGGCGAAGTATCTCTGCCTGATCGTGCCGACCGTAAAGCGCCTGCATGTACTGCCGCATCTTCCCTGTGAAGATGGATGGAGGACACAAAACAGACTTGCGCTTCTTGTCGTAGGCACTTGTTCCGAACGGGTAGTCACCAAGATACTTGAATGACGCTGCGGCCAAAGCATCGTCGGGGGAAGCCCCAATTGCTTCTGGAGGGTGAATCGCACCGTCTGTAGGGCCGGCGATAGTCTCTGCCTCACTTGCCGCGATATGCTGGCTGACGTAATTTGTGCGGTACAGTATTCCGTCATCTTGATCGCCAGCAATCGTTCCAAGAAAACTTGCGGAAAGCAGATCGACGACTCCGTTGTCGAGCTTGAGCGTACAGGTTTCTTCATCCTGAACCACTTCGTCCGTAATGAACTCGGGCATTCCGCACTTAGTCTTCATGCGTGTCTGCGAACCATCAGGGTGAATCATTATCCGGGTACGAAAACCCCCTGTGTCGTTGATCGCGTCTAGCATCTGCCGCTCGGTCGAGTCGCCTTGGCTCGGCCCGGTACGGACCCGCATGATTGTCAGGTGGTCGAAATCGTCTTTGCTCATGTTCTAGCCCACACTTGGTTGGTCTTGCTTCCAACGTACACCACGTCGGAAACATCAACCGCCGCACCGTGTTGCCCGCGTATACTGACAGACGGAACCACGAAGCTGTCGACTACTCCGGTCAGTATTGAAAGAACGCCGCCAGATGCCGACACCGAAGGAAGAACCGTTGCGCCAATTTGCCCGGTAACGCCGATCCCCCCTGTGGCAGAAAACACTGGATACAACGTATCCGCAACCGATGCGCTTCTTCCGCCAGCACCGGAGATAGCCACGGAGGGCCGCAACGTACCCGCCACCGAACCGGCGATACCGACCTTTCCTGTAGCCGAGAACACGGCCTGAACAGTTGCGCTGATGCGCCCCGTCTTTAGCTGTTCTCCGACAACTGCGACGGATGGTGAAACTGTCGTGGAGACGGTCCCGATGTTCGGCTGTCCGCCAGTGATGGTTACGCCGGGGCGTACTGTAATTGCTGCGGACAGTGTTGACGAGTTGATCGACGTGAGGCTGACGGCTGGCCTAACTGTTACGTCGACCGCACCAATGATGTGGCCACGCCCAGTTGCCGAAACTACCGGTGAAACAGTTGCCGTAATGACTCCGTGCGCCGGCTGCGTGGCTGTGACGCTGATAACAGCATCAGGACGGAACGAGACAACGGCGTCGCGGGTGGTAGCGTCTGCACCGACATTGACAACAGGTTGAATCTGTATATCGACAGAGCATGCGACGCCAATCGTGCTGGACGCGCTTACGACAGGCTCGACTGTTGCCGTTACCGTTGCATAGTAAGACTCACCAGTTCCGAACGATTCTCCGGACCCGTAGGGTGTTACGCCGTATGCGCTTGCGCCGTACATTTAGAGGTACTGTCCGCCAGTTGCGGTCGTCCCGACAGTTCCTCCCGGAAGCGTGGCTCCACCAGTATCAGCAATCGAATTTTGCGTTACATCGTAGCGTTTTCCGGTTGCTGATCCGGAGTACGTTGTCGACACTAGATAGCAGGTACTACCAGAACTTTGGAGTAAATACGCCGTCGAAAACGCTGGCGTTCCTGTAATAGTGACAGTCTGACTTGCACATGTCATGCGTGCGCCGCTGATAACGAAATAATGGACCGGCGCGGCTCCGCTGATTGTGTACGCCGTGTTTATATTAACTACTGACCATGTTGTTGCAGCGATGTGGCCGGAAAGGCATGCGCCAAAGTTAATATTGGACAAGACTATACTCGACCAGTCGGAGATAATAAATCCATATCCGGAGGTTGTAGTCTGAATCTTAAAGCCTTTTATCGCGCAATTCGCTTTTGACGTTGATATAGCGGTTGCAGAGGTCGTGCTGATGATGCAATTTGCTGGCGTCGTCGTGTTGCCATCGATAACGAGACTTCCGCTACCGACATGGCTACCAACAACTACGGCTCCTGTGTATGTTCCATCTCCAACCTTCACAGTAACCGTTACACCACTGGCTATATCTAGGGTTGAAAGCACTACGTCAATCGCCTTCTGGATAGTCAAGAAAGCACCACCAGAAGTATTTGCCGAACCATTGTTGCTGTCGCTCCCATCGGTGCGGACGTAGTATGTCCTGCTCGTAGTGACTCGCTCTCGGATCGACGCTCCCTGAAGCGCCGTCATCGTTACTGAGACATACTTTTCACCAGACGCGAAACTTACCAATGCATCCGAGTTGCTGGATGAAAGGACGGTGGTTCGCGTCAGCGTGTTCGCAGCAGAGTACGTGCCTAGCCCAACCTCCCAATCGCCATCAGGCGCACCGGAAGTATCAACGTCCTGAATGACGTAGTAGAGGGTGTCCCCGGTACTGTACCGGCTGGCGAACGTCTTGAACCCGGGGATCGCACCGGAGAGCGTGAAGTCACCCGTCCCGGTGGTCGACGCTGTTTCCTGTACCCGGTCAAATAGCTTGAAGGCCATACCGCCTCCTTACAGGGTGACGGTCATCGCCGAGATCAGGATCGGGCCACCAATGACGACGGAGGTAGAGTTCATCTGCATCGCGCCGCCACCGCCAGAGACAGTGATGTCCAAGTCCATGACGACGGTTCCGGTGCTGTCCTGAATCCGCGCCCAAGCAGCAGTTCCGGTAGCGTCAGCAGAAGAATCCTGAGTGACCGCCGAAGCAGTGAACACACCGCCCGAAGGGGTAGCGCCAGACGGATCGGAGAAGGTAAGCGTACCGAGCAGGGTCTGGGTGGTGATCGCGTCGGACGGCAGGGTGGCCATCGGCGAGGTATAGACCTTGAGCGTACCTGCACCGGCCCCGGCGTCGATTGCGTCGCGGATCGGGGTGAGCATGGAGTTCTTGAGGGTGGTTGCGTAGCGGACGGTTGCCATGATGATTCTCCTTATGAATCAGGTTTTCTTGCGTTGCGCTACCACGGAATTGATTGCGGTCTGAACAACGGTTTCTTTGCTACTGCGGATAAGCACAAAGACTTCTTCGGGTTGGGTGAAGCTGTAAGCGGTGTTTTGTGGTGCAAACACGTAGGCCGCGTTGGTTCTGGTCGCCTTCTTCTTTGGCGCAGATACTCGCGGTGCGGACGGCTCCTTCTCGACGGAAGCACGGATCGACTTGCGCTGCACGAAGATTTCAGGTTGCGACGTGACCACGCGCACGGTTCCGCTGAAGAACGAATCGCCAGTACCGGTTCCGGTCTGGATCGCCAGAAGGTGCGCCATGGCGCTGCCGGTTGGCAGCCCGGACAAAGAGACGAGTTGCTCTCCGGTATTCATGGAAGCTCCTTGGCCCAAACAGCGTCGGCCACAGCCGAACGCTCGGCAGACGGCATCGAGCGTAGCGCATACTCCCAAACCGTTTGCGCCAGGGCATCCATATCGACACCACCAGAAGACGCCGTATTGAGCTTATTGCCCATCGTTCCGGCGTCATTGAACGACGCAGCAATGGCGTTCCACACGGCTGCGGCAATGGCCTCCGTTGTCAGTTCAGTAACCACGTCGGTTGTGCCGATCATGTTGCCAATCGCGTAAGGCGTCAGCCCGCCAGAAATCGTGATTACCGCAGAGCCAGTACGGGCCGGCGGCGTATCGTCAGCCGGTAGTATTGATCCCGCGATAGAAAACGACAGGGTTGCAGACCCGACCGCACTTGCTTCTGCGCCGAGTACGGGGTTGTTCGTCGTTACCGAAAACGAGGTAGAACCGTCGCCGCTGATCGACGCCGTGAGCAAGGGCGTATTGGTGGAAATCTCCATGCTTGCAGAACCGGAGCCAGAAGAAATAAGCTGGCCCGTTGCATCGAGGAAGTTGATAGAGAGCGAGGCCGATGCGGTTCGTACCGGCGAAGTGTCATCGACCGGGAGAATGTCTGCATCAGGCACGGAAAACGAAAACGCAGCACTGCCGACAATGGGGAAGCCCATCACGCCGATAGCCGAAGTGGAGAACGTAATCTCTGCCTCGTTCCGCGAAGACATATCCCCGGACTTCTGCGGCATCATCCATGCGGACGGGTGCAGATGACCAGAAGGCTTTGCGGCAAAGTTGCTGCCAATCCCATCACCGACAAACTGGTTCCTGATCGGCGCGGCTTGGTTGAAACGATTCAGCAGAACGGACGGGTTGGCCCCGTCAAGCGCCGTAGCGCCGAACAGTTTGCCTTTCAGCATGTGCCGGTATCCGTTTTGCAGAAGGCCCATAATCAGCCACCAAACCCATAGTCAAAGTTGGCATATACCGTCGCTGCCGCGGTCGTTGCGCCCGTGCCGAACACAAGGAACGTGACGTTTGCGCCATTGCGCAGTTTCGGGAAGCTCGGCAGGGTATTGACGAAATCCAGAATGTTGTACAAGCCCGTTGCAGGGACGGGGATAGGCATGGAGAGCGGCTTGCACAGGCCGACAAAGACCGAGCCGGAGGCATGGGCGGTGCCGCCCCAGATTACGGACTCAATGTCTTTCACGCCCGTATCGCCAGCGGCCAGCGGCAGGAATGGACCATACTTGTTCGCGGCATTGCCAGAGTTCAGGACCGTGCCCGATGTTGCCGAGGCGGTCGAGACGCAGCCCGACGTCGTGACCTTGCCCGTCGCGCCTGCGCTGTTGGTGTATGTGACTTGCATGGTCGGCGCATTGGCGCCCATTGCCGCATAGGAAGCAATGAACAATCGCAGTCCTTCGCCGTTGGCGTAGCGGTCCACGTTCGCCGCCGTGTTGCTGATCGGCGTCATCGTGATGGCCTTGGTGCCGGTCGTAGATACATTGGTCGTCGTTAGCTTGGCATAACCTACGAGGTCAATCGGCAGCACGAACCACGGGGCGCCGGCTGCGGCAACAACGGAAGCGCCCATCGACAGAATGTGTTTGGTCGCCGGCGAAGTCTGGTCGCCGATTGGGATAGCCCCTTCCGACCACGTATTGTCGGTTGCGGTAAACGTCGCCTCCGTTCCGCCGAACGTCGCCGCAGGAATCGAACCAGCAGAGTTCAACAGGTGTTGCCAGTGCCCCGCTTGACCAACGGCCACAGAGGTTTTCTGATAGACAATGGATTCGAGCTTTCCATTCGTCGTGATTTGGTTCGTCAGGTCGTCAGCAGAAGTCCAGCCCATGTTAGCTCCAATGCGTTTCGAGAACGCCCGTAAGAATTGAGGATGCAAGCGTTCCCGCGTTGCCTAGCGAAACAATGCCTAGAACCCGGCCATCAATAAGTTCAGCGGGCGGGCGGTGGATGATGCTTTCAACCTGCGACGCCGCCCCGTAGCTTTCGAGGTTTCCGGATGTGGTGCGCCGGCATTCCTGCGTGCTGACAAAGTGCATCAAGGGCTTAACCAGAACGAGTGCCATCAGCCCGCCGCCAGCAGCAGAGAACGTGACGGACTGAATAGAGCGCACTCCGGTATCACCGGCCTGTAACTGAATGAACGGCTGCGAGCCAGTCACTGCATTGTTCGTGGATGAAACAAGCGTCCCGCCCCCAGACACCACCTTGGTATAGGTCACGTCGCTGGTGCGGCCCGCAGTCCCGTCTTGGTTGGTATAGCTGACGGTGAAAGTTCCAACCGCCGACGAAGCCGACTGCGATACGGCCATCATCATCACGCCTTGGCCGGAGGTGTACCGCGTCAGTGCTGCCGTCTGAATCATTTCCTGCAATTCGCCCACCGCGTCCGTATCGATAAACGGGTAATAGAGCAGGTAGTCGCACAGAACCATTCTCTGATTCTGGTTTGTAGTCCCCGTAGCCGACGCCGCCGCCGACATTACCGTAATGCTCTTGACGAACTGCTTCATCGGAGAAACATTTGGCACATGGATACCGCGAATATCCTCTACAGGCGAAGCAACTAGCGGCGCAGATGCGTAGAAGTTCGCAGGCGGGTTTCCAGCGAAGTAGGTGTAATCTATGAAGTCGTTGGCGACCGTCGCAGAAGACGCTACCTGTTTGCGAAATGTCGTTACGTGGTATCTACCCAAATCAGGTGCAGATGCCCACGCTTTGACGTTGCGGAATCCGGCCACAAGAATCAGTCCGCCGTGACGGTCAGCGCAGAAGCCGCGAACTGCGGCTGAATGCCAGCAGATACGTTCAGCGTTGCCGATAGCGCACCAGAAATCATCTGCGCTACCGCGCCAGAGGCCGTATCGACCACGGCAAAGTGCGTGATCGCGTTTGTTCCTGCGGTACAAGCGCCGAACTGAATCAGCGCGGCATTCGTAAAGGACGAACCGCCATCAGTCCATGCGCTCGACTTGGTAAGCGCGACGCGTGCGTATCCCGTGTAATCCGCTTCAGCAGCAAGCGACGCCGCCTCGCCTGGGTCGGCAGTAAAGAGTGCCAAATACTGCGTAGCGCCTGCGCGATAGGACGGGTCAGTACCCTGAAGGTGCAACTTCAAGGTAGCATTTTCGGTGGTGTTGGAAAGGCTCATGGGGTTGCTCCTTGGGTTAAGTCGTTACTTCGCCGGCCACTCGGACGGCATCGGGTTCGTCTTGTTCGCCTTGCGTCAGCTTGAGTTTCGTCACAACACCGCCAGAAGAAACAAGCTCAAGGTCAGCTACACCCTTCTTGGCCGTGAGCGCAGCGGTGTCTGTGGCTGAAATCGTCAGGGTGATGGTCTTTGTAGCGTCATCAACTACAAGGTCAATGATGTCGAAAGGCGTATCCGCAACTTCTGACGACGCCCATACGGTGCCGCCGATCTTGTCCTTGATGTCCATCCTGGCTGTGTAGCCGGAAAGGCTTTTCGGGGTGTAGAACATCAGGAAGCCGCCAGAGGTATAGGCCGACCAGGACCGACCGTTGTCATCAACCGGCGTGACCGAATTGAACTCGATTGTGTTGGCGTCGATAACGGTCATGGACTGATAGCCAATGTCGTTCAGTTGCTTCATGCCTTCGACAGCGTACGGCGTACCGCGCCATCCGTCCGGAGCGCCGTGCGACGTTACCGTGAGCCGTGGGGCGCCAGTAGCGAGAGATACCGCCGTAATCGCCTTGCGGACAATCGGCTCGGTTTCCCATCTCACGACCAGGGAAAATGTTTTTCCCTTCTGGATCAGGATTTCCTTTTCTGCCATTACTTTCTCCCGTTCCTGTTTCCGTTGCCGCTCATGCCGCTCATATCGCTGTTCTGCTTCATGTTCAGCGCCGAGTCAATGGCCGATGCGATGTGCGATTGCAACAGGATTTCCTGACGCGTTAGCCGGTCGTTGACCGAGCGCGTCTCGACGGCGTTCTCACGGAAGAAGTCGCGGACTTCTTTGCGGAACTCGATTTGAGCCGCTGCGTACTGTTTCAACTCGACGGCGGTGCGCTCGCTGTTGATGTACGCCCCACCGAATGCCGACACCGCGCCGACGACGAGCATGGAGACAACCGCTTTCATGTCGACTTGAAGCTGCTGCGTGACCCCGAACATCGCAAACTGGTATATGTGCTCTCTCATGTTGGCGTTGAGCTTTGCCAGCCACGGCATGTTGTCGAATACGTGGTCAATCATGCTTTATTCCTTGGAAATGGCTTTTGAAATGTGTTCGACCGCTTCCAGCAGCAGCACGCGCGATGCGGCAAGCTCGAACATCGGACGCTTCGCTACGCGCTCGCCGAAATCCGAGTCTTCGATGTTATCCGGCATGTCCTGAACGTCGGCGCGCTCGGCATCGAGCAGCACGGTAAGCTGGCTCATTGCAGCTTCAATGGTCATGGCGAGTTGTTCCAGGCCGGCGCGGCGAACTTCATTCATGGGTAGCCTCGATTTGTTCGATGTAGGACTGAAGGAAGTTTGCCGTTACGGTTGTTTCGGCGCAGTCCGACGCAACTCTGGCGGGAGGAGGTATTGCGTCGGCGTCGGGTCCAGCAGGCGTCGGTCCAGTTGCGGC
>ENA-UOWG01000927-UOWG01000927.1-activated-sludge-metagenome-genome-assembly--contig:-NODE-927-length-33068-cov-6.149517_pt1 | contig 33068 bp, 32 predicted proteins | sample MGYA00238147_ERZ761563 | MGnify/ENA primary metagenome ERZ761563 (study PRJEB28884, sample SAMN05720216) | anaerobic digester metagenome | isolation source: active sludge of municipal... | reverse complement strand
AGGCGCGGATTATCCGGGGCAGCCGGTCGCGCTGCCGCGCGACCGATCAACCGTGGCGCGCCGCAGGCGCGGATTATCCGGGGCAGCCGGTCGCGCTGCCGCGCGACCGATCTACCGTGGCGCGCCGCAGGCGCGCCACGGTTAGAACTCCTCAAATTCCGAATCCTCCGCGTCCCGGGGCTGTTTCAGGGTGATGCCCGTGGCGGCTGATCGGCTTTGCCGATCAGCCGGCGCCGAAGCAAGCTTCGGCGATTGTCCGGATCCGCCTTCCGGAGACGGCGCGGAAGTCTTCGCGCCCTTTGCCGCGGTCCGGGACGGTTTGGTAGAAGGGCTTCCCTGGACCGCCGGCCTGCTTCCCGCGGGAGGGGCGAGCCTCCGGGGACCCGCCGATGGGCGGACGGAGGGCTCCGAGGACCGGGAGGTCCGAACCGCCGACGCGCCGTCCAGCTTGAAGAAGGACACGGTGTCCGCCATGAGCTCCGCCTGGGAGGCGAGCTCCTCGCTCGTCCCCGCGAGCTCCTCGCTGGCCGAGGCGTTCTGCTGGACCACCATGTCCATCTGGGTGATGCCCTTGGCGATCTGCTCCGCCCCGCTGGACTGCTCGTTGGAGGCGGCGCTGATCTCCAGGATCAGGTCCGCGGTCTTCTTGATGTCCGGGACCAGTTCCGCCAGGAGCTTTCCGGCCTCCTGGGCCACCGACACGGAATCCCGGGAAAGGCCGTTGATCTCCTGGGCGGCCTTCTGGCTCCGCTCCGCGAGCTTGCGGACCTCGCTGGCGACCACGGCGAAACCCTTTCCGGCGTCCCCGGCCCGGGCCGCCTCGATGGCGGCGTTCAAGGCCAGGAGGTTGGTCTGCCGGGCGATCTCCTCGATGATGGAGATCCGGGAGGCGATCTCCCCCATGCTGTCCGAGGTCTTGGCCACGGCCTTGCCGGAGTCCTCGGCGTTCCGCGCCACCCGCTGGGCCAGGGAGTCCGCCTGGGAGGTGTTCTCCGCGTTTTGCCGTATCGTGGAGGCAAGCTCCTCCACGGACGCCGAGAGCTCCTCCACGCTGGCGGCCTGCTCGGTGGCGCCCTGGGAAAGGCCCTGGGCCGTGCTGGAGAGCTCCTGGGAACCCGTGGAAACCTGGCCGGAGGCCTGGCGGATGTCCGTGGCGATCCGGACCAGGGCCTCGATCATGTCGTTGATGGCCACCGCGATGGCCCCGACCTCGTCCCCCCGCTCCAGGACCTTGCGGGAATAGTCCGAGACCAGGCGGGCCTTGCCGAGCTCGCCCTGGGCCACGTGCTCCACCGAGACGCGGACATGGTCCACGGGCTTGGCCACGCTGCGGGCCACAAGTACGGAGATCAGGATGGACAGGACCAGGGCCACGACGACTGTCACGGCCAGGACCTGGATGAGCTCCGTGGCTGTCTGGCGGATCTCCCGGGTCTCCTGGGTCAGGGCCAAGGCCCAGCCCGGACTGCTCGGGACCTTCACGAAGAAGGTGGTCACGTCCCGCCCGTCCGGGGTGCTGTAGTGACCCAGGCCGGATTCCTCGGCCAGGAAGCGGCGCCCGAGCTCCGACAGCCCCTTGTACCCCTTGGCGTCCGTCTCCGAGAGCACGAGGCTCATGGCCACGTCCTTGTTGGGGTGGGCGATCACCAGGCCGTCCTTGTCCGCGATCCAGCCGTACCCGGTGTGCCCGGACTTCATGGACAGGGCGATCTGGGACAGCTTGCCCAGGTCGATCTGGATGCCTACCAGGCCTCGCCGTCCCCCCGCGGGATCCAGGACCTCGTGGGCCATCAGGACCACCGGGAGGTTCGTGGCACGGGAGATCACGGCCTTGGAGATGAAGAACCGCTGGGTTCCGACCACCACGGCCTGGAAATAGTCCCGGTCCTTGACGTTCACCCGGGTCCCCAGGGAGGTGACCGCCTCCCCGTCCAGACCCGCGTAGAAGATCATGTCGATATCCTCGGAGACCTGGGCCCTTAAGGCCTTCATGAGCTCCTCGATGCGGTCTAGGTCCGCGGTCCGGACCTGGTCCCGGAAGGCCACCATGCGGGCGGTGGCCTCCATCTTCTTGATGAATTCCGCCATCTGGTCGCCCCGGGCCCGGGTCATCTGCCCCTGGAGCTCCGTCGTGAGTTCCGTGACACGACCGTCCACCAGGAGGGCGGTTATGATTCCCGTGGCCGCGAAGGCCGCGGCGATGAACACGCTGAAGATGAAGGCGATGCGGAAGGATAGGGAGCGTTTGCGGGCCATTGGCACCTCCAAAAAAGTAGAGCCGTACACGTTCGGGTTTCACCCTGGCTTTTTGAAACGGTGCTGAATGGGAGGGCTCGGCTCCTGACATATACTCCGAATATGTCAGACATCACCGTCCTCAATTGAATTTTAGTGATTACCGGGGAAAAAGCAAACAAAAAAAGGGGCCGGCCTGAGCCGGCCCCCGAGGGGTCGTCGCAACGGATCGGGCGGCGCCCTACTTCGACTTCTCCACCCGGTCCGCGGGGATGATGGCCTCGTCGGTCTCCCGATCGAAGTACTTGGCCTTCTCCAGGACCGGCAGGAAACGTACGGAATCTCCGATCTTGAAGAGGTGGTGGGGCGGGACCTTGGCGATCATGGACTGGGTCGGGGTCGCGGCGTAGAGGTGGATCTCCGCTCCCAGGGGCTCCACCACGGTCACCTTTGCGGGGATGCCCCCGGCTCCGTCCTCGGTGCAGGGCAGATCCTCGGGCCGGATGCCGAAGGAGACCTGCTTGCCGACGTAGGGCTTCAGGTAGGACAGGTGGGCCCCGGCGGGCTGGATCTTGAAGGAGCCCTCGTCGATCAGGATCTTGCCGCCCTCCTCGACGACCTTGACGGTCAGGAAGTTCATGGGCGGGGATCCGATGAATCCGGCCACGAACTTGTTGACCGGGTTGTTGTACAGGTACAGGGGGGATCCGATCTGCTGGATCTTCCCGTCCTTCATGACCACGATCTTGTCCCCCATGGTCATGGCCTCCACCTGGTCGTGGGTCACGTAGATCATGGTGGCGTTCAGGCGGTGGTGGAGCTCGATGATCTCCGCGCGCATCTGGACCCGGAGCTTGGCGTCCAGGTTGGACAAAGGCTCGTCGAAGAGGAAGACCTTGGGATTCCGGACGATGGCCCGCCCGACGGCCACGCGCTGGCGCTGGCCTCCGGACAGCTGCTTGGGCCGGCGCTCCAGGAGCTTCTCGATGTCCAGGATGCGGGCAGCCTCCTTGACCCGCTTGTCGATCTCCGCCTTGTCGGTCTTGCGGATGCGCAGGCCGAAGGCCATGTTCTCGTACACGCTCATGTGGGGGTACAGGGCGTAGTTCTGGAACACCATGGCGATGTTCCGGTCCTTGGGGGGGATGTCGTTGACCTTGTCCCCGTCGATGAAGAGGTCGCCCCCCGTGATGTCCTCCAGGCCCGCGATCATGCGCAGGGTGGTGGACTTGCCGCAGCCGGACGGCCCGACGAAGACGACGAACTCCTTGTCCTCGATGACGATGTCCGCCTTCTCCACGGCGGTCACGTTGCCTTCGTAGACCTTCGTGATTCCCTTGAGCTCTACCTTTGCCATACTTCCTCCGGATCGGGGTATCTTATGGAAGGCATTGTACGGCGGATTTCCGGGTATGTCAAAAAAAAGAGGGGGCGGCCGTCCAAAAAGCCGGCCTAGCTTCCTGGACGGCCGCGGAACCATGCCCGGGCGGCGATCCCGAAGGCCACCCCCAGGTTGAGGCTGGCCTTGGCTCCCCCCATGGGGATCGACACCCGGTATCGGCACCGGGCCAGGAGGTCCGGGGAAAGCCCGAGCTCCTCGGAACCCACGGCCAGGATCCCCCGTTCCGGGAAGGTAAAGCCATCCAGGGGCTCCCCGCCCAGCTCCAGGGCCACCAGGGGGCCCAGGCCGTCCAGGTCCGCGAGGGCCGCGCGGCGCCAGGGTACGGTCCGGGTGGTGCCCATGGCCGACCTCTCGGCCCGGGGATGGCCGGGATCGGCGCAGAAGGGGGACAGGAGGATCTCCGCCACCCCGAAGGCCTCGGCGCTCCGGAACACGGAACCCACGTTGAAGGGACTCCGCACGTCCTGGAGGTAGACCCGGAAGCCCGGCAGGACCCGGCGGGTCTCCGAGGAAAGCCCCGAGGCGTCCAGAAAGTCCCAGTCCGCGGCGTCCTTCCCGGTCAATCGGAGCATGTGGTGCCGGGCCTCGTTGCAGGCGCGCCGGGGGTCCTCCTCGAGCCGCAGGGCCAGGCGGCCCAGGTCCGAGCGTACCTCGGAGGGGACGGCCTCGTCCCGGGCAAGCAGATCTAAAAGGCCCCGGGCGTAGCGCCCGTCGATGTTCCCCCCGGCGCCCAGGGTCTCCTCCAGGGCCCGGAACTCCAGGGCGGCCTTCCGCAGCCGGTGGGAGGGGGTGAGGGTGGAGAGCTTGTGGAGGGGGATCATGGGAGAAGGTGAACAGTGAATAGTGAATAGTGAATAGGTGACTCGATCGTCCTGGTTGATCTTCTCACCATAGCAAGAAGTCTTTCTCCATGCCTTAAATCAGTTCCACTATTCACCAATTTACCCATTCACCAATTCACGTTCCCATCAATACGCCGTCTTCATCATGTCGAACACGTCGTCGGTGGACACGGTGCGGGGCAGGTGGTTGGTCATGTCCAGGGTGCGGGCGTGCTCCGCGGTCTCCACCAGGCGCTCCAGTTCCAGGTCGAAGTCCTTGAGGCGGCTGGGGATCTTGAGGAGCCCCAATCGGGTGCGCACGGACTCCACGGCCTTGACCGCGGACTCGGCGGTGGTAAGTTCGGACACGTCCTCTCCCAGGAGGGGGGCCAGGGCGGCCACCTTCTCCAGCCGGCTCTTGGAGGCCCATTCCAGCATGTAGGGCAGGACCACCGCGGCCAGGCTGGCCTTGGGCACCTGGAACCGGGCGTTCAGGGCCAGGACCACCGCGGTCCCCAGGCCCAGGGAGCTGGAGGCCAGGCCGGCCCCGGTCAGGAAGGAGGCCCGGAGGGCGTCCGCCCGGACCGCCGGATCGTCCGGCCGGGTCTGGAAGGCGTCCACGCAGGAGGCGGCCAGGGCCACCGCCCGCTCCAGGAGCACGTCGGAGTAGAAGTTGGCCCGGGCGGACACGAAGCCCTCGATGGCCTGGAGCAGGACGTCCAGCATGCAGGCCGCCGCGGCCTTGGGGAAGAGCCCCGTGGACATCGAGGGGTCGAGGATCACGGCCCGGGTCGTCCCGGGAGAGGCGGCCAGGACCCGGGCCCGCCGGCCCCGGGCGTCCGTCAGGGCGCACTCGTCGGTGAGTAGGAAGGGATCCCGGTAGGTGGTGGGTACGGAGATGTACGGAAGCGGGCGGCAGGTCGGGGGAGTTCCGTCGATCCAGTCGTCCAGGGAGGCCGTCCCTGCGGCCGAGGCGGCCACCGCCCGGGCCGCGGACAGGACTCGGACCCCGCCCAGGCCCACGACCCCGTTGGCCCGGGCCCCCCGGGCCAGGCGGAGGATGTCCTCCGCGGAGGCGGTGGTGGCGCCGTCCGGGATTTCGTCGAACAGGATGGCCTTGGAGCCCCGATCCTCCAGGAGGGCCAGGACCCGGTCCACCGCCCGGGCCTCGTGGAGCATGGGATCCGCGACCACCAGGACGCGGTCCGAGCCGTAGGACGCAAGCAGGCTGGGAAGCTTGAGTAGGGTGTCCGGCCCCATGTAGGTTTCCGCGGGGACACGGAATCGGAAGTCTGCCATCTCGCTCGCCTCCGGAGGGGCATGTACGTAAAAAAGGCGGAAGACTCGCTTCCGCCTGTGTTTCTCGCCGTGAACCGGACCTTACAGGAGCTGGTCGAGTATCCGGTCCGCCGTCGCGGCCAGGAGGGTCTCGTCCAGGTAGGCGGGGTCGTCGATCTTGGCCTTGAGCTCCGCGATCCGGTCCGCACGGACGTCCGGCGCGGCCTTGACCATCTCGATGACGCGGAAGAGTTCCGCCTTCTCCATCGCCTCGGAGGATACGGCGATGGAATCGCCCTTGGAGCCCTTGTCCGCCCGATGGGGGCCGTCGGACTTCCGGGGGTTCTGTATCGGGTCGATAGGATGTAGTCGGTCGATCGTCATCGGGAAACCCCTGCCTTTCTCATCATGAGTATCGGCATCGATCCACGAATAGTTTATGCGTTTTTACCGCCGTATACAAGTACCGAGAACTCCCCCTGCACCTTTTCCCGGGATTCCAGGGCCGAACAGACCTCCCCGGGCGTCCCGGCCATGTACTCCTCGAAGGCCTTGGTCATCTCCCGGCCGGCGAAGACCCGGCACTCCGGATCCAGGTCGGCCAGGTCCAAAAGGAGTTTCAGGATCCGGTGGGGGGACTCGTAGACCACGAAGGCCTCCCCCCGGGCCAGGAGCTCCGCCAGCCGGGAGCGCCGTCGGCCCGGCTTCGGGGAGAGGAAGCCCTCGAAGAGGACGGATTTCACGGGAAGCCCCGAGGCGGACAGGAGGCAGGCGAAGGCCGAGGGCCCCGGTACGGGGACTACGTCGTGCCCCCCCTCCCGGGCCAGGGCGGCCGCCCGGGCCCCGGGATCGCTCAGGGCGGGAGTCCCCGCGTCGGAGCAGTAGGCCACGTCCTTGCCGGAGTCCAGGAGCCCCAGGATCCTGCGGGCCCCCTTCTCCTCCTCGTAGGCGTAGCACGCGACCAGGGGCTTGCGTATCCCGAAATGGGTCAGGAGCTTCAGGGTGTGGCGGGTGTCCTCGCAGGCCACGGTATCCACGGACTTGAGGACCTCCAGGGCCCGGAGGGTGATGTCCTGGAGGTTACCGATGGGGGTGGCCACCATGTACAGCGTCGCCATGGGGGGAGTATAGCGGTTGGAAAGGTGAATAGTGAATAGTGAATAGGTGAATAGAGGGGCCACCCATTCACCCATTCACCCATTCACCCATTCACCCATTCACCCATTTACCTATTCACCTATTCACCTTCCACGATATACTTCCCCCGATGGACATCCTCCTGCGCGCCACCATCTACATCTCGGTCGCCGTCATCCTGCTGTGGATGTTCCTGGGCCTCTTCGGCCCGTACCGGCGGCGCCGGACCCTCCTCAAGGCGGGGGACAAGGCCGCGACGGAGGACCTGCCCCGGACCTGCCCCCTCTGCGGCGAGGTCCTGTCGCCGGGGCAGAGGGTCAAGACCCGGGTGAACCCGGGCCAAGGGGACAAGCTCATGCAGATCTTCGGCTGTCCCCACTGCTACCCCCCCAACATTGAATGCAAGCGGATCTGTCCGGTCTGCGAGAAGGAAGTCCCCCGGCAGGGCTACGTGATCGCCCGGCTCTTCGAGCATCCCGGCCGCAAGCACGTCCACGTCCTGGGGTGCTCGGGCTGCCGGAACACGTGAAATCCGGAAGACGGACGAAGGCGATACTATGAAGGGCAAGCAAGTACAGAGACTCCTCTTCCTGGCGGTGTTCCTCTTCCTGTTCCTGTTCGTGGCGCGGCTGTTCTCCCCCTTCTTCAGCATCCTGCTCTGGGCGGGACTCCTGTACGTCATAACCTTTCCCTTCTACGACCGGGCGACCCGCTCGATCCCCGACAAGCCCCTGGGACGCTTCGCGCGCAAGCTGCTGGCGGGAGGCTTCGCCCTGGGCTCCGTCCTGGCCGCGGTCATCCCCCTGGTTTTTCTGGGCTCCACGTTGCTGGGCCAGGCCCGGGAGCTCGTCCACTCGATCGACGAGTTCCTGGAACGGAATCCGGACTTCTTCCGGACCCTGGACACGGGCGGCCTGGCCATGCGCCTGCGGGACACCTCCGGAGGCCTCATAGACCTGACCGGGATGGACCTGATGTCGGAACTGTCCGCGGCGGTCACCCGCGGTGCGGAGACCTTCCTGACCGTCTCGGCGACCCTCCTCCGGGACACCGCGGGGTTCGTCGTCTCCCTGGCCTTCCTGACCTTCACCCTCTACTTCTTCTACGTGGACGGCAAGGATCTGATCCGTACCTTCGTGAACGCCGTGCCCATCGAGAACGCCTACACCGCCGCCTTCCTGCGAAGGTTCGGGGAGGTCGGTAAACACCTCTTCCGGGGCTACCTGCTCGTGGCCCTCTACCAGGGAACCGCGGCCTTCCTCATATTCCTGCTCTTCGGCGTGAAGGGCCCCCTGCCCCTGGGGTTCTTGACGGCCATAGCCTCCTTCGTGCCCATGGTGGGGACCACCCTGGTCTGGGGACCCGTCGGGGTCGCGCGCATCGTATCCGGGGATCCGACGGCCGGATTCGCCATCCTGATCCTCTCCTTCATCCTGGTTTCCGGGGTGGACAACCTTCTACGGCCCCTCCTGCTCACGGAGCGCATCAAGATCCACCCCCTGCTGGTCTTCTTCTCCATCATGGGGGGCCTCCAGCTCTTCGGTCTGAACGGCCTCATCCTGGGGCCCATGATGCTGATGCTCTTCTTCACCGGGGTGGACCTCTTCGAGCAGGCCTACGGGACCCGGAAGTCCGGGCGCGGCGGAGGGGAATCCGACACCGCGGGGTCCCCGGCGGGGGTCGACGGGGATGCGGATGCCGGGACGGGCCCGGACGCCGGGGAGGGGGAAACCGAGGCGGCCCCCGAGCCTCCCGGAGTCAACGGTCCAGGGCCTCCAGGTACGAGTCCGCGATAGGCCGGTCCCCCGCCGTGTAGCCCAGGCGCCGGTCCGGCCGGTTGGCGCCGTGGAAGTCGCTGCCCGCGGTCACCCGGAAGCCCAGGTCCCGGGCCATCTTCTCCAGGCGCTGGCAGTGCCCCGGCCGGGCGGTCGGGTGCCAGGCCTCGATCCCCGCGATCCCCAGCTCCTTCCATTCCAGGAAGAGGGACCCCAGGCGGGACCAGGACACGAAGAGGGACAGGGGATGGGCCACGATGGGCAGGCCCCCGGCCTCGTAGATCACCCGGACCGCCTCCTTCAGTTCCAGGCATTCCTTGGCCACGTAGAAGGGCCGGCCCTTGCCCAGGTACTTGTCGAAGGCGTCCTGCTTCTTACGGACCACCTTCCGGGCGATCAGGAAATCCGCGATGTGGGGCCGGCCGATCATGCCCCCCGCGGCGGCCTCCCGGAGTTCCCCGTAGTCTCCCTCGATCCCCGCGGCCCGCATCCGCTCGAAGATCCGCTCGTTGCGCTCATCCCGGGACCGGGCCAGGCGTCCCACCGCCTCCCGGATGGCCCCCTCGGTATCCCGGAGGTCCAGGCCCAGGAGGTGGAACTCCCCGGGTGAGAAGGCCACCTCGATCTCCACCCCCGGGATGAAGCGGAGGCCCCTCCGCAGGGCTTCCGCCCGGGCCTCCGCCAGGCCCGAGAGGGAGTCGTGGTCCGTGAGGGCCAGGGCCGTGAGCTTGCGGTCCGCGGCCAGATCTGCCAGGGCCTCGGGATCGTAGGTCCCGTCGGAGGCGGTGGAGTGGGTGTGCAGGTCGATCACCGTGAAAGCTCCCCGGTGCGGCCGAAGACCCGGACCGGAACCCCCGGGGCGCGGCGGGACACGAGGTCCGCGGCGGCCGAAAGATCGGCTTCCGGCAGGGGGGAGGTCCGGCCCTCCGGGGAGGGACGGGCCTGGGTATAGAGGTGGATCTCCAGGAACCGGGCCCCCCGGCCGAGGACGTCCTCCACCAGCCCGGCGTAGTCGGCGAGGTCCGCGTCCGAGGGTCCCCGGCCGTCCAGGGTGCAGAGCATGGTCTGGACGATCACGGCATGGGCCGAGGAAAAGGACAGGATCCCCTCCACGACATCCCGGAAGGGGACGCGGCTGCGGCTCATCCGGCCGTACCACTCCTCGTTCCCCCCGTCCAGCTTGGCCCAGATACGGAGGCCCGCCTCGTCCACGCAGCGCCCCAGGAGGGCCGCGGTTTCCGGATGCCCCAGGGTGGTGGAATTGGTGATCAACACCAGATCCGCCCCGGGAGCCCAGCGGTCCCGGGCGGTCCGGATCGAGGCCAGGGCGGATCCCAGGTGGGGCGACAGGGTGGGCTCCCCGCTCCCGCTCAGGGTGAGGTCCCGGAGGGGAAGGTCCGGGGGGAAGGAGGGGTAGTCCACCTCGAAGAACTCAGCGAGCTCCCTGTCGAGATCCTCCGGCCGGAAGGGGGGCTCCCCGGGAAACGGGAAAATCTCGCAGTAGGGACAGTCGAAGTTGCAGGTCTTGCGGTCCGGAAAGAGATCCACCCCCAGGGACAGGCCCCCGGCTCGGCGGGAGACCACGGGGTAGATCAGCTCCAGGGGAGTGAACATGGATATAGACTAACTCCGTAGCCGGGGACGGAGCAAGGAGGAGGTCCGGAGGATCTTCACAAGCCTCGTACTGCCGGCGCGGGAGGTACCTCTTGACAGGTACGCCGCGAGTGTGTTTCTATGCAAAGTATGATTACCCTGGGTACGGGAAACATCAATCGCCTCCATCATCACGGGCACCACGGGTCGCGGTCGCGGCACGGCGGGAGGTAGGATCGTACCGAGAGGTGCATCGAACCGAACGACGGGGCGCCGACCGCGAGGTCGGCGCCTTTATTTTTAGGGGCGCCGGCCGTAGTGGACCGGCGCCCCCGTTTTTTTCGACGCGAGAGGACGGATATGGACGAAGCGAAGGTCTTGAAGATCGCCCTGCCCAAGGGGCGCATGCAGGAAGGGGTGTTCCGCCTCCTTTCGGACGCGGGCCTGCCCATCAAGGGGGACGAGCGGGACTACCGGCCCCGCCTCCCCTCCCCGGACCTGGACGCCAAGATCCTGAAACCCCGGAACACCCTGGAGATGCTCCACGCGGGCACCCGGGACCTGGGATTCGCGGGCTCCGACTGGGTGGAAGAGCTGGGGGTCGAGCTGACGGACATGCTGGACACGGGGCTGGACCCCGTGCGCCTGGTGGCCGCGGCCCCGGTGGCCATCCTGGAGGACGGCCGCCTGCCCCGCCGCCCCCTGGTGGTGGCCAGCGAGTACGAGAACATCGCCCGCCGCTGGATCGCCGGCCGGGACCTGGACGCCACATTCGTCCGTTCCTACGGGGCCACCGAGGTCTTCCCCCCGGACGACGCGGACTGCATCGTGGACAACACCGCCACGGGCTCGACCCTCCGGGCCAACGGCCTCGAGATCGTGGACGAGCTCCTGCGGAGCTCGACCCGCCTCTACGCCAACCCCCGGTCCCTGGAGGACCCCTGGAAGCGGGACACCATCGAGGCCATCGTCCTCCTTTTGCGGAGCGTCCTGACCGCCCGCAGCCGGGTCATGCTGGAGCTGAACGTGGACACCTACAAGCTGGACTCGGTCATCGCCATCCTGCCCTGCATGCGGGAGCCTACGGTCTCCCCCCTCCGGGGTGGGGACGGGTACGCGGTCAAGGTGGCGGCGCCCCGGGACTCCCTGGCGGCCCTGATCCCGGAGATCCGGAGGCGGGGCGGGACGGACATCATCGTCACCCAGCCCATGAGGATCGTGCCGTGAATACCGCGGACGAGCGGGACGGGTACCGGGCCCAGGAACGGCCGGTCGTAGGCTACGTCCCTCCCGCCCGGGACCCCCGGATCCGGTGGTTCCTGGACGCCAACGAGGGCCGCCCCTCCCGGGCCGCCCTGGCCGCCCTGGCGGGAGCGGCGACGATGGAAACCTCCCGCCGCTACCCCCGCACCGCGGAACTGGAGGCGGTCATAGCGGCCCGGCCCAAGGCGGGGTACGAGCCCCTTTCCCCCTCCCGGGTCCTGGTGACCGCGGGAGGGGACGATGCCATCGCCCGGGCCTGCCGGGTCTTCCTCAAGCCCGGGGACACCCTGGTGGTCTTCGAACCGGCCTTCGAAATGTACTCCATCGGCGCCCGCCTTTCGGGCGCCCGGACCGTCGGGGTGCCCTGGCCCCCGGGGGAGCCCTTCCCCCTGGAAGCCGCGATCGAGACGGCCCGATCCTGCCGGGCCGCCGCTGTGGCCCTGGTCAATCCCGCCAACCCCGCGGGGGGACTGGCCTCCCCGGAGGTAACAGAGGAGCTGATGGACGCCCTCCCGGATACGAGCGTCTGGGTGGACGGGGCCTACGCGGACTTCTCGCGGACCGATTCCCTGGCCGCGGCCCTGTCCCGGCCCAACGGCCTGGCCCTGCGGTCCTTCTCCAAGACCTACGGACTCGCGGGCCTGCGGGTGGGCTGGGCCGCGGGCACTCCGGAGACCATCGCGGCCCTGCGCGCCGCGGGGGATCCCTTTCCCGTGGCGGGCCCCTCCCTGGCCGCGGCCCTGGCCGCCCGGAGCCCCGAGGGGGAGGCGGAGACTTCCCGCATCGTGACCCGGCTGGTCCGGGAACGGGAGACCCTGTACCGCCTGCTCGGGGACCTCGGTGCCCGGCCCTATCCGTCGGAGACGAACTTCGTCCTGGCCCGGGTGAAGGATCCCTCGGGCCTCAAGGAAGCCCTGGCCTCTCGGGGCGTCGCCATCCGGGCCTATCCGGGGCGTCCGGGCCTCGAGGCGATGATCCGCATCAGCGGCCCCGCGGACCGGGAGGGCTTCGGAGTCCTGGCCCGGGCCCTGCGGGAATCGAAGGAGTACCTATGAGCGACACGATCTCCGTTCCGGCCCTTCGGAGGGCGTCCCTGCGTCGGGAGACCCGGGAAACCCGGATCGAGGCCTCCCTGGACCTCGCGCCCGGGGAGGTGAAGGTGGACACGGGCATCGGCTTCCTGGACCACCTCCTCTCGTCCCTGGCCTTCCACGGGGGATTCTCCCTGGCCCTGGCCTGCCGGGGGGACCTGGCCGTGGACGACCACCACACGGCGGAGGACTGCGGCCTCGTGCTGGGGGACCTCGTGCGCCAGGCCCTGGGGGACCGCTCGGGGATCCGCCGCTTCGCCTCCGCCTACGCCCCCCTGGACGAGGCCCTGGCCCGGGCGGTGGTGGACATCTCCGGCCGGCCATTCGCCCGTGTCGACCTGAAGCTGGCCCGGGACTCCGTCGGGACCCTGGCCTGCGAGAACATCCCCCACGTCGTCGCGAGCTTCGCGACCCGGGCGGGGATCACGGTCCACCTGGAGGTCCTGTACGGGGACAACGACCACCACAAGGCCGAGGCGGCCTTCAAAGCCCTGGCCCTGGCCCTCCGGGAGGCCTGGGCCCTCTCGGGCTCCGGCGCGGTGCCCAGCGCCAAGGGGGTCCTGGCATGAGGACGGCCGTCGTCCGCACCGGCACCGCCAACCTGGCCTCCGTCCTGGCGGGGCTCCGGAGGGCCGGGGCCGAGCCCTACGTCACCGAGGATCCCGGGGATGTCCTGCGGGAGGGCCGGGTGATCCTGCCCGGGGTGGGCTCCTTCGGGGCGGCCCTGGCCGAGCTCCGCTCCCGGGGCCTGGACCGGGCCCTGGCGGAGCGCTTCCGGGCCGGCAGGCCCCTGGCGGGGTTCTGCCTGGGCATGCAGCTCTTTTTCGAGGCCAGCGAGGAGAGCCCCGGGGTCCGGGGCCTGGCCCTCCTTCCCGGGACGATCCGGAAGTACCCCGACACCGTGCGCACCCCCCGGCTGGGCTGGGGGGCCGTCCTTCCCGACCCCGGCTCGGGCTGCCTGGAGCCCGGGTGGGCGGCCTTCGCCAACTCCTACCGCCTGGTCGAGCCGCCCCCGGGCCTGCGCACCGCCTGGGCGGATTACGCGGGCCCCTTCGCGGCCGCCCTGGAGAGGCCGGGCCTCCTCCTCTGCCAGTTCCACCCGGAGCTCTCCGGGGCCTGGGGGAAGGCCCTCCTTTCCCGGTGGCTCGAGGGAGCCGGGGCGGCGGACGGATTGACGGCCGAGGGCCCCGGGGCCCGGGTATCCCGCCCCCCCGCCGAGCCCCTGTCGGGCACCCGGTCCGTCCGGGTCATCCCCTGCCTGGACGTGGACGCGGGCCGCGTGGTCAAGGGCACCCGGTTCCTGGACCTCAAGGACGCGGGGGATCCCGCCGAGCTGGCCGCCCGGTACGAGGGCGAGGGGGCGGACGAGATCGTGCTATTGGACATCACCGCGGGGCTCGAGGGCCGGGCCACCCGGGCGGACACGGTCCGCCGGGTCCGGGCCGCCCTGGGCATCCCCCTGACCGTGGGGGGAGGGATCGGATCCGTGGCGGACGCGGCGGTCCTCTTCGAGGCGGGGGCGGACAAGGTATCCGTGAACTCCAAGGCCGTCCGGGATCCCGCCATCCTGACGGAACTGGCGGAGCGCTTCGGGGTCCAGGCGGTGGTGATCGCCGTGGACGCCGCGAGGCGACCGGACGCCGCAAGGCGACCGGACGCGGCCGGACGCCTGTCCGGCGCCAGGCCGGAAGGCGCCTCCCCCTGGGAGGTGACGGTGGACGCGGGGCGGACCCGGACGGGCCTGGACCCCGCGGCCTGGGCCCGCCGGGCCGTCGAGGCGGGGGCCGGGGAGGTCCTCCTGACCGGACGGGACCGGGACGGCACGGGGCTGGGCTACGACCTGGACCTGGTGTCCGAGGTGGCCCGGGCGGTGCCCGTGCCCGTGGTGGCCTCCGGGGGAGCGGAAACCCCCCGGCAGATGTACGAGGGTGTCGCGGCCGGGGCGGCCGCGGTCCTGGCGGCCGGGACCTTCCATTTCGGGCGCCGCACGATACACGAGGTCAAGGCATACTTGGCCGAAAGACAGGTGGAGGTAAGACCATGATCGTTCCTTCCATAGACCTGATGGGCGGCCGGGCCGTCCAGCTCGAGGGCGGAGAGACCCTCAGGATCGACGCCGGGGACCCCCGGCCCAAGGCCGCGGAGTTCTCCCGGGTCGGGGAGCTCGCCGTGATCGACCTGGACGCGGCCCGGGGGGAGGGGGACAACCGCCGCCTGGTGGAGGACCTCGTCTCGGCCTATCCCTGCCGGGTGGGCGGGGGCATCCGGGACTACGAGACCGCGGTCCGCCTCCTGGACGCGGGGGCCCGGAAGGTTATCCTGGGGACCGCGGCCCGGCCGGACCTCCTTTCGCGCCTGCCCCGGGACCGGGTGATCGCCGCCCTGGACGCCCGGAACGGGGAAGTTGTGGTGGAGGGTTGGCGAACCCGCACGGGGGCCTCCGTGGCGGACCGGATCCGGGAGTTGGCCCCCTACGTCGGGGGCTTCCTGGTGACCACCGTGGAACGGGAGGGACGGATGGCCGGGGCGGACCTGGCCGCGGCGGCGGACGTCGTCCGCATAGCCCGGGAATGCCGGGAGGACCTCCGGATCACCTGGGCCGGAGGCGTCACGTCGGCCGAGGAAGTGGCCGAACTGGACCGCCTGGGGGCGGACGCCCAGGTCGGGATGGCCCTGTACTCCGGCAGGCTCTCCCTGGCGGAAGCCTTCACGGCCCCCCTGGCTTCGGACCGCCCCGACGGGCTCTGGCCCGTGGTGGTCTGCGACGAAGCCGGGATCGCCCTGGGCCTCGTGTGGGGCGACCGGGAGAGCGTGGCGGAATCCCTGAAGCGCGGCCGGGGGGTCTACCGGTCCCGGACTCGGGGGCTCTGGGAAAAGGGTGCCTCCTCGGGGAACACCCAGGACCTGGTCCGCATCGAGGTCGACTGCGACCGGGACGCCCTCCGCTACGTGGTCCGCCAGAACGGCGGCGGGTTCTGTCACCTGGGCACCCGCACCTGCTTCGGCCCCGACCAAGGCCTGGGGGCCCTGGACCGGACCATCCGGGGCCGCCAGGAATCCTCCCCCCCGGGTTCCTACACCCACCGGCTTTTCACGGAACCGGGCCTCCTGTCCGCCAAGATCCGGGAGGAGGCCGCGGAACTCGCGGAGGCGGAGGGACCCGTCCGGGCCGCCGAGGAAGCCGCGGACCTCGTCTACTTCGCCCTGGTGAAGCTCCGGGCCGAGGGGGCGTCCCTGGCGGATGTGGAACGCATCCTGGACCGGCGGGCCCTGAAGGTTGTGCGGCGCCCGGGGAACGCCAAGCCGGCGTTCCAGGAGGAGGGAGGCACCCGGTGGACCGGAATCCACTGAGGCTCCGGCGCCTCCGTGCTGCGGACCTGGAACGGAAACCCGCCTCCATCCCCGACCCCGTGACGGCGGACCGGGCGGCGGCCATCGTGGCGGACGTTCGGGAGCGCGGGGAGGCGGCCCTCCTCGGGTACGCCCGGGAACTGGACGGCCTGGGGGAGGGGCCCCTGTACCTCGGTCCCCGGGACTTCCGGAAGGCATTGGACGCCCTGCCCCGGGATTCCCGGGAACTCCTGGAGCGGGCGGGGGCCCGGATCGGGGCCTTCGCCAAGGCACAAGCCGCCAGCCTCTCGGCCCTGGAGGTACCCGTGCCCGGGGGCTTCGCGGGCCACGAGGTCCTGCCCGTGGAGACCGCGGGCTGCTACGCCCCGGGGGGCCGGTATCCCCTGCCCTCCAGCGTCCTCATGACCGCCCTGACCGCCAAGGCCGCAGGGGTCGGGACAGTCTGGACCGCGAGTCCCCGGCCCGCCCGGGAAACCCTGGCGGCCTGCGCCGTGGCCGGGGCGGACGGCCTTTTGGCCGCCGGGGGTGCCCAGGCGATCGCCGCCCTGGCCTACGGGGCGGGGCCGGTTCCTCCCTGCGCCCGGGTGGTGGGCCCCGGCAACCGCTGGGTGGCCGCGGCCAAGCGCCTGGTGGCGGGGGACACGGTCATCGAGTCCGTGGCGGGCCCCAGCGAGCTCCTGGTCCTGGCGGACGACGGGGCCGATCCCGAGATCGCCGCCGCGGACCTCCTGGCCCAGGCGGAACACGACCCCGATGCGGTCCCCGTCCTTGCCTGCCGTACCGAGGCCTTCGCCGCCCGGGTGGAGGAAGCCCTGGAGCGCCGCCTGGCGGATCTCCCGACCGGGGAGGTCGCCCGACGTGCCCTGGACAACGGGGGGGTCCTGGTGGACCCGGACCTGAAGACTCTTGTCCGCGCGGCGGACGCCTTCGCCCCGGAGCACCTGGAGATCCTGTGCGAGGAACCGGAGGCCCTGGCCCGGAAGATCCGCAACGCCGGCGCCGTCTTCCTGGGCGCCGGGACCGCGGAGGTCCTGGGGGACTACGGGACCGGTCCCAACCACGTCCTTCCCACGGGCGCCCACGCCCGCCTGGCCGGGGGCCTCTCGGCCCTGTCCTTCCTGCGGGTACGGACCTGGATCCGGATCGACGACCCCGCCGACGCTTCGGAGCTCTACCGGGACGCCGCCGCCTTCGCACGGATGGAAGGGCTGGAAGCCCATGCCCGGGCGGGGGAAGTACGGGGTCGGCGGCCGGTGGACAGCGGACGTAAAGCGCCTGCGGGCGCGTAGTCGCCCGGAGACGCGCGGCGGCGGGCGGGGCTACGGGTTCAGTTACTTCCCGGAAACCGCTGCGGCCAGGTTCCTTCCCGCCTCCGCCAGGGCCACAATGTCCGAGGCGGAGGGCGTCAGGTTCACGATGAACCCGCCGCCCGCCAGGGCTGCGCCGGCCTTCCTCATGCGCTCTTCCCAATCCCGCATCCACTGCCCGTCCCCCCAGTCGTAGGAGCCGAACAGGAGGACCGGCTTGCCCTCGAGTCCTGCGGATTCGAGGCTTCGCACGAAGGGCTCCATCTCCTCCTCTTCGAGGGTCTCGGCCCCCATGGAGGGGCAGCCCAGGGCAGCCGCGTCGGCCGCCAGTACGGACCGGACGTCCGCGGACCCGACTTCGGACAGTTCCGCCTCGGCCCCCGCGGATCGGGCACCCTCGGCCACGGCTTCCGCCATGGCCTTGGTGTTTCCCGTACCGCTCCAGTACACGACTCGTATGGTCATGGGACATACCTCCCTGAATAGTTAGCTAATTATAACTTACCCCTTCGAGGGTCCTATTTCAAGCCTCCGGTACCTCTCCTATCCCGTTCACTTTCCACTGTCCACCGTCCACAGTCCACGGTATACTACCCCCGCGCCCGGGGAAGTCGACTCCGGGGCGATACACCAACGACGAAGGAGAGAAGCCATGCCCTCCCTGTTGATCGCGGTCGCCGCCGTCGGAGGCGGACTCGCGGTGCTGTACGCCTTCCTCAAGGCTCGCTGGATCTACCGTATCAAGGTCGGTAACGCGACCCTGGTCCGCATATCGGGATACATCGCCGAGGGCGCCGAGGCCTTCCTAACCCGGGAGTACAAGGTCCTGGTACCCTTCGTCGCGATCGCCGCCCTCTTCCTGGCGGTGGCCAACAGCGGTCCCCTGCGCCTCCAGGCCCTGTCCTTCGCCCTGGGCGCCCTCTGCTCCGCGGCGGCCGGCTGGTTCGGCATGAAGGTCGCCACCGCCGCCAATTCCCGGACCGCCCAGGCGGCGGAGACGGGGATCGACGGAGCCCTGCGGGTTTCCTTCGCGGGGGGTTCCGTCATGGGCATGACCGTGGTCGGCCTGGCCATGCTCGGGATCTCGGCGGTCCTGGCCGCGGGCCTCCGGCTCTTCGGCGAGAGCGCCGGCGCCCTCCACGACGTGGTCTTCCCCATCCTCTCGGGCTTCTCCCTGGGGGCCAGCACGATAGCCCTCTTCGCCCGGGTGGGCGGCGGGATCTTCACCAAGGCCGCGGACGTCGGGGCGGACCTGGTGGGCAAGGTGGAGGCGGGCATCCCCGAGGACGATCCCCGGAACCCCGCGGTCATCGCGGACAACGTCGGGGACAACGTGGGCGACGTGGCCGGCATGGGCGCCGACCTCTTCGAGTCCTACGTCGGCTCCATCGTGGGCTGCGTGGTCCTGGGCGCCAACGTGATGAACGCCACGGATACGGTCAAGATGCAGCTCTCCTTCCTGCCCCTGGCCCTCTGCGCGATCGGGATCCTGGCCTCCGTGGCGGGAACCTTCCTGGTCCGCGCCAAGCCCGGCAAGTCCCCCCAGAAGGCCCTGAACACCGGGACCTTCGGGGCCGCGATCCTCGCCACCGCCCTGCTCTACCCGGTCATCGCCCTCATCCTGGGGGACTCGACCTTCGAGAAGGGGTACGGCGCCCTGCACATTTTCCTGGCCGCGGTCCTGGGCCTGGCCTCGGGGGTCGGCATCGGGACCCTGACCGAGTTCTTCACGGGAACCACGACCAAGCCGGTGCTCAAGATCGCCCGGGCCTGCGACACGGGATCCGCCACGGCCATCATCAGCGGCCTGGGAGTCGGCATGCTCTCCACCCTCCCCCCGACCCTCGTGATCGCCGCGGCCATCCTGGGCTCCTTCCAGCTGGCGGGACTCTACGGAGTGGGCATCGCGGCCCTGGGGATGCTCCTGACCCTGGGGATCCAGCTCTCCGTGGACGCCTACGGCCCCATCGCGGACAACGCCGGGGGCCTGGCCGTCATGAGCGCCCTGAAGAAGGAGGTCCGGGAGATCACGGATTCCCTGGACGCGGTGGGCAACACCACCGCCGCCATCGGCAAGGGCTTCGCGGTAGGATCCGCGGCCCTCACCTCCATCATCCTCTTCAGCGCCTTCGTCCAGGCCACCGGGGCGGCGGAAACCCTGGACCTCTCCATCGTGAGCGTGCCGGTGCTGGTCGGGTTCCTGATCGGGGGGATGATCCCCTTCCTCTTCTCCAGCCTGGCCATGGACGCCATCGGGATCTCCGCCTTCGCCATGATCGAGGAAGTCCGCCGCCAGTTCCGGGAGAAGCCCGGCATCCTGGCGGAGACCGAGACTCCGGACTACCGGGCCTGCGTGGACATCAGCACCCTCTCGGCCCTCAAGAAGATGATCCTGCCGGGGGTGATCGCCGCGGTGAGCCCCGTCCTGGTCGGAGTCCTGGGGGGCATCCCCATGCTGACCGGGCTCCTGGCGGGCGTGACCCTAACGGGAGTCCTCCTGGCCATCTTCATGAGCAACGCCGGAGGGGCCTGGGACAACGCCAAGAAGCTCATCGAGGGACGGCCCGGCGGGGCCGGCAAGGGCTCCGGTGCCCACAAGGCCGCCGTGGTCGGGGACACCGTGGGGGATCCCTTCAAGGACACCGCGGGACCGGCCCTGAACATCCTCATCAAGCTCATGTCCATCATCGCCCTGGTCATCGCGCCGATCCTCCGGGACCTGCGATAGACATAGATAAGGAGACGAACATGGCAGACGAGAAACACCTGTACCTCATCATCCATCCCAACCATTCCCTGATCGCCAGCGGCCTGGAGCCCGAGCACTTCGCCAAGCACTACGTCCAGGGCTCCACCCGGTACTTCGAGGGACGGCTGATCTTCGTGGAGATCGACCCGGCCTTCCGGCATCCCTACTTCGACATCGACTCCGCCTTTTCCCAGCTCGTCCCCCACGAGGACGGCCGGCCCAAGGCCACCAAGTTCATCAAGAGCTACCGGACCCTGGAGCACGTGGACTACTCGGCCCTGGGCCAGCTGTTCATCTGCAATTCCCTGGGGGAGTTCGTGGCCCTGGAATCCTCGGAGTACGATCCCAAGGTGGAGGGGGACGACCTGTCCATCATCCTGGAGATCAACCCCATCAAGATGATGGTCCTCACGAAGTTCAACTTCATCGAATACTCCCGGTACATCACGGATCCCCACCAGCCCAAGGGCGCCCCGTGCATGTTCTACACCCAGCTGGACTTCAACGCCGACGACTTCCTGGCGGAGTTCGACGAGAATCCCTTCATCCGCTGCTTCGTGCCGGGCATCCATCCCGCCCGTCTGCGGGCCGCCATCCAGGAGGTCCGGACCACACCGGGCAAGAACGTGAAGGGGCTGTCCCTGGACTGCCCCTACGACAAGATCTCCTACAAGTTCCTGCGCCACGGCTTCATGTTCGCGGCCCAGTCCGGGTACAAGTACTACCCCCTGAAATCCCTGGAGGACGTGGAGAGGGACTGGTACAAGTTCTGGAAGAACCTGTAGACCGGGGTTCCGGGCGGGGGACCGGCGCTTGAACGTGTTCCGGGAGCCGATCGAAAAGGGTGACATCACCTCGGAAGCCGGCCTCAAACGGACTTTCCGCGCCCTGGCCCTCCGCCTTCACCCGGACACCTGCCTGGCCGGCGACGCCGCCGAGCGGTTCCTTCGGCTCCGACGGGACTACGACGAAGCCCTCCGGGAGCGGGGCTGGCACCGGCCCGCCCCCGCCCCGGGGGAGCCCTTCTCCTTCGAGGCTTGCGTCGACCTATTCGGGGAGCTCGTGGGGGGAAACTTCCCCGCGGATCCCCGGGTGGGCCGGACGAACCGGGCTTATCGTCAGCGGGCGGAACGGCTGGACACCCTTTTAGGGAGCCTGGGGGGCGATTACGTCGGCCTGTTCCGGAAGGCCGAGGGGGAGCTCGAAACCCTGCGGGGGGACGACATAGTAGACAACCCGGACTTCAACCTCGTGAAGATCTTCCTGTGCAACCTCTACGACTGGCTCTCGTCCCGGCACCGGTTCTCGGGTCACTACGTGCGGACGGCCTATCCCCGGGTCCGGGAGATCCTGGACCGCCGGGGCTGCCCCGCCTCGGCCCGGTTCCTGGAGTTCCTCCTGGCCGGGGGAGCGCGGCGCGCGGGGGCGTCCCGGGACTAGGAGTTTGTCGGGCTTGTCCACCTAAATAGTAAAAAAATCGCATTTGTGCGATTTTTCTACCTTGCAAACTCCAAAGGAGCCGTATAATCGGGATTTTTAGCGCCTATCGGCGCTAAAAATCCACAAGTCCGACAGGCTCCCTAGGGACGCTGGATATAGTCCGCTGCGCCGAAGAGCCCCAGGGTGCCGGTCCGCCACTCCTCGTGGGCCTCCATCACCAGGCGCTCCACCTCGGACCAGGATTCCGCCCGGGGGGGCGGCAGGTGGCGGTTCGTGGAATTCCCGAACACGATGGTACGGCAGCCCTGGGCCCGGAGGTTCTCCACGTTGGAGGGTGAGTCGTCGATGTAGACGTGGGCTCCCACGGCCCCCTTGTCCTTCATGAAGCAGAGGTCCCAGTAGGGGATGGCGTGGGCGTCCAGCCAGTCGATGGTCTGGGCTATTGCTTCCTTGTGGAAGTATTTCAGGAAGAGCCGGTGGGTGATGATGCGGATGCGGATCCCACGCTCGGACAGCTTGCGCAGGGTGGCCGAGGCGCCCTTCACGGGGGGCAGGATCCGGAAGAGGTCCCGCTGGGTCACGGCGAAACGGTGGAGCTTCTCGTAGCCCCCGAACTCGTCCAGCCCCCACTCGGAAAGGCCGAAGGACACGTCTGTGGCCAGGGACTCGACCGGCCGGTCCAGCCACTCCGCCGCGATCTGCCGCATGCTGGTGTAGAAGTCCCCCACCACCCCGTCCAGGTCCACGCCCAGGATGAAACTGCTCTCGTCCATACCCGCCAGTATGGCGCGCCCGCCGCCGTCCGTCCACTCCTCCTTGGCCCCACCAAAATCGCCTAAGCTAAACTTCGACGCGCACTCGCCGAAGGAGGCGCGGAATGCTACCATGGGCTTCCATCAGGAGGCTCCCATGAACCTGAACCGGCCGGAACTGACCACCCAGGCGCTCTCGATCCTCCGGAACCCCGAGACCTTCCAGTGGTATTTCATTCCCTTGCTGGCCTTCACGGTCTACGTCTACTTCAACGAGATCCAGAAAAAAAACTGGAAGGGAGTGGCCGCGGGGCTCTCGCTCTACATGGTCCACTGGCTCTACGAGATCGCCAACGCCATGATCCAGCACTTCACGGGTCACGCACTCTGGACCGTCCCGGGCGGGACCTCCTTCCTGCTCCTGGTCGGAGTCGGCTGGGAACTCTCCCTGATGTTCGCCGTGGCGGGGCTCATCTTCTCCAAGATCCTGCCCGAGGACCCGAAGCTCAAGCTTTTCGGGATCAACAACCGGATCCTCTTCGCGGTCCTGAACGCGGGCTTCTTCTCGGTCTTCGAAATCTTCCTGGCCGCGACCCCCGCCTTCCATTGGGTTTACCCCTGGTGGGGGGCCTTCCCGGTCTTCGTCACCGTCTACATCCCCTTCTTCCTGGCCGCCAACCTCTGCCACGACTGGCCCCCGGTCAGGCAGCGGCGGTTCATCGGATCCCTGGCCCTGGTGAACGCGGTCCTGCTCCTGGTCTTCGCGGGCATGCTGGGGTGGATCTAGGGCGATGGGCCCCCTCTCCCTCCTGAAGACGGCCCGGCGACGCCGGATCCTGGAGCGGTCCCCGATCCCGGAGGAACTCTGGGACTGGGCGCTCAAGGAACACCGGATCTTCCGGAGTCTGGACCCGGAAGACTCCGCCCGCCTCCGGGAGCTCTCCACGATCTTCCTGGCGGAAAAGGAATTCCGCCCCCTGCCGGGCGCGGTGCTGGACGACCGCACCCGGGTTTCCATAGCCGCCCAGGCCTGCCTGCCCCTGGTCGGACTGGACATCGACTGGTATTCCGACTGGACCACCATCCTGGTCACCCCCCGGGAGTACGAGGTCACCCGGCGGGACGTGGACGAGGCCGGGGTGGTCACGGAGTACGACGACGAGCTGGCGGGGGAGGTACTCCACCTGGGCCCCGTGGTCCTGTCCCTCGAGGACGTGGAGGACTCGGGCTGGGGGGACGGTTTCAACGTGGTGATCCACGAGATGGCCCACAAGCTGGACGGCCGGGACGGTTCCTTCGACGGCTGTCCGCCCCTGCGGCGGGACATGGACGGCGAGGCCTGGCGCCTCGCCTTCACGGAGGCCTACGAGGACCTGCGAGCCAAGGTCGCCCGGGCACCCCGCCGGAGATCCCGGAGGCGGGGACCGCGCATCGACCCCTATGCCGCGGAGTCCCCGGACGAGTTCTTCGCCGTGGCCTGCGAGTACTTCTTCGAGAAGCCGATCCTCCTGAAGTCCGAATACCCGGAGGTCTACGGCCAGCTCGTCCGGTTCTTCCGCAGGGACCCGCTGTCCCGGGATTGAATCGTGCGGTCCTAGGCCGTCAGCGTAAGGTCCGGCCTCCTTCCGTCAGGATTCGGCCGGCGCCCGTATGAACCCCAGGGCCTGGCGCAGGGCTCCCAGGTGCCAGGCCGTGTGGGCCACGAGGCCGAAGATCCCCGTGGCGAACATCTCGTCCTCCAGAGGCTTCCCGCCCTCGATGTACCGACGCAGGTCCGCGATCTCGGACTCCAGGGAGGCCACCAAGTCCGCCCATTCCCCGTCCGTCACGGACCGGACGGCCCAGCTGGAGGCCCAGTCCGCGGTCGGGTAGGGATTCTCGCCCCGGGAGGCCCGGTTGGCCAGGGACAGGGCGAAGCGCACGTGGTCGACATGGGAGGCGGCCGTCAGGGGATCCCCCGGGGCCAGGGGCCGGGAGGCCTCCCCGGCGGAGAGGCCCGCGACGGTTCCCAGGAGGCCGCACTCCGGGTCGTTGTCCACGTACCAGGTTCCGGCTCCCCGGGCCCCCCGGAACCCCTCGTCGAACAGGGCCAGGAGGGCCCTCGTCCAAGCCTCGCGCCCGATGATCGTTCGGTCCGTCGCTCCGTCCATTCTCGCACCTCCCCGTTCCCTGTCTTACGGTTCCGGGGGCTAGGCCCCCGTCCGCTCCGTATTCGTAGCCGCCGCGCCGACCCCGGCCGAGGCCGGCGCCGTCCGCTCCGGGGCGTTCGTGATCCAGAGCCCCGCCAGGATCGCCGCGGCCCCGGCCGCCTTCGGAAGGCTCACGGGCTCCCCGCGGACGAGCACCCCCGCGGCCAGGGCGATCAGGGGCGTGAGGGCCCCGAAGACCGAGGCCTGGGCGGCCCGGAGCCGCGACAGGCTCAGGTTGACCAGGAAGAAGGCGAGCACCGAGGACAGGATCCCCAGGTACGCGACCGCGGCCCACGCCTCGGCGCCGGGCCGGATGCCCGGGGCCGCGGGACCGACCGCCAGCCGCTCGGCCAGGGCCGCCAGGCCGAAGAAGCCGGCCCCGGAGGCCATCATCGCCAGGGTGATCTCCACGGGGCCGTAGAACCGGCTGGCCCGGCGGGAAAACACGTTGTAGAAGGCGGCGCTGGCCAGGGCGCCCAGGACCAGGAGGACCCCGCCCGGTTCGTCGGCCCCTCCTCCCCCCCCGGCCGCGGCCACCAGGGAGACCCCCGCCACGGACAGGGCCAGCCCGGCGGTCCGGGCCCCGGAGAGCCTCTCCCGGAGCATCGGCACGGAAAGGGCCGCCACCGCGGCGGGCAGGGCCCCCAGGATCAGGCCCGCGGTGCTCGTCGAGGTCTCCCGGACCCCGAAGGTCTCGGAGGTGAAGTACAGGATCGGCTGGAAGAGGCACACCAGGACCAGGATGCCCCGGGGCTTGCCCCGGAAGTCGGGTTTCAGGATCCCGGCCGCGGACAGGGCCAGCAGGGCCGCGGTCGCCAGCCCGAAGCGCAGGGCCAGCAGGGTGAAGGGCGAGAAGGCCTCCAGGGCCGACTTGGTCACCAGGAAGGAAAGGCCGAATATCGTGGACCAGGCGATACCGGCGGCATAGGCCGCTCGACTGTTCATGGAAAACCTCCCGACTCGGAGGTGAACATACTATCCGACCGTGTCAGGATATGTCATACTTTTCGGGAATCATGAACCGCCTGGACCGCGTCCTGTCCCTCCTCCAGCTCCTCCGGCAGGGGCGTCCCGTGTCCGCCTCCGTCCTGGCCCGGCGGTTCGGGGTATCCGTCCGCACGGTCTACCGGGACCTGGAGGCCCTGGCCGGACTGGGCCTTCCCGTCGAACCGGAGATGGGCAGGCGGGGCGGCTTTCGCCTCGGTCCGGGGTACTTCCTACCCCCTGTCACCCTCAACCCCGAGGAGGCGGTCAGCCTGCTCCTGGGCCTGTCCCTCGGCCGGGCTCTCCGGGTCCTCCCCTTCCCCGAGGGGACGGACGAGGCCGAGCGCAAACTGCTCGCGGTCCTCCCCGAGGAAACCCGACGGATCCTGGAGCGGGCGTCCCGGTTCATCGGCTTCGAGAAGGTCCCGCCGGACCTCCTGCATCCCGAGCGGGGCGCGCCGCAGTCCGTCGGCCAGGCCGTGGAGGAGGAGTCCCGGATCGTGGGCCGCTTCCTCCGGGCCGTCCTGTCCCGGTCCCGGCTCCGGATCTCCTACCGGTCCCCCTACCGGGACGGGACGGAACCCCTGCGGGAGATCGAGCCCCGGGGCATCCTGTGGGACCGGGACCGGTGGTACCTCGTGGGGGACGTCGAAGTCCGGTCCGGGGAACCCCGCCTGTGGCGGTCCGACCGGGTCGTCGAGATGAGGCCCGGGCCGGCCATCCGGCCCACCTCCTCGGAGTTCGACGTGTCCGACCTGCTGGGACGGCGGTGGCTCGGAAAGGCCATGGAACGGTGGCGGGCGGAACACCCGGTGCGGATAGCCCTGGGGGAGGCCCAGGCGGAGGCGCTGCGACGGGACTGGTACTACGGCCATGCCCTCTTCGAGGAGGGCCCGGACGGCCGGACCGTCCTGACCGTGGGGGAGGGGGAGTACGAGCGGATCGCTGCCTTCCTGCGCTGGCTGGGGCCCGGGGCCGAACTCCTGGAGCCCGCCGGCTGGCGCGACCGCTTCGCCGGGGAACTGGAGGCCATGGCGGAGGCCTACCGCCGGCCCGGCTGATGCCTCGGGATTTCCCCGGAACGCCCCTGGCCTGCCGCTCCCGAGAGAGATATACTCCCCGCCATGGGCCTGGAATCCTGTTCCGTCGTCGTGAATCCCAGCCGGACGCCCCACCTGGTCCGGCGCCTCCTCGGGCTCCTGGAAAGGCACGGGGCCGGCCGGGTCGTCGTCACCCGGGACCGGGAACACTTCATCCGGGAGATCGAGGACTTCGCCGCGGGCCCCTTCCGGAACCTCATCGTCTGGGGCGGGGACGGATCGGCCCACGAGGCCCAGAACGCCCTGGTGAAGTCCGGCTGCTCCGGCAAGAACGTGGGGTTCCTCCGGGGAGGCTCCGGGAACGGGATCCAGGACTCCTACGAGGTGCCCTTCCCGATCGCCCGGCAGGTTGCCGCCTTCGCGGAGAGCGCGGTCATGGACTACCGCATCGCCGTGGACCTCCTGGCCATCGACGACGGAAGCGGGGGCGCCCCCGTGTACGGCCAACTCTGCGGCCTGGGCTTCGACGTCCGGGTCCTGGAGCGCCGGGCGCGGCACCGGTCCCGGAAGACCGGGTCGGCCCGCCCGGGCCTGGCCAACTACGTCCGCTCGGGGCTCGGGCTCGTGGCCACGGAACCTCTCTCGGACGGCCGGACCTACCGCCTGGACCTGGAGCGCGGCAAGTTCGCCCTGCGCGGCAAGCGCACCAACGCGGAGTTCCCCTTCGAGCGGCTTTCCCTGGACGCGGATCCCGTGATGATCGAGATGGGGACCCGGCCGTACTACGGGGGCCTGTTCAAGGTCTGCCCCGACGTGGTCTGCAACGACGGCTTCTTGGACCTCTACCTCTTCAATTTCCAGAACAAGCTGGACGTCCTGCGCAACGCGGTCTCCCTGTGGAACGGCTGGCACTCCCGGATCAATTCCCGCTTCGCCCGGAGATCCAAGCCCCTCATCGAGCGTTTCGAGATCAAGAGGGTATCCGTCTCCTCGTCGGAACCCTTCCTGTGGCACGTGGACGGGGAGGTACGGCTCTGCGAGCCCCGGAAGGACGGGCCGGCCCGGCTGGACATCGGCGTCCTCCCGGGGGCCTTGAGCTTCCTGGTGCCCGCGGGGTTCTGGCGCAAGTTCCACCCCTACGACGAACGCCGCGATCCCTCCTGATTCCCCGTCGGCTTTCCGTCCCTCCGTCCACCGGTTTCCCTGCCCTCGCGCCCGCCTGGGATTCACGTCTCCGCTTGACCTTATTTCGATATTTCGATATTATTCGAATTGTCGAACAATAGGAGGCGCCGTAGTGAACGACGTTTTCAAGGCCCTCTCCGATCCGACCCGGAGGGAGATCCTCCAGATGCTGAAGCGGCAAAGCCTGAGCGCGGGGCAGATAGCCTCCGCCTTCGACATCGGCAAGCCGGCCATCAGCCACCACCTGAGCCTTTTAAAGGCTTCGGACCTGGTGCAGGCGGAGCGGGACGGGCAGAACATCATCTATTCCCTCAACACCACCGTGTTCCAGGACGTGCTCGCCTGGGTATACGAGATGCGGGGAGCCAAGGAGAAAACCGATGAAGACGAGTAAATTCCTGCTGGCCATCGCGATCCTGTCCCTGGCCGGGACCGCCGTCGCCTATTTCTTCCTGCCGGAAACCATCCCCATGCACTGGAACTTCCAGGGCGAGGTGGACTCCTGGGGGCCGCGGTGGAGCATCCTGGCCCTGGGCTGCCTGCCCCTGGGCGTCGCCCTCCTGATGGCCTGGCTCCCCCGGATCGACCCCCGGCGGGAAGCCTACGCCAAGCACGCGAAGACCTACGAGATCCTCCAGGTGATCCTCGTCCTCATGATGACGGGGCTGGTCTGGATCACCGTGGCCGCGGCCCTGGGCTCGACGCTGGACGTCAGCCTGGCCGTCCGCATCCTGATCGGGGCCCTCTTCATCGCGATGGGGAACTACCTGGGCCGCCTCAAGCGCAACTACTTCGTGGGCATCAAGACCCCCTGGGCCCTGGCGGACGACGAGGTCTGGCGCCTCACCCACCGCCGGGGAGCCCTGGTCTTCGTGATCATGGGCGCTTCCTTCCTGCTCTCCCTGGCCTTCCGGCCGGGTTGGATCGTGGGAGCCGTGACCCTGGTTCCGACCATCCTGGGGGTCGCGTACGTGTTCGTGTACTCCTGGTGGGTCTGGAAAAAGCTGCGGGGGAACGAGAAGCCCGTCATCCCGGCGGCCTCCGGGCCCGAAGTCGGCAAGGACAAGGAGGGATCCTCATGAGTCTGCACTTCACGAAGCGGGGCTGGGCCTACCTAGCCCTGGAGTTCGCGTTCGCGTGGGGAGCCTGCGGCATAGCCTGGGCCGCGGGCCTCCGCTCGGGCTCCCCGGCGTTCCTGGTGTTCGCGTCCTTCTTCATGCTGACCCCCCTCGCCACGGCGTTGATCGTATCGGCGGCGCGGCCTTCCGGCCTTCCCCTGAAGGAGGTCCTGGCCCTGCGGTTCCGGATGGGCTGGAAGAATTTCTTCCTTTCCTGGCTCCTCTTCCCGGCCCTGGCCCTGCTGACCCTGGGCATCTCCCTCCTCCTGCCCGGGGTCCGCTATGACCCTTCCATGTCCCAGCTGATCGAACGGCTGACCAAGGGCATGAGCCCCGAGAAGGTCGCGGAGCTCCGGGAGATGGCCGGGGCCGCGCCGCCCCTCCTCCTGACCCTGGTCCAGGGCCTCGCGGCGGGCATCTCGATCAACGCCGTCTTCGGGTTCGGGGAGGAGGCCGGGTGGAGGGGCTTCCTGGTGAAGGAACTCCGGGGTTCCTCCTTCTGGGGCGCATCGGTCTTCACCGGCGCCGTCTGGGGTCTCTGGCACGCGCCGCTCATCCTGCAGGGGCACAATTACCCCGAGCACCGGGTCCTCGGGGTCTTCCTGATGATCCTGTTCTGCGTCCTGCTGTCCCCGGTCTTCCTGTACATCCGCCTCCGCTCGAAGTCCGCCGTGGCCGCCGCCGTCGCCCACGGGAGCATGAACGCCACGGCGGGCCTTTCCATCATGCCCCTGGCCGGCGGCAACGACCTGACCGTCGGCATGACGGGCCTGGCGGGATTCGTCGCGGCCGCCGGCCTGCTGGCGGCGCTGTACCTCCTGGACCGAAGGGCGAAGGAGCCGCTGATGGCTTCCCGGCTCGGGGAGGACGCGTAGTCCGCCCCCGGAGCCCGGGCCGCGCCGAACCGGGCGGACGGGGCCGCTGCTCCGGGCCGTACCACCGTGCGGCGATGCAGGATGCCTGCATCCGACATCCGGCAATGTTGACAATTTAGATATAATTGCTACAATGGAACGACGCCCGGTCCCGGACCGGGCGTACTCCTTAACCGCCGAGGCCGCCGAAGCATGAAGGATCCAGGGGCCGTTTCCAAGGGAACCCGCGAGCAGGCCCTGCGCTATATCGACTACGCCTCCCTGCAGGAACGCTTCGACGCCCTGGTGCGCGGCGGCTCGGACCTGAAGACCCGCCGGAAATTCATCACCGACGTCTTCCTGGCCAAGAACCGGGCCATCCGGGACCTGGATTTCCGCACCCTGGATCCCCGGTCCATCGAGGACGACTACCTCCGGCCCCGGAAGGACTTGAGCTCCTTCGTACTGCGGAACTGGGTGAACGGGGTCTTCCTCCCATCCCTGGAGCCGGACCTGACGGGGGGACTCTTCCTCTTCGGCCTGGGACGGATGTTCTCGGCGTACAACGACGTGGGGGTCCAGTCCTGTACCGACGCGGACCTGAATTTCGTGATCCAGGACGAGGTGCCCCCGGCCGGACGGAAGGTCCTAGAGACGGAGCTCCGGAAACTCCGGAAGGAAGCCTTCGACCAGTTCGGCATCCTCATCGAGATCCACCCGGAATACACCATCCAGGACGCGAGCGCCGTCTCCGCCTCCCTGACCCATCCGGATCCGGAGCGGCGTCTCGGAAGCGCCCTCTTCTACAAGAGCAACGAGAAGAGCATCTTCGTATTCAAGGACCACCCGGAGCTCCGGGCGCGGGTGTTTTCCAAGGTGAGCGCCTTGCCGGACTCCTGCCTCTTCGAGCACTTCCTGGGTCTCGGGAGCGCCAAGAACTCCTTCCTGAAGATCCGGATGGACCGGACCCCCCTCACGGTCCTGGAGGAATACACCTGCGAGCAGATCCAGACCCGGGCCGTCATCGGATCCCGGGCCTTCGGCCAGTACTGCTTCAAGACCCTCCGGAAGGTCCCCTTCGCCTCCCCGCCGGTCTGGTACTTCTCCATGAAGTACTTCGTCAACCGGGTCTACGACTACGTCTGCGCCATGCGGAACATGGGGTACGGGCTCCCGCAGATCGGCTTCGACTCCGAGGATTCCACGGGAAGCCCCGATCCGGACTACCTCTTCCTGCGCAACGCCCACAAGCTCATGCTCTATCTCCAGGAGCTCATCCAGCTGTCCATGGAGTCCTTCGGGATGGAGTGCGACTACTCCTACATCTCCCGGGCGAGGTTCCTGAAGTTCATGGAGATCGACGGGGACAAGTTCCGCAAGAATTTCCAGGAACTCGTGCTGGGAGGGAAGCTCCTGCCTCCGACAGCCCGGGAAAAGTTCCTGCGCCTCAAGCGCAAGATCGAGGAGAAGTCCCGGGACCGGATCGTGCACTGCGACAAGAAGGACCTGGAAGCCTTCCCGGAGGGCTTCAAGTACGAGACGATCGACCGGGACTCCGCTCGCCGCAGGATCTGGGTGCCCTATTCCTGGGCGGACCTGGGATTCTTCGTGTTCAACGTGATCGCCGCCCGGATCGGCCAGATCGTGGACTCCCGGCTGGTGCCGCCCCTCGCGCGCTTGGACGCCCGGGCCGGCGCCCCGGAGCCCGAGGCCGGAAGTCCCGCCCGGAAACGCGCCCGGCGTTCGGCCTAGGAGCCTGTCGGACCTGCTAGGGCAACCGGGCCTCGAGTTCCCCCTCCCCGTCGAAGGACCAGGACAGGGCTCGCAGCGCCTCCAGGGGCAGGGCGGGACTCCGGACCGTCCGCAGGGAAACCCAGCCGACGGAGAACTCCCTCCCTTCCAGCACCCCCGTCAGGGGCCCCGGCTTCCGGGGGAAGTCCAGCAGTCCGCCCCCGCCGCCTCCGGTCAGCCGCGAGAGCCGATACCTCCGAGGGCCGAAGAGGGGGGCGAGAGGGCCGGCCAGGTCCAGGACCCGGGCTTCCAGGGCGCAGTCCGATCCCTCCACCCGCACCCGGGACAGCACGGGCACGGCGTTCCGGTCCGGCACGGCCAGGTCGCCGGAAGCCCCCGCCGCGGTCGCCTCGTAGGGCACCAGGCGGGCGACTTCCCGGCCGGGCACCAAGGGGTGCCAGACCGAGGTCTCCCCCGCGGCCAGGCCCAGGAAGGAGAGGACCAGCACGGCCAGGGGAATTCCGGCCCGGCCCGGGAAGAACGCGGACAGGCATCCCAGGGCCCCCCAGGCGCCCGCCCAGATCCAGAGCGTCCGGTCCGCGAGCAGGGGTTTGGGCGGAAGGATGAGGAGCGCCGCCAGGCAGGCGACCGCCGCCGCGAGCCCCAGGGAAACCCCGCTGAGAACCCGTCGGGGTTTGCCCCCCCGGCCTGACCGGCCGGCGCTCAGGGCGAGCAGGCAGAAGGCCGCCGCCGCCCCCAGGGAAAGCCCCCCGAGGGCCGCAGCGGCCCAGCCGGCGCCCGCGGCGGCCAGCTCAGAATCCATAGATCTCCGCGTACTTGCGGTTCAGGTAGTCCACGAAATGAGCGGCGTCCAGGGGCTTGCCCGTCACCCGCTCGCAGAGCTCGTTCGGGAGCAGGGCCGCCCCGGGCGCGTGGATGTGCTTCCTAAGCCAGCCGAGCACCGAGGCGTAGTCTCCCTCCCGGAGGCGGCCGTCCAGGTCCAGGTCCTTCCGCAGGGCCTGGACGAACTGGGCGGCGTAGAGGTTGCCCAGGGAATAGCTGGGGAAGTAGCCGAAGAGCCCCGCGGACCAGTGGACGTCCTGGAGGCAGCCCTTGGCGTCGCTGGGCGGCTCGATCCCCAGGAGGTCCCGGGTCTTGGCGTTCCATGCCGCCGGGACGTCCTGGACGGCCAGGCGGCCCGAAAGGAGGTCCGCCTCCATCTCGAAGCGCAGGATGATATGGAGCCCGTAGGTGACCTCGTCCGCCTCGGTCCGGATCAGGGAGGGCTCCACCTTGTTGATCCCCCGCAGGAAGGCGTCCAGGGAGACCCCGGACAGGACCTCCCCCAGGACGGCCCGCAGGGCGGGATACTCGCGGCTCCAGAAGGGGCGGCTGCGGCCGACCACGTTCTCCCACATCCGGGACTGGGACTCGTGGATCCCCATGGACGCCCCGTCGGCCAGGCAGGTCCCCGCGTACTCCGCCGGGGGGTTCACCCCCTGCTCGTAGAGGGCGTGGCCGGTCTCGTGGATCGTGGAGAAGAGGCTGGAGAGGAAGTACCCCTCGTCGTAGCGGGTGGTGATGCGGACGTCCGCCCGGCCCACGGTGGTGGTGAAGGGATGGGCGGTGACGTCCAGCCGGCCGCGGTCGAGGTCGTAGCCCAGGAGCTCCATGAAGTACCGGCTGGCCGCGGTCTGGGCGTCCTTGGGGCAGGGTTTACGCAGGAAGGAGTCGTCCACCTGGGGCCTGGACCGTATCCGGGTCAGCAGGGAG
>ENA-UOWG01000926-UOWG01000926.1-activated-sludge-metagenome-genome-assembly--contig:-NODE-926-length-33074-cov-6.614888_pt1 | contig 33074 bp, 42 predicted proteins | sample MGYA00238147_ERZ761563 | MGnify/ENA primary metagenome ERZ761563 (study PRJEB28884, sample SAMN05720216) | anaerobic digester metagenome | isolation source: active sludge of municipal... | reverse complement strand
GTGACGGCGCCGTCGCCGGCCCCCTGGATGCGGATGATGCGGCGTCCCGTCCAGGCATTGGTCGGCGCCAGGGCTTCGACCTTGTACTGGACCCAGGAATTGCCGGTGCCAATTCACGCCGGACACGAGGTTATGGAACCAGGCGGGAATATGCGGGAAAAGACGGAACTGTCGTGGGTTATGACGACGATGATCCGAAACGGCGGTTTGTCCATAATCTGGCTTAATCGGCCAGTTATCGCAAGGGGTTGAGAATTTGCCGGCGGCGTGCACTGGCTTTGCAGAGGTTGTGAATAAGGAGCTCCGCTCGGGGCTTTGACCTGGTGCCGGCGGCGCCGCGGGAGTTTCCTACGCTGTATGTCAGATTCACCTTCCGCTGTTTGAATCCGGCGAACAGCTTGCGGACTTCCGGGCAGTCTCCCAGGGACAGGATGAAGCGGCCCTTTATAGAGGAAAGAAGCCTGTTCAGATCTTCGAAGCGGTCGAAGGTGACGGCGTAGTCTTTGCGGCTGAAGTAGTACGGGGGATCGATGTAAAAGAACGTGGTGGGGCGATCATACCGGCGGATGCATTCCAGGGCGTCCAGGTGCTCTATTGTGACCCGTTTCAGGCGCCAGTGGACTTCGATGAGCGTTTCTTCGATCGTTGATAGGTTCAGGCCCAGGGGACCGAGCGCTGACGTTCCGAATGTGCGGCCGCGGACCTTGCCGCCAAAGCAGAGGCGCTGGAGGTAATAATAACGGACGGCACGCTGGATGTCCGTGAGCGTCTCTGGGCGTTTTGTGTTCTCCCAGTCCCAGATCTGACGGCTTATTACGGCGTGCTTGAAGTAGTCCAGGAAGGTCTGCAGGTGGTTCTGGATTACGCGCCAGAAGACGACCAGCTCGTTATCCATATCGTTTATCACTTCGGCCGGGGCCGGGGGCTTGTTGAAGAGGATCCACGCGGCGCCGCAGAAGGGTTCGCAGTAACAGATATGATCCGGGGGGATCATCGGGACAATGACCTTTACCAGCTTGCTTTTTCCACCGAGATAATTGAGGGGGCTTTTCATCCGTCTACCTTCCAGTTATTCTGCAGCGCGATTGCTCTCCGTGTGTGCCGGGGAGTAATGCTGCTCTGCAGTTTGCCAGGCGTTAGAGCGCCTGTCGGTTGGAGGGGATGAAAGCCCCCTCTGATCTGCTCCCCGGCTTATCCACACGGACGCCAGGGTTTTGACGTTATCGTTCGCGGGCCTCCGGGGTGATGTAGTCGAGGCCGAGGACCTTGAAGATATCCTCTTCAGTTTCGGAGGCGATTATCGGGGCCGGTTCCCCTGGGGATGGAGGGTGACCGTGGATCCCTAGATACGGATTCCAGTGGAAGCCTTTTCGGGCCGCGGTGTTCGCGATCCAGATGTTGAAGTCTTTTGACCCGGTTCTGCACAGGAGGAGCGTCCCCCAGGTCGATTCGTTTACGACGCCGAAGAGGTCTTTCTCCTGGCCGTGGGCGAAGAAGATGTCGAGCTGTACTCCGTTGGACAATTCGACGATCAGGTTGATCTCGCCATCCATAATGACCTTCAGCGCGTTGCGCTTGCAGCGGGCCTGGACGGCCGGCTTGTATTTCGGGAGGATAACCAGGTCGATATCGCCAACGACCGGCCGGCGCCGGCGGATCGAGCCGGCGACCTCGATCTTTTCGCACAGTGGCTTCAATTCGGAGACGATCTTTTCGGCGAAGCGGTCGGCTTTAGAAAGGGACAAGTTCAAGGGGGGCCTCTTGTTTTTTCGCTTTGATGCGGCGGCGGATGTGGGTGTCGAGGGCTTGATAGGCTTTGCGTAGGAGATCGGCCGGGCATTCGTCGATATCGGTCGGGAGTTTCATACGGTCGAGGATGCCGCGGACATAGTCCCAGGTGATGACGAGGCTTTCCAATTGGGCGAGCTGTTGCATGGCGATGCGGAGGCGGCGTTTCATACGGCGCTCGGGGGCTGTTATCCAGTACGTAATTTCGCGGTCGTCGCCCAGGATCTGCGCCCAGTGGAGCATGATGCGATCGAAGCCGTCTACCGGGTCGATCTGCGTGATGGATTCTACGGAAAGGACGCTGAACGTCTCCTGGTAACGCCATTTCTCCTCTGCTCCGCGGTCGTGCGGATCCGCGCCGGTCCTGGCGGCGTGGGTAAGCCAGGCCCGGTGCTGAAGGGCGAAGAATTTAGGGCGTTCTGAGGAGGAGATCATGTGGTGGAATGCTGTTTATTCGAGAATTGGTTTTCGAGATGCTCAACGAGAAATTGAAGTGCAGCTTCGATATTATCTGGACACGGTCCTGTCTCCCAATTAACGACGTCATCCGGGAGAATGGCCATGATCCCGGCAATAGCTTTTCCTTCATCCTTGCTTACTTCACTAAACTCATCGCGCTCATATGGCCGTTGAAGCCACGAAAGGAATCGCTCCTCATAGGACTGATCATTGTGCGGGAGGTGCTGCCATTTTGAATAGTTGTTGGTGACTCTTGCGTGACCCGGAGACATTTGAATGCGAACATCCCCTATACACATCATGGGCGTTCCGGTGATGTGTCCTTCTCGGCCGATCTCCGTGACAACTCCTCTAGACCCGTCCTCTAGGTTTATCAGCACACTTCCCTCTTTTATAGGCGTTCCGTCAGAATCGGCGCAAGGGACCTTCTTTGAAAAAGTAAAGATTTCAACTTTAGAATCGCTCATTTGACCTCCACCTCATCACTCCACGGTGTAAGATGTTCAGGATTGATCCCAAACACCATGCGCGGAAACAGGGGTGAATCGATTATCATTCTCATAGTCACCGCGCCGCCTTCTTCTTCGTCGTAGGAGAAGATTCGTCCTGGAAATAACCCGCCTTGCACGCTGTATTCTCGATCTGGCGGGCATCGCCGGATCAGGGCTTGAACCTTTTCAGGTCGCTGATTGAACCACACCATAAAGTCCTCGTTTTCAAAAATGCTTGCTTCTGCTGCCATTTCAGAGCTTCCCTTCTCGCACGGCCTTCTGCGCCAGGTCGATCATGGTGATGAGGGCCATCTTCGTTTTCTTTGTCATGCTTTTCCACTGATTCGGGCAGATGTAGACCTTGGCGCGGACCTTACGAAACAGCGCGTAGTCGTCGAGAATGCGCTGGTCATGGCGACACACTGGACCCCCGCTTTCATCAAAAACCCTGCACTCGACGCCGGTCCAGACAGCCTGCAGCCGGCTCGGCAGTTTCCCATTACACGTGGATCCGGTTCTGGTCCGGAGTGTCCCGGCCGGTTGGACGCGGGGGGCCACGTGTTGCCCGGAGAGTTCGCCGGGCTTGGGTTGGCGCGTGGGGCATTTCATTTCTGGGCGACCTGTTTGTCCGCGGTCTCGAAGGAGACCTTGGGGGTCGTTTCGGTTTCGCAGAGTTTGATTAGCTTGGCGGCGTCGCGGCCGAGGACTTCCCGGGCCATCTCGCGGAAGTTCGGGATGGGATGGTAGGAGACGGCCGGCATGAAGAGGGCGCGGAGGGCGTGGCCGGCGGCGGTCTTGATCTTGTCCCAGGTCTTGCCTTCACCGTCGATTTTGCTTTTGAGCGTGGGGGACGGGAAGGTGATGACGGCGACGCAGCCGTCGGCGCCTTCGAAGCGGACGCGGGAGCCCCCCCCATCGGTTTCTGTGTGTTCGTCCGGCCTGGAGTCGGCCTCTGCAATTAGCTGGGCCTTGATCTTCTTTATGAGCTTCTCGATCTCCGCTTTCTGGCGGTCGAGGACTACGGCTTCGGCGACTAGGATTTTGAGTTTACTGTCGTTCATTGGTTTTTTCCTCTGGGGTTTGATGGATCAGACATGTGTATTTGCTTTATGGCGCGTTCGAGCAATTTGATTACAGTCGAACGGGGTGCCTTGCTTGTTCTCTCCGCTAAAAGACAGCGGCGGAGGTCCACAATGCTGAAGCTGTTCGTCTGGCACGCGAGAGTACTTCGGAGGTCGTCAACAGATGTGTTTATCAGCATATAAGTGCGAGCTCCTTTTGAACGGCCGGGGGGTCTGCGAAGGCTTTTCCGAGCCTTGGAAAGCCTGTTGCAGAGGCTTTGCTGGTCAGTATCTTGCGGCGGCGGAATATCTTGATTGCACGGCCGCGGAGTGAGTTTAGGCAGTGGTTGATTTCGTCGGCGGTGACGGGGATGTAGACGCCGTTGGAGTCGGCGACCAGGGGGAACGGGAACTGGTTGAGTCTGGTCTCCAGGAGATCCTCGCAGGAGCGGCGGTTTGGAAGGCCGGCGAGGAAGGCGAGCTGTTCGATGGTTATGGCGCTGTCTTTGCCTTTGTGGTTCACCAGGATGCGCCAGACGCTCTCGAATTCCATCTGGGAATGACTATTTTGCATAGGTGGTTTCCCCCATCATTTGGCGGCGGAGTTTGATGGCCTGGAAGACGGTGTCGGAGGCGATCTGTTTTTTGTTCTTGGAGGCGATGCGGGAGGCGATCTTTAGGGTCTCGACCAGGATCCCGAGGCGGCCTTGCTCGTTGGCGATCTTGTGGCAGGTCTCCAGGAGTTCGGCGCTGGGGTTGACGTACTGTTCGACGATCGGGGCGACGTCGGCTTTTTTTATGTTGCGCGGGAGGCGGATGGGCATTCCGATGCGGCCGAGGATCTGCTCGTACTGGTAGTGCGACTTTTTCAGCTCGTCGTCGAAGCGCTGGGTGGCGATGAGCGCGAGGGCACATTTCGTGGAGTCGTGGAGGTCGCGGAGGATCTCCAGGTTGACCGGGTTGGACCGGCGATCGCCAGGGAGCAGCCGGTGGGCTTCGTCGACGATGAGGATGCGGTTTTTGTTGAAGGACCGGGCGATGCCTTCATAGATCTGCGGGACGCTGGCGTTTTTGTTTACGCCAACGGCGTCGGCGATCCGGCGGACGAACATCTTCGTTCCGCCGTAAGGGGGCGCGATGACGGAAACAGAGGTGCCGTGGTTGTTGGATTCGCGCCAGATGTCTTTGGCGACGGTCTTGCCCATCCGGCTTTCTCCGATGATGAGGGTGATGGAGTTGTTGGCCAGGGCGTAGTCGAGCCCGCCGAAGATCAGCTCGGCGATGGAGTTTTTGACGAATTCGTTTTGCTGGATGGTGCCCCTGCGGTCGATGATCTTTCGGTATCCGGTGATGGCCTGGACGGCCTTGTCCCAGGAGCCTTCATAGGTCCCTTTGAGCCAGCGATAAATGGTGGACCTGTCGTAACCGACGGCTTGCTGGGCATCGGTCCAGGACATGCATTCGTCGAGGAGGTGCTGGTGGAACCAGAGCAGGACTTGCTGGACGTTCGCAGGGAGGCCCTTCCAGTTCCCCAGGTTCAGCGGGATGTTGATCCTGCTGTGTGCGCTGTACGCTTCTGCTTTTGTAGAGGCGTCGATCTGATCGGATGTTGTTTCGGACATTTATTCGTTCTCCTGTGTTGTTCTGAGGATCCCCGCAATATCTTCGGCTGAAAATTCTTCCGGGCTTTCGCCGGCCGCGTGCTCGGTCGCGGCGGCGCGGCCGCCGGCGTCGACGGTTACGGCGTCGAGCTTTTCTTCCTCGTCCTTTTCCGCTCTCGTGACGGCGGCGCCGCTGGTAATCTTTTTCAACGCCATCGCATTCTGACTGCGGATGGCCTCGGCGTCGTCGGCTTCCGATTCGTGGCGCAGGCGGTATTCAGCAAGGCGGACCGATTCGTTATGGGCGGCCTCGCCCATCGCGCGGACGATGGCGTGGGTGTCGGCGCGGGAGACGGCGACCTGGCGGGTGCAGACGCCGATGTACCGGAGGCGGGCGTCGCAGACGAAGAGCTTGGTCGGATCGAAGGGGTTCACGAAGGTGTTGTAGGTCTCTTCGTCTTCCAGGAGGACTTTGTGGCCGTAAGGGTTCTGCGCGATGGCGACGAAGACCATCGTGGACGGGGATATCTCCTTGTCGTCGAGTTCGAACGTGCCGCGTTTTGTGACCTTGCGTTCGACGGCCAGGTCCTGGCCGCAAAGCATTGGGATCATGTGGTCGCCCAGTTTTTTCAGCGGGGAGCGTTGCGCCCAGACTTCGGCCGGCGATTGTTTTCTCCACTGGTGAAGGCCGGCGTTTGAATTGACGATGGCTTCGATGGCGGCGCGGCGCTCGGGATCGACGGCGGACAGCGTCGAATCGTCGAACCAGGTCAGGTCGTTGATCGCCAGGCGATACTGCCCGGAGATCAGCCCGGCCTCTTCCCACCCTTCCAGGTCGTGGTTGTGGCGCTGGTCGATCATTTTGTAGAGCATGTCGACGATGCGGGTGTAGAGGAAATAGGGAGGAAACTGGGGACGGATGTTTTCAAGGAGCCAGGCGATACGATCGGCCGGCTGAGTTTCGATGACGGCGTCGATGGCGCGGACGAGGGCGTTGAAGGATGCCTCGCGGCCGGAGTGCTCTTCCGGTCGGTCTTCGCGGGAGTTGCTGCCGGTCTGTCCGGCGAGATAGCGGGCGTAATTGTGCGGGAGGTTGTGCGATGATTCCAGGGCGGCTTTCAGGCGGAAGTTACCGTGCTGGTTCCCGCGCCAGGCGCCGAGGATCGCCGGCTTGTCTTCTATTCCGGAGCGGTTGCAAACGATTTTTCCTCCGGAGTGGTCGGAGAGCAGCTTTTCCACGTCGTCGCTTGCGGCCGCGGTACCGTGTTCAAGGACGAGCTGACACCCTTCCGGCCAGTAGCCGATCTGCGTCGCCCAGTACGCGAGCATGAACCGCATGTCTGATTCTTTTAGGTTCACGCGCTTGCCGGTTACTTCGTCACGGATTCGGGGTTTGATGCCGTAGCAGATCTTCGAGGCGGAAAACAGATCGAGCATACACAGCTCGATCGGCCGGACCAGGGCCTTGTTGATGCCGATCATCGAGGTGTCGATGTCGTGCCATAGATCGTCGGCCATGACGATCTGGCCGGGATGAAGGCCGACCCTGGTGGTGATGACCAGGGGCATACAGGACTTCGCGGCGGAGCGGCCGATCCGGGCGAGACGCTTCTCGGCCTGGGTTGGCCCGGCGATCCGCTGCAGGTTGGCATACGACCAGCCGGCGGGGCGACCGTAGACGCCGGGCTTCGGCCATTCGTGGTAGCCGGGGACTGGGGTCCCGCAGCGCCAGGATCCGAGCGCGGTGTCGTAAGCGCGGCGGAAGTTCCCGCCGTAGTTTTCGCAAAGGCCCTTGAGCCAACGGACCGTTTCAACGGGGATGCCGACGTCGCGGGTTCCGGCCTTTGCCCAGTTCACCAGGCCGCGCCATCCGGTTGCTTTGTACAGGTCGAATTTGCGGCGAGCGGTTTTCAGCGAGACGCCCATAACCTGCGCGGCCTCGGAGATCCTCTTGCCCCGGCCTGCCCGGGGGCCGTCGATCGCCGGTTTCAAGGCATCCATCCAGCGGCGCATTTCGGTGAGCGATTCGGCCGGGAGTGTTGCCATTTCAATCGAGTCGTCTTCGACGCGAAGCGGAGCAACAGACTGATATGCGCACAAGTCTTGCATGATCAACCTCTGGGTTTACGTTCGACGACCTCTTTCAAATCCCTTGCAATGGTCGCGCAGATGGCCTGCAGGCCGACGAGCACATCGCGCGGCATGTATGACCAGGACTTGCGTTCGACGCCCTCCTGGTGAAGCCTGGCGATGAATTCATTGGTCCAATACCGTTTCGCGGCGTCCTCTTTCCTGGCCTCGCCTTTCAGTGGAGGCGTATCGCCCGGGTGATGGCCGCCGCGGGGTTTCGGGTCCGGGTTCCCGAACGCCAACAAAAGCTGGCGCTGGGATTTTCCCTGGAGAAAGTCTTCGATGGCAGCCCGGGCTTTGAGTTGCTTGGCGGTGAGGTGCTCCGGACTCGCGTCCAGGAGCAGGTACAGATCGACCTTGATCCCGAGTTCGAATTCCTTTTTTACGCCGTCAGCGAGGGTCATGAAGCGGTAGGCGGTAGAGTGGTTAATTGTTGGGCATTTTTCGGCCAACCAGGCTGATAAACCCTCTCCGGGCTTGTGTAAGTTGTTGATATTGCCTTGTCCACGTGCGGACAAGGTGCGCCGCAAATGCTGCATCATCGCGCCGAATTTCACGACCTGGAAGAGGCCGGAGACGGCGACCTGGTACTGTTCCGAGAGCTGGCGGGCCATTACTGAATCCTGATCAACCTTGGCTGGCATTGTCTGCTCCGACATAGCGAATTCCTTTCTTCTGGGTTTCAAAGAGGATGCTGTTTTCCAACGTGGCGACGGCCTCCGGGGATGCGTAGATGATGACTTCGAGCCTGGACTGGTCTTTGCCGTCGATCCGCTTGATGATCACGAAGTCGTTCACGCGCTGGCCTCCACGAAATCGTTGACCTGTTTTTCGATTTCGACCTTGAATGCGTCGGCATCCTTGCGGCCGAAATAAATCATGGAGGCTGGGATGGAGAGGTCGAGGTCGGAGAGTTTCAGGACGTTGAGTTTGATACCAACAACGAAGTTTAGGAAGCGTTGGACTTCTTCGCGGCCTTCAGCGCACCATTTCGACTCTTCGTAAAGTCGCTCATAGGCGGCGTCGATCCAGCTTCTGGCGGTGTCATGAAGTCCAGCACGGAACGACTTAACGGCGCGGATGACGTCCTTCCCTGCCTCTTGCACTGAGTGTGCGTTGATCTCGATCATTTTCTTTCTCCTGTTCTGGTTTTTCTTCTATGCCCGCGCGTTTTTTTGCGAATCGGATGACGCTCGGGCGAAAGAATAAGTAGTAGGGCTTTTCAGCGCTGGCGACGTTTATGCCTTCGATGTGGCCTTGCTCGCGCCATTGGCTGATCAGCGAGACGGACAACCCAAAAGCGCACGCGATATCGGACGTGGTGACGAAATCCTTCGGCGGGAGGCGACCTTCCACGGCGTCGATCAGCGTCGCGTACTTTTCGCGGGGGAACAGATCGGCATGGCGTTGGTCTGTCATGAGGGCCTCCGAGTCAGTCGTTGATACCGTTTGTAAAGGCGTGGGGAACTTCGTTTTCCGCGAATGACGAGGCCGAGGTGTTGACGGGTTACGCCGAGGGTTAAGGCGTGGCGGCCGATGCCTGCTATTTTTGGGGCGCGTTTGCGTTTTACATCCTTGATTGGAACGGTTACTATCATGGAATAGAAAATACACCAATTGGTAAATTGGTCAATACCAATTATGAATTATATGGGGAATATTTCGAAGCGGCTGATCGAGGCCCGAGGGGATCGGACACAGGCCGAATTCGCACGTTTTCTTGGAATAAAGAACCAGGTCACGCTGCAGCGTTACGAAACGGGTGAGCGCACACCGAACGGTATTATTCTTTACCAGATAGCCAGCAGGCTTGGTATATCGATGGAGGAGTTGCTGCTTGGTTCGGAAACGGCGCAAAACACAATGGTCGTGCGTGAAGCCTCTCCGGAATATGGAAGCAAAAGAAACCTTTCCACGCTGATCAAGGAGATCGCCGATGTCAGCGGATTGGATGAAAACGAAATTCGTCAGGCCATAGCGGCACTGATGGCTGTCAAGAAATAGGAGGGTTTACCCATGCTCCTGATACTTATTGGAATCATTGCCTCTCTCGCCATCATCTTTCTCGCCCTCGTCCCGGCCTTCATCCTCCGCGAGATTCAGGCGTGGCGGAAGGAAAGCGCGGCGATGGCCCGGGAGCTGCACGACGTCAAGCTGGCGCTCGCTTCGAAGCGGGTGCAAGAAAACGTCGTTCAGAAACCTGCGCTTGGAGTTCAGGAAAAAAAGGTTTACGAGGTTTTCCCAGCGAGAGCATAAAAGAACGGCGGCGACGACGCGCCGCCCTCCAGGCCCCGGAAGCTGTTTCGGGGCCTTTTTTTATTTGTTCGCTTGGTTCCGCTAATCGCCTACCTGCGCGTTGATCGCGCGATTTCCCGCGTTCGTATAACACCTTTTTGGGGGCGTGATAAAACTGGCGCCTGTATGAAGCGATCGGTGTCAACAAAGGAGCAGAGGCAATGTAACGCTGACGACATATCGATCTCCTGTGCTGGGAAGCGGGCGGTGTCAATCGGATGCGCCGCCCGTTTTCTTTCTCCGGAGGTCATTGTCGCGCGGGTGCTGATCGCGATCGGGCAAGCCATCGAAGAGTTTTCACGCCGATCCAATCCCGGAGCACGCTCATGATCAAAACCGCCGCCGATAATCTCGCGCCGTTTCTTCCACTGGTTATCGGGCAGGCGACAGAAGTCGGGGCGACGGAAATCGGGCGTTGGCTCCTGGCTTTCGCCGCCGTAGCCGTGATCGCGCATCAGATCATGGGCGCCGTCGAGAAGTTCAGGAAATTAACGGCCGAAAAGCAGGCGGAAAAGCCGGTCCCCTCGGAGACCTATCAAACAATCGAAAAGTGCAAAATCCTGCACGAGCAAACGGAGCGGGCACAGGCGTACACCGCGGCGAATATGTCCGAGCGCATGACCGGGATGTCCCACAAGATCGAGGCGCTCAAGGATAACGTGAATGAGCAATTCCAGAACGTCTTGAGGGCGATTGGCCGACTGGAGGGAGGATCCCATGGCGAGAACAATTGATCGCGAGCTGGTGATGGACACGCTCCGGGTCCTGAAACGCTCCGGGGAATACCTCTACCCGCTGGATGTGCTGTACACCGCGGTGAATGGAAGCCGGATCGATCCCGTTCAGCTTTCCACGTTCAAGGATCACGTGGCGCACGCGGAGGAAAAGGGCTGGATGGAATACCGGGTGGACAGGATCGACGGGACGAAACGCTGGTACATCACGACCGCCGGAGAAACGGCGCTCGCGAAAGGATGATTTCGGGAATGAACCGGGCACACACAAAATCACCGAAAGGGAATCAGGCCCGCAGGTTTCGTTCCCTGACTTCGGTTGGAGGTTGGCAATGAGCATCATCGGGAAAACAGACGACGGCGATCTGATCGTCAAGGTGTCGGCGGTTGAAGCTGAGGCGATGAAGAATGCGGCCGAGGCGCTGATGGACCTGGTTGGGGCCAAGTTCCCGGTTATCGCGCGGAATTCGTCGATCGCTCGGAGGACGGCGCCGACGGGGATCGAACCGGCCGCAAGGACTCCGCGCAGATCCGCGCGCAAGCCGTCGCGGGCAAAGAACGACCGGAACAAGGTCTGCGACGTGTGCAGGCGTAAGTTTTACGACGATTCGAAGACGAACACCCGGAAGTGGTGCGGGGCCGGTGGATGCAAGCGGTCTGGCACGGCGTTACACCCGGACGACCGGCCGAAAGAGCATGGGCGGGTCCTTCCGCTGCATGATCCTGCGGAGGGCGGATGAGGAAAGCGCGGTCAGATTCGGCGTTGAAGGTTCTGCCGGACAAGAAACAGGAGGCGATCATTGTGTACATGCATGATCACAGCCTGGACGAGACCGTGGCGTATTGCTCCGACACCCTTGGGGTGAAGACTTCCCGCTCGCGCGTTTCCGAATTCTTCTCCTGGTGGCACGTGACGAAGTCGCTGACGCAAGCCCGGGATTTCGCCGATCAGCTCCGCAACGACCTGAAAACCATGCCGAACGTGAACCTGGACGATGACGCCGTGATGCGGATCGGCCAGAAGGCATTCGAGCTCCAGGCGGTGAAGACGCGCGACGCGAAGCTGTTCATCGGCCTGCGGAAACTGAACCAATCGGAACGGGTTTTGAAGCTGGAAAAGGACAAGTTTGAATTCGACGCGGCGAAGGCGTGCTTGAAGGCGCTGCCGGCATTGAAGGCGATCGCGACGGATAAGGGCCTGGATGAAAACGAGAGGCTGAACGCGGTGCGCGAGAAACTCTTCGGAGATTTGCCTGAGTGAAAAAGAGCATCATCCAATTTCGTCCGTACCAGAAGCCGGTCTTCATGGACCGGAAGACCGGTACACAGGTCCTGCACTGGTCGCGCCAGATCGGCAAGAGCTTTACGCTGGGCTCGTGGGCGGTTGACCGGCTCCTCACCCGGCCTGGCCGTCTCGTGACGGTGCTTTCCAATTCCCGCGACAACGGGGCCGAGTTTGTTCTGAAATGCGCTGACGTGTGCGACAAACTCGGAGCGGCCTTCGAGCGGGTCGACGAGTCGCCGGATCTGCTGTTCGAAAACATGCGGATGGAAGTCCGGATCACCGTGAAAGGAAAGGCCGGCCGGATCAAAGTGCTGGCCGCCAACCCCCGGACCGCTCGCGGGTTCTCCGGCGACCTGGTCCTGGACGAATTCGCGTTTCACGAAAACAGCCAGGCGATCTGGGAGGCGGCCGAGCCGATCCTTTCGTCGAACCAGGACTATCTCTGCCGGATCGCCTCCACGGGCAACGGCCGGCACAACATGTTTTACCAGATGGCCTCCGGAGGCGTGTTCCCGCTTTCCCGCGTGACGCGGACGGAAGCCTGGCAGCAGGGCGTAAAGATTTACGACCCGATCACCCGCCAGCCGATCACTCCGGATGAAGCCCGCGCAAAAGCGCTGGATAAGCGGGCCTACGATCAAAATTACGAGTGCGGTTTCGCCGACGAGAATATGGCGCTGTTGACGCATGAGCTGATCAGCGCGGCGGAGCGCGACGGGATCTGCGTGATCTGCGACCAGGACTGGAACGGCGCCGCCCAGGACATGTTGATGGCTGCCCAGGGCGACCTGTACGTCGGCGTCGACGTCGGGCGCAACCGCGATTTGACGGTGATCAGCGTGATCGAGCGGCTCGGAGAGATGAGAATCCTGCGGGGCTTGCTCCGGATCTCCGGGATGCGGTTGCCGCAGCAGCAGGAACGGCTGGGGTTTGCCTGCCGGATGCCGAAGTTCCGCCGGGCCGCGATCGACATGACCGGCCTCGGGCTCGGGCTTTTCGAATACAGCCAGGATGCGTTCGGCGCCGGCCGGATCCAGGGCGTGAACTTTTCCTCGACCGTCCCGGCCACCGCGGCGATCCGCGCCGAGGGCCGCAAGCGCGAGACCGTCCGCGTCACCGAGGCGATGGCCGTCGCCATGCTCCAAACGTTCGAGGACAAGCGGATACAGATTCCCATCGACTTGCAGCTCCGCGACGATCTGCGCAAGCCCGAAAAGATCACGACACCAGGCGGCCGGACGTCGATTGCCGCGACTCGCGACTCCGCCGGGCACGCCGATCATTTCTGGAGCCTGGCCCTGGCCGAGGAAGCCGGAGCCGGCGGGCCTCCCCCGATGAAGCCCCGGGCATTTCGTTCCATACGGTCGCTTGTGATGAAAGATCGAAGAGATAGGACGGTGCTGGCATGACCCGCTCGCGTTCAAAGATTGGAAACAAGGCGCCGAGGAAAGCAAGGCCGACGATAAAGAACGCTGCGCCGGCGCGGCCGCGGGGCGTGTCGATCGGTCAAATGCTGCGCGCGGCCGATCGATGGCGCGAATCCCACAACCCGCTGCGCTCGATGACGATTTCCCGGGCGGTCTCGCTGATGGAGTCGGCGCAGCGCGGAGACTTCGCCGACCTGATGTGGCTGTATCGCTTCGTCGAGATGACGGACGCTATCCCGTTCGCCCTGGTGACCAGGAGAAAGAGCGCGTTGGCCGAGCTGGACACGAACATCAAGCTCGTCGACCAGGAGCGACAGACAGACGGGTACGACGAGGCGCTTGCCAAACGCCAGCGCGACTTCCTGCGGGCCGCCTATGATCGGATCGATAACCTTTACGAGGCCGTGAAACACCTGGCCTTGTCGACGTTCCGCTCGTATTCGCACGTGCAGATTCATCGCGACGAAATGGGCTTGCCCATTCACCTGGAGCCGTTGAACCAGTGGAATTTCGTCCGCAACGGAATGCATGGGGCCTGGAAGTGGAATCCCGACGCGCAGATGACGACTTTCAACTCGCTGCCTGCAGAAAACGAGATCGGCGCGGACGATTTGCGGCGGGAAGATTTCATCATCCGCGAAAACGAGCTGCATGTGGACCGGATCTCGACGATCAAGTACATCCGCAAAAATCTCGGGGAAAAGAACTGGGCCGGGTTCGTGGAAGTGTTCGGGGTCGACAACGCCTGGATCATCATGCCGCCCGATGTTCCGGCGGATGAAGAGGACGATTACCAGACGGCCGCGGAGAACGCGATCAGCGGCGGATCGTTGCCGAACGGGTCGGATGTGAAGTTTGCCAGCGCGATGCGCGGGGCGACGCCGTTCCGCGATTATATCAAGTACCTCGACGAGCAGGCGGTGATCGCGGGGACCGGCGGACTCCTGACCATGCTCACGGAAGCCGGATCCGGGACGCTGGCCGGCGGTGCGCACGAGGACACGTTCAAGTCGATCGCCCGGGCCGAAGCCCAGGAGATATCTGAAATCCTCCAGGAGCAATTCGATAAGCCTCTTCTCCGGGCGGAGTTCGGCGCCGATGCTCCGATCCTGGCGTACTTCGAGCTGGCCGCGAACGAAAGCCGTCGGCCGGCGGACATCCTCGACGATTGCGTCAAGGCCCGCAATGCAGGGCTCACGGTGGACCCGGAAGAAATCTCCGAGCGCGCTGGATACAAGCTGACGCTCACCCCGCAGCAGCAGATCCCAGGCGAGACGCCCCCCCCGTTCATGACCCTGGGATCTGCTCGCAATCGAATCCGGAACGCGGCGCCGGGATCCGGGCCGGACAACGAGATCGCCGGCCGGCTCCTTGCGGCGGCCCGCGACCGTCTTGCAACGGCTCAGCACAGCGCTCTCCAGCCCGTTGCAAAGGCCCTGCAGAAGCTGCTGGCCGAATCCGAAGGAATGGCCGAAAAAGAGCGCGACGCGCTGCTGATCGAATTCCGCGACAAACGCCTCCCTCAGCTCCTGAAAGAGATGGCGGACAACGGAGAGATCCAGAAAGTCCTGACGGAACTCATGTCGGCCGGGCTCGCGAGCGGATGGGCCACCGGCGCCGAAGCGACGGGAGGGGCGAAATGATCGCGTTGTATAAAGGCGTCTCGTTCACATCGACCGTTATCCGGGCTTTCACCTGGTCCGATTACACGCACGCCTCGTGGACGAATGACGATGACCTTTCGGAAATCGAGGCGTGGACAAAAGGCGTCGTCGAGGTCCCGTACTTCGGAACGAATCACACCCCCGGAACGTCGGTTGATTTCTTCCGTCCGTTTTTGTCTGTCGGGGAAGAGCAAGGGCTGGTCGAGTTTTTACGGAAACAGATTGGAAAGCGTTACGATTTTGCCGGGGCTCTCGGGTTTGCCACGCGAAACGACAAGGCCCAGGACCAGGATGCCTGGTTCTGCACAGAGCTGATCTTCGCGGGCTTCGTACATATCCGACAGCCCCTGCTCGCCAGGATCCCCGCGCACAAGGTTTATCCGGGGCTTTTGAGTTACTCGCCGAAACTGATCCACGCGATGACGCTGCAAGTAAAAGAAAGGGCACAAGATGAAGCGATTACTTTTGTTGAGCGGATGCGCTCTGTTGGTTCTCTGTAACGGATGCGCCTCGTACCTGGTGAACACTCACTACCGCGACGCGCTGGCCAAGAAAGCCATGACCGTCGAGGCCCGCGACAACGCGGCATTTGTCGGCATCGATATTTCCCGGATCAGCGCGGTCGCGGAGCATCCCTTCGCGCATATCGCGGCGGCCGTGGTCGATGGTGGCTGCGCGGTTCTTGCCGTGAAGGGCATCGAGAAGATCGCCGACAACCTGGAGGACGATCAGGCCGACGAAGGAAAGGTCGCGATCAACAACTACGGAAACGGAACGATCGTTTACACGGGAGACGGAAGCGGTACGGCCTCCTCCGATCAATCCGTCACGGAAGGTGCAGAATGAAGATCGACGCATGGCTTTTTGCTGTGGCGCTGCTGGCCGCTTTTCTGTGCGGCTGCGCGACCATGCCTGGCGTCCCGGCCGGGTACCAGGACGACACGACGCCGACACATAACGGCGAGAAATGGGTGGGCGGATAATGAAACTCCTCATCGTCGATACGCAGGGCGAACAAATCAGCGAGGCTTTCAAAAAGCTGCTGCCCGGCCTTGAGCTGATCGGGCACGAGATGGCCGAGACCAGGGGAACGCCGTGTCACGAGCATGGGAGTTTCTGCGGATGGCTGTCCGGGGTTCCGCTGGTTGTCGTCGGCGGTCACCACGAGGTGCATTTCGCGCGGATCTTCGATCAGCAGGCGCGGGAGGTCGTCAATTCCGACCAGTGGCTGCTCGATCTGATCGCGCAGCTCAGGCCGGACGTGATCAGCCGGTCCTGGGGCCTGTGGGACCAGGACAGCGAACTCGGCGCGATGGCCGGGCGCATCATGTACGGGGACTGGGTCTCGGAATACGTGAAGCTGCAGGCGGATATCGGATTCGTCGATTTCGGCGCGGCCGGTAACGAGGACGAGCTGGACGCCGACAACGACGTCGCCTTTCCGCAGCAGCTCATGCCCGATGTTTCCAACATCATCGGCGCTTGCCGGCGCGATGGCGTCCCGACCGAATGGTCGAGCGATGGGGATGGCGTTCAGTGCGTGATGTGGGGCGATAAGATCTGGTCGCCCGATCAAAACGGGCTTTTCCGGCTGTGGTCCGGCACATCGGCCGCGACTCCGAAGGCGGCCGGGGCCTGCGCGGCCTCTGGGCTGTTTAACTTATCCTGGCGAGAGGCGGTCATCCAGACGGCGGATAAACCCTATGGCGCAGAGCTCCCCCATCCGAAATACGGTTTTGGGTGCATGGAAGAAGCCTGGCAGAAGTTCGCCCGGATCGCGCCGGCGGCGATCATGCCGCCGCATTCGGTTCTTGGAGTCAGCAGCGCGAGCGTCACCCCTGAATTTATGGAGTTCCGGAGACTGCGCTGATGCGCGTTATGAAAAAGCACGAAGAGGCGATTCAAGTGATCACTGATCGGATCGGGCTCCTGCAGACGAATCTGCGGGAGGATGGCGGAAAAATGACGGAAGAGGAAAAACACCATTTGCGAAAGCGAATCTATCTCCTGGAGATGACGAAGATGGGCTTGGTGATCGACCAGGAAAATTCCGGAGGAAAGCCGTTTTGAACGACTTGCCCGAAAAACGAACAGAATGCCCCCTAGCGGCGTTTCCGGGGTATCCACGCCCGCGCACGGGGCGATCGTCGTTTTGCAACGAGGTTCTGGCGAAATGCAACAAGGTCTGGAGGCAAACGTAATGGAAAATGACTACCCGGCGATGAATTGCCTGATTTCGAACAGCGACGGCGGGTTCCCGGCCGACAAATGGTACCAGATCGCCCCCATTGGCGAGTTTTGGGGGATCAACGAGGTTGCCGGAGGCGGGAAGGTCAGCAACAAGCTGGTCAAACAGCATCTCGACCAGGAGGCGCTCCTGGCGATCGTGGCAAACTTCGAAACGGCCAAGACGAGCGCTGGAGCGAATTTCGCCGGGCTTCGGATCGACCGCGATCACCTCTCCGAAAATGACGACCAGACGACGGAAGCGATGGGCTGGATCAAAAACCTCGAAGCCAGGGCCGACGGGCTTTATGCCCAGATCGACTGGAGCGACGAAGGCGAGAAGGCCATCGCGGGAAGACGGTATAAGTTCGTCAGCCCGACCTGGTTCTTCTCTGTGATCAAAAACAGCATCCCGGTGCCGGCGCAGATCACGAACTACAAAACGTTCGACCTGGTGCGGCCGATCCGCCTGGACTACCTGGCGCTGACCAACCGACCGAATCTCAAAGGAATGAAACCGTTGTCGAATCGTGGCGGCGACGGAATCGCAGACGGAAACCACGGAGATCAACAGAAAGGACAGAGCATGGATTACAAGGCCATGTTGCTCAAAGTCCTGGGACAGCCTCCGGAGGCGACGGACGAACAGATCCAGACCGCCTGCGATGCGCAAACCGGGACCGCGGACAACACCAAGAAGGAAATCGAGACGCTGAAGAACCGCGTCGCCGAGTTCGAAAAGACCGAACTCGACGCCAAGGTCTCCAAGGCCCTCGACGATCACAAGGGCAAAATCAAGAACAAGGACGACGTCAAAGCCCAGCTCGAAAAGGACTTCGACGGGACCCTGAAGATCCTCAACGGGATCGCCGCGGTCGAACAACCCCGCTCGCGGATTCTTAACCGCGAAGACGGGAAGGCTCCGGCCAGTTCCGACGCGGATGTCATTCGCAATCGCGACCGGGATGCATTCGTGGAAGAGGTGCGCATCAAGAATGGTTGCAGGACACGATCGGCGGCGTGGGATATCGCCGCGCGTCAGAAGCCTGAACTGTTCGCCTAAACCTGAAAACAACAAACCAACAACCAACGAAAAATAGGAGTTAGAAATCATGGGAGCATTAACGAAGGTGTTCGTAACAGGAGCCACCTCACTGGAGGACAAGGAAGGTTACTCGGTGAAGTGCGCGAGCGGTCTGGCGGAATTGTCCGGGGCGTCGATCCTGGCAATCGGTGTCGTGCGTCGTGGCGGAGCAATCGGCAAGACCTCGGACATTGCCATGCCGGGCGAAATTGCGCCGGTGAAGTATGGCGGAACGGTTAACGCCGGCGACACGCTGCTGATCAATTCGTCCAGTACGTTTGAAGCCTCCACGCCGTCGGACGGAGATATCATCGGGGCAAAGGCCATTGAAGGTGGCGTTTCCGGCGATGTCAAGGATGCGCTGATCATTCCGGCCACGAGATACGAAGCGGGCTGAGAGAAAACAGAACCAACAACAAAATCACGAGAAAAAGGAGTTAATCAATGGCTACAAATCCCCAAGGGGCCTATGTCAACCAGCCCCTCACAGACTACGCATTCGGAATCTTCCAGGACTATGAAAAAATCCTGTCGGATGCGGACTTCCTGGCGCCGCGCGTCATCACGGGCGCTGCGATCGGAAATTATCAGATATTCGACTCGCAACAGGCGTTCATCACGTATGACGCCAACCGCGCGATCGGTGGCGGCAGGACCCGGATCAAGTTTTCCGGTTCTGTCGGTTCGTTCAACTGCGACCCGAAGAGCTTGGAAGTCGGCCTGGACGACGCCGAAGTCTCTCGTGCCGCCGGGAAAAGGGAGAACATCGAGAGGAGCAAGATTCGAACCTTGCTCAACGCATTCTCTCTGTCGCGGTTCAACCGGGTTTACACGAAGGCGACCACGTCCGGTAACTACACGGCGGCCACAACCGCGAATGCCGGGAAATGGACGGAAGCGAACATCGACCCCGTCAAGCAGATCGATGACGGCGTCGCGCAGATCGAGTCGCTCAGCGGCCTGGTCCCGAATCGTCTGATGATGGATCTCGCGTCGTGGATCAAATTCCGTAATCACCCGGAAGTGCGGGGTCGATTCCCTGGCGCCCCTGTCGTGGGGATCTCATTGGCGCAAGCGGCGGGACTGTTTGCTGTCCCGATGGAGATCCGGATCGCGAAGGGTACGAAGGCCACCGCGGGCTTCGGAAGCTCGACGACGACGAAGGCTTCGATCGTAAGCTCCACGGCCCTGTTGTTCTACGCCCAGGATCAGGTGACGGAGTACGATCCGACCGCGTTGAAGACCATGACCCCGAATCCGGAGTCGTTCCAATCGGTGAAGCAGTACCGGGACGACACCTGCGCGTCGGACATGTTCTATATCGACGTCGAGGAGGACATCGTGGCGGCCAGCGCTCTTCTGCTGGTCAAATACGCGATTACGTAATCAACCGTCCGGGGGTTGGAAGGCTTTCTTCCAACCCCTGGAAGAATTCGAAACAAGAAACAGAAAAAACGGAGGAATCAAGAATGCAGAAGTTCTTTTTAACATTCGCCGCCTTGATCGTTCTGGCGGTGATCCTGTTCGGTACGGCGCAGGCCGGGAATGTGTACGACCGAACGGTCGTTTCAAGCACGGCGTCGAATGGCGTTGTGTATTGGACGAATCTCACAGACTACGCGGCGATCAAACTGAATCGGCTGGGCGTCGAACGCGCAACGTCCGCCACGAACATGGTGTCGTTCTACCGGATTACGGCTGATGGCCTGTACACCCAGGCGATCGGCGCAGTAACCTGCGCGAGCGGCGCAGGGGTTCAGGCGACGTTGACCACCACCTATCTCAAACCCGGCGACAAGATTCGCGGGAATGGGTGGGACTCGACCGTTGCGGTGAGCAACACCTATCGGGCGATGTTCGAATACGAGGTTCAGAAGCACTAAGGGAAAATTCCAAGGGTTGGAAATTCGGGTGACCGTTTTTCCAACCCTTGGAAAAGGGTTTGCAATGGCCTGGATAACCATAACGGAAGCGGATGTGCAGACGCGGTTGACGGCGCCGGAGTTGACGGCCGTGAAGTCGATCGCGCTGGCCCCCGGGCAGGCGGCCGTGCTGTCGGAGATCGTCGGCCAGGTAGTGGACGAGATCCGGGGCTATGTGGCGGCCTATCGCGCGAACACGCTGGGGGCCGGGACGACGATCCCGCAGAAACTCCTGGGCGCGGCGCTGGCGATGATCCGGTACCGCCTGGCCACCAGGTTGCCCGTCCGGTCCCTGCTCACCCAGGAGCGCGTGGACGAGAATTCGGCGGCGATCAAGCTGCTGGAGCGGGTGGCGGATGGAAAGTTCGCCCTGGAAGAGCCCACGACGGCCGATACGGAGACCGTTTCTTCCCCTTCTCCCCACGTGACGGCCGTGGACCGACATTTTAAGACCGAGGATCAGGACGGAATTTAATGAGGTGAAAGCATGAGCGATAAAAAGACAGAGCAGGCGAAGGTGACCAGGGCGGCCGTCGAGACGGCCTTGAAGGAAGCCGGATACACGCACGCTTATTTCAAGGAGCTGGTGATCCAGGAGAAGGGCGTCGACGTGAAGGTCGTGGACATTTTCATCGACCCGTCGCACGCGACGGACGCGAAGACCGGCCGGCGGTCGGCGATCGTGGATCCGCAGACGAAGAATTACGCGGCGCTGGCCGTGGCGAAGAAACTCGGCCTGCAATTCCGCGAGCTGCAGGAGTTCAACGGCGAGACGGTGATCCTGCGCTGGGTGCGCAATCTGGAGTAAAATCAATGGCCGACGACATCGTCATACCGCCTGGTGCGGTCGGGGAGCTTCAGCAGTTCGTTTATGGGCTTCTCGCCGCCGATGCTTTCTTCGCGGACATCCCGGTGCTGATCGAGCGTAAGAAGGAAATCAATTACGAGATCGATCGGGCGATGAAGGCGCTGCAGGGCCAGGGCGGCGCCATCGGTATCTTTTGCGTGGTGGCCACGCCGAAGCTGACGGTCACTTACCCAAACATGCCCGGGCCGGTCTTCGACGACGTGGATCTCTACGTCCGGACGATCGAGGATGTGACATCGAACCAGTCGCCCGGCGGGACGATGAAACAGGCGGCGGACGTGTCGAAGAAAGTCAGCGAGCTGTTGCATCAGAAGTCGAAGCCGGATCTCTGCCAACCCTTCCTCTGCAAGTATTCGCAGGCGGTGGCCGATCCGGATTATTCGGCGAATGTGGTTTACGACGCGGTGTTCAAAACCGGTTTGAAAAAATAGAAAAAGGAGATAGTCATGGCATTTGACAGAACAACGTTAATTCACGGCCCCGCGATCATCACTTACGACAGCCAGGTCATGTACACGGCCGGCGACATCAAGGTGACCCCGAAACTCATGACTGTCGACCAGAAAATGAGCGCGTTCGGCCGGGTCGGGTACCGCCTGGACGACATCGCCGTCGAGATCACTTTCACGCCGATCGGCAAGTGGGCGTATTACGCGAAGCTGCTCCCGCACACGACCCCTGTTCCCGGGACCTCTCTGGCCGGGGCGACGGATAAGAACGTGACGATCCAGACGATCGCCGGCGTGCTCGAAACCTGGAATACCGGGTTCGTCTCGAAGATGCCCTCGGCCACGTTCTCGGCGACGAAGCCGATCTGGGGCGCCGTGACGATGACGTGCATCGGAAAGAACAACACGGCCTGGACGGATGCCGCGAAGCGCTCCGTGATCGCCAGCAATGCGTTTGCGGATACCTCTTTCGCGATCGCGGACGAAGTCCGCCAGGCTTACACGATCGCCTGGGGATCCTCTGCACCCTGGACAACGATCAATACGGTCGACGGAATAACGATCGAGGGATCAATGAGCCCGAAGGCCGTGCAGTTGGACTCCGAGGGCACGATGGATTACCGGATGGGCGAAGAGGGCGTCGAATGGGTGGCGAAGTGCACGCCCGCCGGCGTGACGGAAACCCAGCTCAACGACCTCCTGAAGACCCAGGGAACCGGGGTTTCCCGCGGTGCGCTGATGTCCGGGAATGCACAGATCCTGAATATCTCCGGAACGGGCGTTTACGTCCGGATGTACCTGGCTTTTCCAAGGATTGGAAATTTGAGCCACAACGCCGGCGCAAACCGCATCGGCGATCTGGAATTCGTCGCTCACCCTGGTGTCGCGACGGGCGCCCAGAGTGCGCTGATTTACTTCGGAACCGCGGCGCCGGCCTGATTTGCATGAATGAAGATCATCCTACAAGTTGGAGGCGCAGACGTGGCCACGCTCTGCAACGGTCCGGAGCGCGGCCTGGGGCTGCATGTCGGGCCCAGGTTCACCTCGATCAGCGCGCCGATCGTTACCCAGGTGCAGCAGTTCCTACGGGCGACCCATGCGAAGTCGAAGAATCGCGGGAACCTGCTCACCCCGCTTTCTTTTGAGGTCGACGTCCAATTCGCGGAGATCTACCTGGCCGAGAACTACATGCGGCGGTACCGAATGACGCTGCAGCGCGAGGGCGACATCGTCATTACGTCGACCAGCCCCGCGAAGGTCAACTACGTCGACAAGTTCACGAATTCGACAATTAACGACGTCTCCATTACCCAGATGGGCGTCTGTCTGACGATTCGATACACCCTGGTTTGCGGAGAGATGGTCACGCTTTCGTGACGGAGGATGAAATGAAGAGGCCCTATAAACTGTTTCGGATCGCGGCGCTCGGAATGCTGATCTGGCTGATCGCCGGCCTGGCGTGTTTGTGCTTTTCCTGCAAGGCGGAAGCCGGTCAGATCGGCGAGAGCCGGATCCGGCTGTCGCTCGACCTGGTCGATTATGAGTCGGCGACGAACATCCTTACCGGGTATGCCCCGGAGATCTGGCGCGGAATGCCGACGCGCTTCGAAATCGGGATCTATAATTCCGGCGCATTCGTTACGAATCTGTCCTCTTTCGTGTCTGTGAGCGTCGAGGTTTTTGCGGACTCCTCCCGGTCCGGCCCGGCCTTTCTGAAGGTAACTCAAACCAACCTTTCCGCCGCGCTTACTGAATCGAACTGGCTCGCTGGCGCCGAGGCGTCGGCCCACGCGGTTTTTGAGCTGACGGCTTCGCAGACCTCGTTTGACCTGTCGGAAGCGATCGAGAACGTGCAGCAGTACTGGATGGTGTGGTACGCCACGACCGCCACGACGGACAACTACACGCTCGGCTCCTCCGTCATCCGCGTCCATCAAAGCGGAGCGCCGGCGACGGCGGTCATCGGGTCGTCCAACATGTACGTCCGAATCACGCTGGACGGGAAGCTGCAGGTGTATAACGAGACGACGGCCGGCTGGCATGATCTGTATCTCCGCGGGGCCGCTGGATCTGAATCGCTCGTCATCGGCGAAGCGGCCGGATCCGGCTCTGGCGTCGCCACCGCCAGTGTCGTCTCCGTCAACTGCGACACGAACGGGAACATCACCTCGATCGGGCTGGAAACGCTCCGGCAGATGAACGGGCTCGCCGCAGAGACCAACGTCGCGAATATCAAGGCCCGATATGAGGCGGATCACGATATCCTGGTGGACTACACGAACACTACGGACGGCCGGCTGCAGGCGCTGGAAACAACCACAAATATCGACGAGAAGGTTTCGACGGCTGGTGACATCATGCATGGAACTCTCGAAAATCAGTCCGCGCTGAAAGTCTCTTCCGTGGCGGGCACAGGCGCTGAACTTTATGACAACGTCACAATGACCAGTTATGTGTCGTGGGTTAATTCTGGGCCATCCATTTACACCGATGGGGTTTATCGGATCGGATTGAGCTCGAACATCTCCGGTATTCACAGCCACATGTATCAGTACTCCGTTCTCACTCCTGGATGGTGGACCTTCACTTGGGCTGTTTCGAATTACGGGCTTTTAACTAATGTGTCCATCAACGTCTCGAAGTACGGGGTTCCGCTCGCGGCGCGATTGTGGGACTCGGGCGGCGTGATGTGGACCAATGCATCGGGCACCACGAATCTTTATTTCCCGTATGCCGGCGGCGCGGGCTTGTGGTTGGCCGTGACCAACAGCGAGGAAGGGGCAACGACGAATTACGTTTTTGACGTTGAACTGTTTTCCTGCCGGGCCGTGGAAACCACGGATGTGTGGGCCGTGAACGCCGACGGGTCCGCCTATGGATTCAAAATGTCCTGGCTGCCTGTGACGAACGCCTGGACCAATTCTGACTTTGTGCTGAAAACCACGGATGGAACGAACTTTTATTGGGTGGCGCCATGACGGGAGGATCTCCAATGATTGGAACTTTTAAGGGCCGATTTTCCAGGGATTGGAAACTGGCCTTGCTCTGGCTGTGCATGGCGGCTGCAACCCATGCGCAGACGTCATTCGTGTCGAACATCGGGACGCAGCTCTGGGATGTCTCGCAGAACGGAAAGCAGAGTCACGCGCTGTCGTGGTTCCAGGCGGAAACCTTTCGGCGGGATTATCTTTTGACCGACGGGAACGGGACGCCGCTCGATCTCTCTGCGACGAACCTGGTTATTTACTGGGACGTGATGGCGGCGACGAATTACGAGTCCGCCTGGATCGCGTCGACGGGGGTTATCGTCAACGGGACGAGCGGGCACATCCGGATCAGCGCGACCCCGGAGGAATCGAATCTGCAGACGCAGTATTATTTCGGGTTCGTCCGGGCTGTGCAGATCGTGGGGACCAACGAGATCCAGCGCGGCGTCCTGGTCCCGCAGTCCATCCAGGTGAAGTTTTCGGCCGATAGCCGGTACTACTCGACGCACGGCCCTCTGAGCTACTCAATCGCGGCGATCGACGTCCTCTCGAACTATGTCGACACGCTGCTGTCCGACACCAACAACGCGAAAAAGACCGAAACAAACACGTTCACGGCCTCGCAGTATTTTCAGGGCGACCTGCACCTTGCGATCGATAGCGACATCATCAAGACGAATCTCACCCACGGCCTTGTGGTCGGGTCGGGCTCTGCTTCCGGCGGTGTTCTTATTGGCTCTGGCTCGGCAGGTGGCGAGGGTACCGCTGTCGGCGTTGAAACACATGCAGACTCTTGTGGCGCCGCGGTAGGGGACCATGCAAATGCGTCGTATGATGGGGCCGCTGTCGGGCGCACAGCCAACGCGACGAGATGGGGGTCATCTCTTGGCGCTTACGCAAATTCAGAATCGACCAACTCGAACCAGAACATCGATTGCGCCAACGTGGCAGTCGGCGCATTCGCAACTACCATGACCGGCGCTAATCGGCAGGCTTACGGTCCGCGAGTGTCTAACGACCTGGATCACACGACGCGGTTTCGCTGGACGCCATATTTTGACGAAGCCACGAACATTTATATCCGGAGTTCTTTTGGATCTGGAGATTGGATCGACATGTTCGCCTGGCTCAGAGGAATTGAGCTGAATATCGAAACTGGAACGGTGAAGGCAACCGGTGCGCAGGATGTTTTTGGTATAAAAACGTTTCGAGACACTCTCCGCGCCAGCGAGATCACCGCGCCGGCCGGTACGTCGGCCGGATCAAATCTCGTCGTACACGGGGCAGACAGCCAGGGAAGCGGCGGCTCGTTGACGGTTCGTGGTGGAAAAGGGAACAGCGGATCCGGCGCCCCAATGTACATCATGCAGTCTTCGGATAACGCGCCAATCTACATCCAAGACGAAAACTCCAACAGCATCGCCGTGATCGTTTCGAACAAGGTGACCTTTCTGCAGGGAGTCGATCTCGGCGGAAACATTCTGAGCAATGGGACCATTCGGGGCGATATCAGCGGCGCAACAAATCCGCCATCTGCGTGGACGAATGATCAGACGGCCGTCGTCGTCGGGGGCGGCGTGACGACGACCACGGCCGGGAATGTGAAGAGTTATATTTTAGGGACGTATTTGACGGCGGCCGGCGGAACGGTCGCGGCGCTCCAGGTTAACTCGAACATAGTTATCAACGAGGGGGGGACGGCTTGGTACCTCGGCGGAGCTCCTGGCCAGTTTTTCATCAGCGCGGAGGGCGACTTTGCGGAGGACGATAAAGGCCCTCCATTGCTGGTGCTGGATTCAACCAACGGAAGCCTTCACCTGCTCACTGCTGGCGCGAATTATTACGGGGGCGGATTCGGCCTGACCGGGTTTAATCCTGAGGCGCTCAACGTCGCAACGTCGTTTGTGCGGCATGGGGCGGACTCGAAGATTGGGCCTTTGGTATTCGGTAATTATGAGCAATCTCAGGACGCAATTCTAGATTTCGAAGTTGCCAGTACTGGAAACCGGTTTCGGCTGCGGACACGCGACAACGATGTGCTGGAACTGACGCAGCCGAATGGATACGTGCTGACGTTCGAGCGAAGCGGATCTACCACGGAGATCAATGGACACGGTAACCACTTCACAAACATCGTCCTCGATCCGATCACGCCGACGAACGCATACGAGGATGCCGCGCTGTCGGGCACCAATTTCTTGATCACGCGGGCGATGGGGCCGTTCATAAAGATCACCCCGACAAATAACTATCAGATCGGCCTGGGGACCGACTGGGGAACAACGCACGGAGGGATAATCCGACTTCTGATCCCGTCCAACGCTTATACGGTCACGTGGGGGCCTCTCGTATCTTCTTCATGGACCAATATTGGGTCAGCTACCGGTCCGTGGTCTGTAATTTTGTGTGATAAATCGAGCGTCGAAACTAACGCGGATGTGTACAGGTTGAAATGAAAACGGGTTTTGTTTTATTACTCTCCTTTGCGCTGGCCGCGCCTGGCGCAACGGTCTTCATGTCGAATTCAGGTTCCCACACGAGCCCGTTCGATACGCCGGAAAAGGCGGCGACCAACTTAAATGCTGCGATTCAAGCAGCGGGACCATTTGGCATCGTGAATATCGCTGACGGAATTTATTTTTCCAACTCCACGCCTTTGACGAATGGGGTCTCCCTGCATGGCCAGTCCAAAAGCGGAACAATCCTCGACGGCGGCAGCATCACTCGCGTGATTACCATCACCGAGCCTTATGGCGGTGTTGTGTCAAACCTGACGTTGCGAAACGGCTTTGCTGATGGCGGTAATGGGGCGGCAGCATACATTAACGGAAATACCACATCTTATTTTTTTAATTGCCTCATCTACTCGAATTGGGCCAAGACATTGTATGGCGGCGCGGTGTACAGCGCCGGACTAAACATACAGTTTCGAAACTGTCTGCTTTACGCGAACAAAGCGTCCAGTGCCGACGGGGGCTCGTACCACGGGGGCGGTGCCTTTTGCTTGAATACGGCGAGTGGCGTCGCGACGATTGACGCCTCGACGGTGATTGGGAACTACTCTGGTCGAGTTGGCTACTATGGGGTCGGTGGGGGTATCTACAGACTTGCCGGGCGCATCACAGTACTAAATAGCATCGTTGTTTCCAATCGATCCGCATCCTCGATCGGGTCGGATGTTTATGGCGGAAACACTGTTATTAACTCAATCCTGCAGTCGTTTGCCGCGACGACGAACATTAACTGTATAACGAATGCTGCGCCGGCGTTCGTTGACTATGGTTCGTGGACAAGCGCAACCAACTTTTCGCCGGGCGATTACCACCTGTTACCCGAATCGCCATGTATCGACTCCGGAACGAATCAAGCGTGGATGGCCGCAGGAAAAGACCTCTATGGATCACCGCGCATCGCGAACGGCATTGTGGACATGGGGTGTTCCGAGTACATCCCAGAGAGTCCGAGTGACGGGGCGTTCCTGCGCGTGCGGGCCACCCTACTCTTGGACGCCCTTCTCTCGGAGGCCCGCTGATGATCCTGGACAAGCCCATCCCGTTCGAGGAGGCGATTTCCTTCCTTAAGGGAAAGGGCTTCCTTCCGACAACCGCCTCGGCCTCGGAGCTGGAAACCATCCAGGCCGCAATCCGGGAGCGGGCTTTTTTCTCTGCGCGGGTTTCCGATACGAGTTTCCTGCAGTCGGCCTATGACCTGATCAACCGGATCGTGGATCCCGGCGCCGCCGGCGGCGCCCCGGGGTCCTACATGGACAAGGCCACCTTCGGCCTTGAGATGCGGGATTATCTCCGTTCAATCGGCTACGCGCCGGAGGCGGGCAAGGAGGGCGGCCTGCAGGATCTGTCGAGCGATACCCGGCTGAACCTGATCGCGCAAACAAACACGGAGATGGCCCAGGGCTACGGGCAATGGGCGCAGGGGCAATCGTCGGCGGTCCTGGATGCCTTCCCGGCCCAGGAGCTGTTCCGGCTCGAGTCGCGGGAGAACCAGCGGGACTGGGTGAGCAAGTGGAAATCGGCCGGCGGGAAGTTTTGGGGCGGAGGCCGCATGATTGCGCTGAAGGACGATCCGATCTGGACGCTATCGTTGGACGATGGCGGCTTCAACCGGTTCGGCCAGCCCTATCCCCCCTTCGATTACAATTCCGGCATGTGGATCCGGGACATCTCCCGCGACGAGGCGGTGGAGTTCGGGCTGATCGATTGGGACAGCCAGGTGAAACGCCAGGAACGGGATTTCAACCAGGACCTGCAAACGGGCGTAACAGGCATTGCAGCGGGTCTGCAAAAGGCGCTCCTGGCCTCCCTGGGCGGCCGGGCGAAAATCGTGGACGGGGTCCTGCACATCCAGGAGGCCGCCTGATGCCCTCGTATGGCATAACCCTCGTTTACGACGGCGTCACTCCGAAGCTGAACGCGCTGATTGGCGGCGTCCGGTCCGGGGAGTTCCGGGATCCGGTCGGCCGCGCTACCGTCCGGGTATTCCTCGATCATTTCGCGGACAAGGACCAGGACTCGGAATCGCACAAGACCGCCGACGAGCTCGGTGCCAAGCGCTCGCATCTCTTCGGCGCGTTCGGCCGGGCCACCCAGCACACGGTGGAGGCGGACGGCTTCACGGTATCCATCAACCACGCGGCGGCGCGGCAGCGCTGGAAGGGCGGCGTGATCCGGCCGGTGAACGCGCAGAACCTTACGATCGCGGCCATCGGAGCCGCCTACGGGGTCCGGGCCCGCGATGCGGGGATCTCGCTGAAGTTTGCCTTCGCGTTCAACGAGAAGTGGCAGCGCTGGGCGCCGGCGCTGATCGCGCCGGACGCGGTAGAGAAGGAAACAGGGAAGGCCCGGAAAGACGGGACCCGGCGTAAAAAGGTGATCAAGCCCTCCGGGATCTGGTACTGGCTCGTGAAGTCCGTCACCCAGGCCCCGGACGATTCCGTACTCCCCCGGAAACGGGACATCACCGACGGGATCGGCGCCGCGCTCTCCAAATGGTTCCAGAAGGCCGCCGGGAAAGCCGGCGTCGCATTCAGCTCGTCGTAAAGAGGTAAATCATGGCCGACGAATCAGTCACATATAAAGTGGTCCTGGAAGGCGACGCGGCCGGCGGCTCCGGCGTCAAGCAGGTGGTCGAGGACATTGGGGCGTCCGCTGCGAAGTCCACCGAATCGTTGCAGGCGGTGAAGGACCTGTCGGCTGCGGCCAATCAGGCCGGGGAATCGCTTGCAAAGGTCGGGGACATTTCCGGGCCGACGGACAAGTCGAATCTTTCCCTGCGCGGTATGCGCGAAACGCTGAGCGCGGTGGACCAGGCAGCCCACGGAAGCGCGATCGGGTTGGGCAAAGCGATCGAGGGGATCGTCAAGATGTCCGGGGCGTCAGATGACGCTCAGAAAAACATAGCCTCGTTGACTTCAAAGCTGGGCGCGATCGGCGTTGGCTTCGGGATTGGATCCTCCATCGGCGACGCGATCTACAAGAACATCGTCACGCCGATCTGGGATGCCATCGACGCACACCAGGCGTTGAATGATCCGGCTCGAGAGGCGTATGAGTCCGTCAACAAGGTCCGCGACGCGCTGATCGAGGCGAACTCAGCCAAGCTGGCGGATGTCAAAAAGGAAGCCGAGGCCCTAAAGGAAACGCTGAAGGCGACGGCCGAAGAGGCGGACCTCGTCAAAAAATCCCTGGATGAAGTGAACAAGGCAAAATTCGCCCTTGAGCAATCGCGCATTGCGAACCAGGAGGCCCGCGGCCAGATCACTCCCGTCGAAGCCAAGCAACAGACCGTCGACCTGCAGAAGGTGGCCGATCTCAATGCCCTCCTGGAAAAAGAAGCCGAGGCGATTAAGAATTACGAGGCCGCAAAGGGGACCTTTGGCGAGTCGAGCGATGTCACCCAGTCGCTGAAACAGGTTGTCGATTCCTTCAATATGCAGTTTGAGACGCTTTTCCAGTCGTACCAGACTAAGGGGATCGAGCTGGGGGCGGAGTCAAAGAAGCTGCTGGAACAGATCGAGCAGGCCATCAAGGCGAAGGAAGCGGACATCGCGATCGATAAAGGAAACCTGGCCGTCGCTCAGAAGAGCCTGAACCCTGCCGCCCAGGGGGAAGAGCTGGCGAACCTACAGCAGGATGAGGCCCTCCTCACTCAACTCAAAGAGCAGGCCGCCCGGATCCGCGCGACGATGGGCGAGTCGATCAAGATGGTCACCGATTCCTTCCAGGAAGGGACCCTCGCGTATTCGACGGCCATGTCCGAGGCAACCGGCGTATGGCGGTTGAGCCTGGACGAACAGACCGAGCAAGTCACGGCCGCCGCGGACACCATCGGGAAGGACGTCGAGGGCGCCGGAAAGGTTTTTACCGAAAAGGTAACCGGGGCCACCGGGTCGATGACCTCTGCAATCGACACGATGGGAAAGACCGTTGTTGGCGGTCTGGAATCGGCGATCCGGAGCATCGAAACCCTTGCGTCATCTATTGAGTCAATGAAGGCGCGAATGGCCAGCACGGAAGCCCTGGCGGCCTCGGCCGCCGCGGACAGCTCGCTGGCCCTTTCCCAGGTCAAAAACGCCCGATGATCAAAGATTGGAAAATCAACAACTCGGAGGCCGACGCGCTCAACGCCGCGGACATCACCCTCGCCTTCAATAACATGTCCCCGGACACCGCCTTCATCCCGCTGAATGCGGCCTACGACTCCACGCTCAACGCCGCATTTAACTACGGGTCTACCGTCCTGGTAAAACTCAACGATGTCATTGTGTTCCGCGGCCTATCCGATGGTCCCCGTCGATCCGGCTCAGCCCCCTCGGAAGGGCTCACGGTAACAGTAAAAGGACCCTGGGCCACAATGGAGAAGCAAATCTACCGGCAGGACGTCAGTGACCTCTACACCGGAGGCAGCTTCACCAGCAGCGAAACAAAGCTATCCGGAACCATCACCAGCGTCGTCAGCACGCTACTCAGCTTCGCCGTTTCCGACGGCGCCGGGTTCGTCGTCGGAACCATCGATCTCCCCGCCATCACTATCCCCGAGATCTCCATCTCCGGAAACACCGTCGCCGGCGCCCTGATCACCGTCCTGAAATGGTGCCCCGGCGCCCAGGTCATTTTCAACTATAACGGCGCAGGGAATCAGACCATCTGCAACGTCATGAAGATCGACTCCGGCGGACTCTACGATGTCCAGATCACCGACACCCAGGCGGTCAACTACGTCGTGCGCCGCGACCTGGTCCCGACCGGCGTGCGCCTGATATACCAGCGCCCGGCGTCTACAAAGGAATCGTTCACAAGGTATGGGAAAAAAAACCCGGATATTACGGAGAATTCAGGGGTGATGAAAGTTGGGGAGGATGATATCGCCGGGGCTTCGTCCGGCCCTGGCGTCCTGGTCTCAACGCTCACGTTAAATGGTACGCAGCGGACAACGACCTATAAGCACTTCTTTCACGCATCCTGGCACACGATTCACGAATTCGAAACTTCGATCGGTGTAAACACCCTCCTTTACTGGGACGGCGCTCCGTTAAAGTCGTCTGGTGGATTCGCCTATTATTCAGACCGTTTCAAGTATGTAAAATCCTTCTCGTCGCATAGAGAAAAAGTTGCGCCGACAACAGATCTTTCATGGTGGCCAACAGAGCAGCAGTTGTGGCATATGCCACGGCATCCGACACATTCCGGGTGGTGGATTCCTCCGCCGGAAGAGTTGTATAATCAAGGAATTATTATTTTCGCTCTTACCTATACGGTAAAATTTGGGCTTTATCAGAGCTACGAGAGCGCGGAAAATGTCGAGTATAACTGGACGCTCCTTGCCGGATGCAAGTGGGACGGTGGTTATGGCTACTCCGACCCTAATGGGAATACACTCGTTGCGGTAACAAATACGACGACCGAAACCCTCGAATCTCCTCCTCCCGGGCTTGCGGCTCAAATCTTTGCACTCCGCTCAGTTCTCTTCTGCGAAGGGTCATACAGCAAAGTGATTTCTGCGTTGGATCCCATGCGCCGCCGTATCCTTTTGGAAAGCATCCAGTCCCCGATCCAGCAACTAACCCTAAACGCCTCCTCCATGATCGCCTACTATGCCTTCGGCCCCCCCGAGCAGCTAGGCCCGCAGGACCTCCTCGACCTCGTCCGCTCAGCCTCCAAATAGCCCCCCTGCACACCCTTTGCAACGGTCATTCAGCCCCCTATATTCCCAAACCATTGCGAACTTTTCCCAAACCGCGTGCGAAAATACAAAGACTCCGCTTTTTTGGTGGTGGGTGTAGCTCAGTTTGGCAGAGCACCAGGTTGTGGCCCTGGCCGTCGCGGGTTCAAACCCCGTCATCCACCCCAGTCCGTCCGCTCGCTTGCTTCCTGCCTCCCTTGTTCTCTTAACCAACAGATGATGGAGCGGGTATACATAGCTCAGGTGGTGAATGATGACCAAGGTTGTTTTCTTGGCTGCCTGTTTTCTGCTGGCGTTTAATCCGCAGCTCGCCAGGGCGATCCCCAATCCTGCCGCCGTTTATTGTGAGCGATTGGGGTACGAGTTTGTGACCGTGCAAACGCCGGAAGGCGAAAAAGGCGTTG
>ENA-UOWG01000923-UOWG01000923.1-activated-sludge-metagenome-genome-assembly--contig:-NODE-923-length-33190-cov-5.052724_pt1 | contig 33190 bp, 30 predicted proteins | sample MGYA00238147_ERZ761563 | MGnify/ENA primary metagenome ERZ761563 (study PRJEB28884, sample SAMN05720216) | anaerobic digester metagenome | isolation source: active sludge of municipal... | reverse complement strand
ATCGCGCCTCAACGAGGTTTACAACGAAGTGGAGAACATTTCAAAGCAGGCCTCGTCTCTCGTCGGTCTGCTCGAAAGCTCTGCCATGGAAAAGACCATAGGGCAGTTCCAGAATGTCCTGGACAGGATGGAAACCCACATCGGGAAGTCCGACGCAAAATTCGATGAAGGATTGCGTCAGCTGAAAGAGGTCCAGGATGTTGTCTCTAAAGTGGGGGACCCTCTCGCAAATTTCAGAAAGATCGTTAAAAAACTTAAAATACTAAGTATTTCCACGAAAATCGAAAGCGCCCAGTTGAAGCGTATGGAGACTGATTTCGCGAATCTTGCAGGCGATGTGGAGCAATTGTCGGCGCTTATCAATGAAAAATCGGCAAACATCGACAGCCACAGGGGGGCGCTCATGTCTCTCGTCAGGCAAACCCTTGCAAGGGTCATCGGCATTAACGAAAAGAACAAGGGCTATGTGAATGAGGTGCTTCGCAATATTAAATCGAATATCAGTCTTCTTGAAAACAAGCGCAGCCAATCGTTCAGCGCGGCCGATTCCATGCTGACCAGGTTCAACGCCACTTCAAAGAGCGTTGGAGAGGTTGTCATGTCGATGCAGTTTCACGATATTACCAGGCAGCAGGTGGAGCATATCAGGGATGTCCTGGACACGATGGAGAAGAAACTGGCCCCTCTGTCGGAGATATCGGATGAAAATGATGCCGTCAAGGAAACAGCCGCCGAGATGGCAGAGATCGCAGTAGCATGCGAACTGCAAAAGGCCCAGCTTGTCGATGCGAAAGACAAGTTCACGAGGGCCGTTTCGGCGATCATGGACAATATGAAAGGGGTGATCACGAACGTTTTCAAGATCATCGATGATGTCCAGAAGATCACCGGGACGACCGATCTCATTTCGATCAATTTTTTCTCGAACATCGAATCAGGAACGGCCGCCGTGATCGAAAAGCTCGAGGAAGGAACGCTTGCGGGACGGGAGCTGTCGGACACCATGGAAAGTCTTTCCGCTTCAGTATCTGCAATCACCGGGCTGGTAGAGGACATAGAGGAGATAGGCGAAGAGATCGAGCTTATTGCCGTGAACGCACGCGTCAAGGCCGCGCATACGGGCAGCGAAGGGGCCCCTCTCGGCGTTATTGCAGAGGCGATCCAGCACCTTTCCATGGACGCCACTTCCCAAAAGGTGATCATTTCAGAGCTTTTGAGAAAGGTGATCACTGCGACGGAAGGTCTTCGAACGGTGATGGTTGAGAACGTCAACGAGGAGGTCACAGGCACAGGTCATATCATTGATGAGCTCGCCGCTCTTTTAACGGAACTGAAGTCGATGAATGACAACGTTGTTGTGCTTGTCCACGAAATTGAAAGCAAGAGCCGGGGTCTTTCGGATGTTATCGTGAACACAATTGACGGGATCACCGTCCATAACGATTTTGCCAATGATGTGGATGCCGCTTCCGACCAATTCAATGATGTCTTCGCCAGGATAAAACAGGTCGTGTCCGAAGAGGACCTGAAACATGCGAGGGGGCTGTCCCTTAAATACATCGAAAAGAATTACACCATGCAAAGGGAAAGGATCGTCCATCAGAGTATCGCTGCACCTAATGTCATACCCTTTGACAGGGAGGGCAGGGAACCTGTTCAGCCAAAGATCGCTGATGACACTGTTGAAAGCGATGAATTTGGCGACAATGTTGAGCTTTTTTAATGGGAGGACCCCATATGATATGGAATATATCCAGTCGTTTTGATCAACAAGGAGGAGTGTCATGACAAAACGTATCATGACTGTCGATGATTCAGTGAGTGTGCGTCAGATGGTCAGCTTTACCCTGAAGAACGCCGGGTACGAGACCGTGGAGGCATGTGACGGCAGCGATGCCCTGACAAAGCTCAACGGATCGGGTGTTCACATGATCGTGACGGACCTCAACATGCCCAACATGGACGGAATAAGTCTGATCAGGGAAGTGAGAACGAAACCTGAATTCAAGTTCATCCCCATAATCATGCTCACCACAGAGTCCCAGGAAAATAAAAAAATGGAAGGAAAAAGCGCGGGGGCGACAGGGTGGATCGTCAAACCTTTCAAACCCGAACAACTGCTTGCAGTTATAAAAAAAGTGCTTGGATAACTGACGGAGAGCTTCATGAACGCACACACACAACAAGATTCTACCCGGGAGCGTTCAAACGACATGGATTACAGGTCCCTGCGGTTGTCGGCAAAGCTTTTTGACCGTCTGTGCACTTTCATATACGACGAAGTGGGTATCCACATCACACCCGTAAAAAAGGTAATGCTTGAAGGAAGACTTCAGAAAAGGCTCAGAAGGCTGGGCATGAGGTCCTTCGAACAGTATAGCGAATATCTTTTTAGTGAAGAAGGCAAAAAGAACGAACTCATAAACATGATCGACGAGGTGACGACAAACAAGACCGATTTTTTCAGGGAGCCGGCCCATTTCGATTTCCTCGTGACTCGTGCAATCCCTCTTTTGTCGAGAACCGAAGGCTATTCCATGGCGAACAGGCTCACCATCTGGAGCGCAGGCTGTTCAAGCGGTGAGGAGCCTTATACGATCATCATGGTGGTGAAAGAATTCATTGAGCAGAAATGTGAACGTCCCTTCTCGTTCCAGGTCATAGCGACGGACATATCGCGAAGGGTGCTTGAGAAAGCGCAAAAAGCCGTTTATGAAGAAGAAAGGGCAATGGCGATACCCGTCGAATACAGAAAAAAATATCTTTTAAGAAGCAAGAACCGCAACGCGGGGGTTGTCAGGATCGCTCCCGAGATAAGATCGCTGGCACGTTTCAGGAGGCTGAATTTCATGGATTACGATTTCGGGTTTCGGGAAAAGATAGATATCATTTTTTGCAGGAATGTCATCATATATTTCGATAAAACAATTCAGGAAAAATTACTGACGAAGTTCTGCAACTGTATGAAAAAAGGCGGATACATATTTATGGGTCATTCGGAGACGCTTTTCGGTATGAACCTGCCCCTCGAACAGGTTTCCCCGACTGTGTACAGGAGAACATAGAATACAATGGATGCCGGTATCAGGAAAGTTTATCTCAGGCCGGGCGAGCTTTATGTGGCCAGGGAGCCTGCAATTATTTCAACAGTTCTCGGGTCCTGTGTTTCGGTGACAATACATTCAGGCCAATCCGGGGTGTCAGGGATGTGCCATGCCATAATGCCGACAAAGGGTGTAAGCTTCGAAGAGCCGGCCTTCCACTATGTGGACTGCGCCGTCGATTACATGATGAAGGTGTTCAACGGTCTCGGTACCGATAACAACGAGATGGTCATCAAGCTTTTCGGCGGATCCGATATGCTCGGCAGAAATGAAAGGCACCAGAGGAACATCGGTGCGCAAAATGTGGAAATGGCAAAAAGGGTATTGCATGCGCGCGGGTTCTCTCCCAGAATGTCCGATACCGGGGGAAAGCTGGGACGAAAAATAATATTCAACACCATGACCAACGAGGTTTTTCTCAAACGTATCGGTGTGTGAAGTACAGTGAGGTGAATATGCCGGAAAAGATCAAAGTTCTCGTTGTCGATGACTCGGCCGTTGTCAGGCAGGTCCTGGAAGAGATATTCGCTTCCGATCCTTCCCTGGAAGTAGTGGGTGCAGCAAGGGACCCCTTTGTTGCCGCCGACATCATGAGACATACCGTGCCGGATGTGATAACCCTTGATGTTGAAATGCCGAGGATGGACGGGATCACCTTTCTGCACAAGATCATGACCCAAAAACCGATCCCGGTGGTCATGTGTTCAAGCCTGACAGAGAAAAATTCGGAAACTGCCCTGAAGGCGCTCGAGTACGGGGCCGTGGACATTATCGAAAAACCGAGAATGGGGGTAAAGCAATATCTTGAAGAATCAAAGCTCCTTATATGCGACACGGTAAAGGCGGCCGCACAAGCCCGCCTTCGCCGTGAAAAGAAACCCTTTCTTAAAGTGGAACCCAAGCTGACCGCCGATGCTGTTATAGAAAGATCCACCTCAAAGGCCATGATACAGACAACTGACCGAATTGTTGTTATAGGTGCGTCAACAGGCGGAACAGAGGCACTGAAGGAATTCCTCCAGATGCTGCCCCTTGATGCGCCCGGCATGGTCATCGTACAGCACATGCCTGAACACTTCACGGCCGCATTTTCGAAAAGGCTTGACGGTCTTTGCCGTATTTCCGTCAAAGAAGCTGAAAATGACGATACGGTGGTGCGCGGACGTGTTCTCATAGCTCCCGGCAACAAGCACACCCTCCTCAAGCGCAGCGGAGCACGGTATTATGTCGAGGTCAAGGACGGGCCCCTCGTATCGAGGCATCGTCCTTCGGTCGATGTTCTCTTTCGTTCAGCGGCCCGCTATGCAGGAAAGAACGCCGTGGCAGTCATCATGACCGGAATGGGTGACGACGGCGCCAGGGGAATGCTGGAGATGAAAGAGGCCGGGGCCTATAATATCGCCCAGGACGAGCATTCATGTGTTGTCTTCGGGATGCCCAAGGAAGCGATCAAGCTCGGTGCCGTCCATGCAGTTACACCATTGGAAAATATTGCTTCGGTAGTGTTGAGAGAATGCAGTAATTAAAAGAATTGCCTGAATAATCTGAATGACCGGGATCTATTTGGCAGCCTGTTGATAAAGCGTGTTTTGACTTTCTTGCCGCCTATGACCTGTGACCTGATTTTTTCACCTTCTTCAAGATCTCATTCAGTTCTTCTATCCTGTACGGCTTTAGAAGAACTCCTTTAAATCCGTATTGCCCGTAGTTGATTATATGGGGGTCGTTCGGATACCCGCTTGACAAAAGTGCATATACTGATGGGTCTATCCTGAGCAGCTGTTCGAGAATTCTCACCCCGCCCAAGCCGTCAGGAGAAGTGAGGTCAAGAATAACGACATCGAAGGGGTCTTTCGATTCCATGGACTGCCGGTAAAGGTTTATCGCTTCTTTGCTGTCCAAAACAGTGGATACGTTGTGACCGAGACGATCCAGTATCAAACCGGTTGTTTTCAGGACAGCCTCTTCATCGTCGGCAATGAGGATCCTGAGTTTTTTCTGACCTGGATGCAGATGCTCTTCGCGTGTCGAGACAGCGGTATGTTTTCCGGCCGGGAGATAGACCTTGAAGGTCGTACCTTCCTTGACGACGGATTCAACCTCGATATGACCGCCGTGTTTTTTTATTATGGAATAGCAAACGGCCAGGCCAAGCCCCATGCCTTTTTGGGGTCCGAAGTCCTTGGTCGTGAAATACGGGTCGAAGACCTGGGAAAGATATCCCTTCTCAATGCCTTTTCCATTGTCGGAAATAGACAGTTCTACGTAATCGCCGGCTTGCAGGAAGGATTCATGTTCTTTTTCAACGGTTGTGTTGCGGGCCGAGAAAGTGATGGTGCCGCTGTCGGCCATAGCCTCTCTCGCGTTCAGCGCCATATGGTGGATGACCTGTCTCAGCTGCGATTCGTCGGCATTGACGGGCCACAAATGTTCATGAAATGAGTACCGGCATCTGACATGAGATCCTGACAGGGGTATTTTTACGGAATCCCTGATGAAGTGTTCGAGGCGAATGGCTTTTTTAACGGGGCTGCCCCCCCTTGAAAAAGTGAGGAGCTGCACAGTCAGGTCCTTGGCCTTGTCTATGGTATTTTCGGCTTCGGAAAGTTTTTCTGATGCCTTGGTATCATCCGGCTGGAGATACATTTTCGCGAGAGATATATACCCCAGTATGGACATGAGGAGGTTATTGAAGTCGTGTGCAATGCCGCCGGCAAGGATACCTATAGACTCAAGTTTTTTTGAGTTCAGCAGTTCATTCTCCATGAGCCTGCGGGAGGTTACATCCCTGAGATAGGCAAGGGTCACCGTGTTGCCCCTGTATTGTGTTTTCGTCGCCGAAACCTCCAGATGGATAGAGCTCCCGTCTTTACGTAAGCCCCTGAACTCATACCGCTGGGGAACGTCCTTACCCATCTGTCTGCCTCTGTTTATTTCAGAAACAAATTGCGCTTCGTCGGGATGAACGGTCATGGATTGTTTAAGCTCCATAATTTCATTGGTCGAATCGTATCCGAACATGTCGACGAATTTTTGATTGACGTAAATGAATGAATCGCCTTCAAGGATCGCTACACCGTCATTGGAATGCTCGATCGCAGTGCGATAACGCTCTTCAGACTCCCTTATATCCTCCTCGATCTTTTTCCGTTCGGTGATGTCCGTAAACAGAGTGATAGACCCCCTGAACCTGTTCTTTGTGTCGAATACCGGACTGGCGGATACAATGACCCAGAGGAGGGACCCGTCATTTTTTCTGAGCCGGAGCTCATATTGCTGTGATTTACCCTGTATTCTGCGATGTATTCTCGTGTCGTACTCTTCCCGGTCCGCCTTGTGGATGAACTCGGAGAGAGATTTTCCTATCATCTCTTCTTCGCTGTAGCCTGTCATTTTTATGATTTGCCTGTTCACCAGTGTGATCCTGAAATCTTCATTGGCAACAAGGATCCCTTCATTGGCGGTGTCGACTATTTGCCTGTATTTTTTTTCGCTTTCACGAAGCGCTTCTTCATAGCGCCTCTCGCTGGTGATGTCCTTAATGAATATGGCCGCCTTCGCAATGTTGTCCATTTCTTCACTGATGGGATAAAGCTTCATTTCGAACCAGGAGGCGTTCTCCTCTTCCTCGTGCCTGATCGTTCTTCGTTCCCGCAAGACCTCATTGATCATCCTTCTGATCTTTTTTGCCATTTCTTCAGAAAAGAGGTCATGTATGTTTTTGTTTATAAGGGATCGAATGTCCGATCCGTGATTCATGACAAATCTGGCGTTGGCCGATATGATTCCGCCTTTCTTGTCCACAAGCAATACCGCCTCGTCAGTGGCATTTATGAGCATCCGCGCGGTTTCTTCACTTTCCCTGAGTGCCTCTTCGGTCTTTTTGCGATCCGATACGTCACGCCATATGGCCAGAAAAACAGTTTCTCCACGTGATGGTATCAAGGTAAGGGATATTTCGACATACAGGAGGTCGCCGTTTTGTTTTTTGTGGAGCCATTCAAACATCGCATTCCCGGAGTGTAAGGCACGGGAGAAGATCGAACTGGCCTTTTCAGTGGAAAGAGAGCCGTCCGGTTGTCTGACCGGCGAGATCTCGCTGATATGCTTATGTAAAAGCCATTGCCTTGAATCACAGGCCATCATTTCAAGGGCTCCGGCATTACAGTCTATGATGACATTGCCGGAGATGAGAACCATGGCATCATGAGAACTCTCAAAGAAGCCTCTGAAGGTGCTTTCGTTTTCCGGCGATGTCATTGCGGCAGGGTTTTTATCAGTGTCTTTTTCATTGGTCGACAGCTTATTCGAGCTCATTTGTCACATCTGGATAGAATTTTTTAAGACAATCAGGACAAATGACATGACTGAATTCAGCGTCGGAATATTTGCTGATGTATCTTTCCAGTTCGTTCCAGCGACCCCGGTCGTCGAGTATTTTTTTACAGTGAGTGCATATCGAAAGAAGGCCATGGAGTTTTTTGATCCTGTTCTCAGCCTGGTGGAGATCGTAAATGTGTGTTGACAGCGCGGACTGAAGTCCCAGGACACGGATGGCGACCTTGATACGGGCGTGAAGTTCTTCCCTGCTGTATGGTTTCTTAAGGTAATCATCGGCATACGGCCCTGGACCGTAAAGCGTTTTTTCAGGACCGGTCTGTGTCGTGAGGATAATGACATAGGGACTGAACGCGAAATCCGCTGCACGTATTGTGCGGCACGCATCATTGCATTCTGCAGGACATGAAGGGCAATCAACGATGAAAAGGGCCGGGGGGATCTTTTGCTGCATGACATCCGGTAACTTTTCAATGCCGGGTACTAAAATGGTTTCATAACCCCATGCATTCAGGTCAATTTCAAGTTTTTTTCCCGCTGCAGGATCATTTTCGATGACAAGTATACGATGTTTTGCGGTCCGAACGGGTCCGGATACTGGTGCGGTCTCAACTCGGCCGGTCATTCCGGAAGATGCCCGTTGTAAAAACGGGCAATCCTTTGGTCTGAGGGATGAACTTCGAAAAAACAGGGGTTGTTTCCTTTTTTAAAGAAGGGAAAAGGGGAGGAGGATGTTGGGTGTGATAACAAAGATGTACGAGCCATAAACATCCTCCTCTTTGATCAATAACATGCGCGTCCCAGACGGCAATGTTGTGTATAGGGTGGCGAAGCCTCTTTTACAGAGAGAAAAAGCAGTAGAAGTATTGGGGGGGTATGCTCTACTTCTTTTTCAAGATCCTTGGCGAGCTTTTTTCGGGAAATGAAAACTTTTCCCGGTCCCTGATTGTCAGAGGCTTCGTCTGTGGAGGTCCTGTTCATCATGAAAATGGTGCTGGTCTGAAAAGCAAATTCAGCCAGTTTGCCCAACGCTGTGAGCTTTTTGTATGCTGTAGCCAATTCCATATTGAAAATAGAGCAAATCTTATGCCAGAAGGGAATGTGTTGATATTATTAATGATGGGTGGAAATATATATCCATAATTATGGAATCAATTCCATAATTATGGAATCAATTCCATAACAAATGTCACAAAAGGACGGGTCATAGGTCGCAGGTAATGGGCGATAGGCTACTGGAGGAACAGCTTGAAGGTTTGGGGGTTTTTAAATGCGAGAGCCAGCAAAGGTGTCTACAGCTTAGGGCTCAATAGTTGAAGAGCCATGGTCTTCCGGTTAAGTAAGCGAGTTATTGTTTTTCCTGAAACCAGGAACTGTTTCTCCAGTGCCCCCTTACCTCTAACCTGTTTTTTAAATATTGTAATCCTTGATCTTTGTCAGGAGGGTCTTGTAATCGACTTCGAGCAGCCTGGCGGCACGTGATTTGTTACCCCTGGTGACTGTCAGGGCTTTTTTAATGACCTCTTTTTCAGCTTCACGTGTTGCATGAGAGGCAGCTTGTTTCAGGGGGATTATGACAGACGTTCCATTTTGAAAGGAAAGGGTATCGTCTATGATGAATTCGATGTGACCGGGCTTGATGACCCCGTCTTCACATGAAAGGACGGCTCTTCGCATCACGTTCTTAAGCTCACGTACATTACCGGGCCAGGAGTAGCCTACGAGCATGTCGGCGGCCTCTTTTGAAAGTTCCCTGATCTGTTTCCCAAGCTCCATGGACGCCGCGGTTATGAATTTCATGGCAAGGAATGGAATGTCATCCGTCCTGTCAAAAAGTCTGGGTACGGTTATCATGTATTCGCTGAGGCGGAAGAAGAGATCTTCTCGAAATCTTTTTTCGCGGACGGCAGTTTTTATATCGGCATTTGTGGCAACGATGATCCTCACATCTACTTCCACGGGCTTGGTGCTTCCAATTGGATAGATCCTTTTTTCTTCGACGGCACGGAGCAGCTTGCTCTGAAGGATTGGTGGAGTGTTTTCCAGTTCGTCTATGAAAAGGGTTCCTTTTTGGGCTGTTTCGAAGAAACCTGTTTTTTTCCTGTCTGCTCCTGTAAAAGCACCTTTTTCATGCCCGAAGAGTTCGCTTTCAATGAGGTTTTCCGGTATGACCCCGACATCCACTGATTGAAAGGGGTTTCGGGCGCGCTTGCTCAGGTTATGTATCGTTTGCGCCACGACAGATTTGCCGGTGCCGGTTTCTCCCTGGATGATGACGGAAAAATCGGTCTTCGATACCTGGCGAATCTGCTGGATGACATTTTTCATCGAATCGCTCATACCAAAAAGGGATTCAAGAGACCCGAGCATGGCATCATCGAGCTGGTTAAGGGCGATCTGGAGAGAATATGCTTCTATGGCGCGTTTCAGCGTCAGGACCAGCTTATCGACCTGGGGAGGTTTGGTCAGAAAATCGTAGGCGCCAAGTTTGATGGTGCGAACGGCAGTTGGTATATCTGCGTAGCCTGTAACTATAATAACGGGCACGTAGGGATCGTTCTTTTTCAGGGCATCAAGTGTTTGCATACCGTCCATTTCAGGCATTTTCAGATCAAGGAGGACACAAACGGGATGTTCGCTGAGAAAAATCGAAATGCCTTCAGGCCCATTCGAGGCCTCAAGAGGAACGAAACCGTTCTTTTTCAATATCGTCGACAGAACAAGCCTTACAGACCTGTCATCATCTACGATGAGTATCTTGTGGAGTTGACCGTTTTCAGAAAGCATTGTTATATTGATGGTATAGCATAATTGAAGTTGATGTCAAAGAGTTTATTGGAACAGTTCTGTCCCCCCCGTTGTGGATTCAAATCATTAAAACAATCGGGACATACCCGGCACAATGAAGAGGTCAGATGCCTTTCATCGACAGCAGGAGATCGAGAAGGGGGGAGAGGGAGGCCACTTTTTTCAGGTCGCCGACCATAAGATCGACAAGAGGCTTGTTGATGGTTCCCCTCGCGATTTGAAGCTCCAGTGTCCTCAGGTCGACAAGGAGGTCTTTTTTGGCAATTTCGTGAAGCAAGGGATCGTTGTTGACCAGCATCTCCATGCTGGCGATAATGTGGGTGATGTCCTGACCGGCAGATGGTTTCGCGCTCTGATGATCCGTCTGCGGCTGGAACGTTACCGGAGGTTTTGCCTCCGGTTCATAGTCACCGGACATGCCTTTAATTCCGCCGGCACGGGAGATTTCCCTGTAACGCCTGTATTCGCCTATAATGCCTGTTTCCCCGCCTTGCATTACGAGCCCCTCGCCGACGGGGGTGATAAAGGCACTGAGTGCACCGCCATGATCGGTTGTAAGGAATATACAGCCTTCCTCTTCAAGAAGGCGGGAGGCTTTCACGACCGCAGCCATGTCATCTAGACCGATATTCACAGCGATCTCGTCAACGGAGAGGAGGAAATTCATGTGCCCGAGTGTTTCCGCCTCTTCATACATGGCGGCAAGCAATAGCTCGCCAAGTTCTTTTATGCTCATTTCTTTCATTTTTTTAGTGGAACCATTATATCAGGTTAGGAAGAAGAGGGAAATACCTTTGTGGGAACCGGAGCAGTTACCTGGAATGACCTGATCCGCTCCCGAATAATTCCTTGACGGTCATAAAGAAAGAAACAATGAGACTCATAACTCCGCCGAAGATGAGGAAGGATTTCTGGAAGGCCCATGCGTTGGGGAATGCCGATATATCGAATTTTTCAAGGAGTGTGTTTATATGGTCTGTCATGAAGGGAAAAATAAAGATGCCCAGGAAGAACACAATGGAGAAAAAAATAGAGGAGTTCTTTAGGAACTTAAGGCATAGATGGATTGCCTGTTGAACGAGGTCAAGCATTTCAAGCTTGCTTTCCAACCCGGAAAGCTGGTCGGACAGGGCCTCACAAGCGTAATTGCAGGCTTCGAACTGGTCTGATGTGTCAAAAGAGCGCACATCGCTTATGTTATTAAGTGACGCCTTGAGGGCGGAGAGCCTGTTTTTGTATTTCCCGGCGAGGTGGGGATAACGGTATGATTTTATAAAGGCCCGGGCCTTTTCAATGCGTGAATCAAGATCGTTCATCATGCCGAGAATGCCGTCAACCTGTTCTTTCAGTGCACTTCTGCACATCGTCTTGATCGCGCTGCAATGGTGTGGAGTGTCCAGATAAGCAAAATAGCCTCCTGACCGCACCAGTTCTTCTACTTTGAAAAGCGCGGGGTCGATGTTCTTCAAAACCTCCACGGGCAGGAGCGAGCGCGCATTGGAAAGTTCCCTTTTTGCCTCGTCCAGGTAGTGAAGAGCATCTTTTTCTGCTTCTGCGAGTATCTCCGTCAGGTGTGCATATATACTGTTCCTGTGGTAAGAAACATCGGGATCTATAAGTGCGATCACGAAAAATTCCTTGTTTTCGCGGACAAGCCTGGCGAGCCTCGCGAGTGCCGATCTGTCCTTATCCTGATCCAATTTAAGAACGATGTCCTGATAAACAGCATCCACACAGCCACCGTCGATGGCCAGGACGGAAGTGATCATTTCGCCGGCCTTTTTATGGTTGCCAATAAGCTTGTATAGTCTTGACATAATTAAGGAAATATATATCTTTTGAGGGTTTGTCCGGGCGAGTTCCAGTGCCTTGCTGAAATTCCTGATCCCGTTAAAATGGTCGCCGCGCTCGATGTCGAGAAATCCCAATACGCAATATATTTTATAGTCCTTTGGATTTCGTTCCATGGCGAGCTTCAGGAAAGATTCGGCCTTTTCATGATTGGAAACACGCAGGGAATCTTGCGCAAGCCAGACAAACCCGCCCTGATTCTCGGCCTGACCGGTGCGTATCTTGTCCCAGGATTGTGCTTTGCTGTTCCAGATGACGGGTGAGAAACGGAACTGGTAAATCACCTTGAGGTCGTAAAGGGCGTGAGCTGGAAAGGTATCGCCGCCGGATGGCCGGCTGAAAGATGTGATGTTGTCTGCCGCCTGGGTCTCACCGGGCAAGCGATCTAAGGACATGGCGATCTCCTCGATTTTCTGCATAGGAAGATAGCCGAGGTGCATGATCGATCTGCCGGGTTCGGTCAGGGACTTCGAGGGACAGTCCGACACCTGGTGTCTCCTGCTTCCGCAATAGAAACACGGATCGAAGATGTCTTTCTGGATGGGAAGGGAAGGCGAAGCATCATCCGGTTTCTTCCAGGCTCCATCCATAAACAGCAATTGGAAAAAGGGACCGCTTGGTTCAATTACCGGGGGAGCCGTACCTGTTATTGCGTGATGGCTGCGTATCTCCTGGCAGATCTCACCCGTCATATAGATCCCGCATTGGTCAAGCCCGGTGATCTGAGCGTCCGGCCCCTTTGACAGGATCTCCTTTTCCATGCGCGGGGTCGTACCTGTGATAAATATCTTTACCGGGGGAGCGCCTTCTTTTTTCCCCGATCTTTCGGATATCCATGAAAACATCTTTTTCGAGGCATCCAGGGCAGCGGCCGAATTTTCGTAAATAAAGACAGGCATGTTGTTTTTCGTCTTTTTTACCGATATGTGCCTGATCCCATGAAAGTTCTCTTTTTCCTCTCCAAGAAGCCCCATCGCCTCACCGACCCGGTTCGCTTCCGGCCCTGAAAGATCGGGAATGATGAGAACAAGGATGCTCCTGGACGGTGCTGTCACCGGGGCATTTTCCCAGTCTACCTTGTATATCGTGAGACCCGTTGGGACGTTTTTCATGTTCCAGAAATTGGTGAGTTCGAAATTTATCGACGGCACCTCTTTCGTGGTGTTGTATACCTCGTCCGAAACAAATATCTGGTCGCCGTTGGCCAGGTTGGTCAGTTTAGCGGCCACGTTCACGACATCCCCATATATGTCCTTCTCCTCGACGATCACTTTCCCGTAATGAAGCCCTATTCTTACATGGATCTCATCGTTCGGGCCGCCTTCTCTGTTGTGAAGGAGAAACTTGTGCTGCATCATGATGGCCGCCTTGAGTGCCTCTTTCGGGTCAGGGAAATAGACCAGAACCGAGTCGCCTACCTCTTTTATAAGGGACCCGCCATATTCTTCAACGATGGACATTGCCATGCTGTGGTGGGTCCTGAGCATCTCGCGCCCCCGAAGGTCGCCGTGTGTCTTGAAGAAGTTTGTCGAACCGACGACATCCGTGAAAAGAACGGCGATGTCCCGCATCGACGCGTCCGGATAAGCCTCGATAAGGGACGTGAGGAAATTTTCGACTGGTTTTTCTTTTGATGCGATGCGCAGGCTCATGGTTTCTGGAAAGATTATCGGCCGGATTCGGTTGAACTTAAAGAGTTTTGGGGCTTGAGTCGCTTTCCCCCCTGCTGTTTTCAGGTGTCTTCGTGGGAATAATCAGAATGGGCCGGTCTGAAAGAGCGCGACCTCTTCTTTTCACCGGTGAGGTGCTTGATATGCAGGACTTTTTCCTTCGCCCTTCTTGACCTTTTCCTTTTTTGTCTTTTGATCTTTTCTCTCCTGCGCTGTTCCTCGCTCTCCTTGCCGAGGAGAATGCCCTCTATCTTATCGGCCAGTGTGCGCCTTGCCAGGAATCTGTTCATGGCCTGAGAGCGTTCCTGCTGACACTTGACCTCGATACCCGTGGGAATGTGTTTCAGATAAACACACGTAGATGTTTTGTTGACGTTCTGACCGCCGTGGCCTCCTGAACGGACGAATTTTTCTATGATGTCCTTTTCATCGATCCCAAGGCGTTCCATCCTTTCGAGAAGGGACCTCTCTTTTTCAGGGCTGACTGAGAATTTCAATATGGCCACGGGCGTTCCTCAGGCAATTAGGATACATCATCACAGTGTTTTTCAAAAGCTAAATATTCAGGACTTTTTTTCACCGTCAAAAGTAATATTCTCACAGGGAAAAACACTTTCCTGGTCCCCCGGCTTAAATAAAGGAGGCTAATAATCGTGAATGTGACAGTGATGAGATCGATAATCGCCGGACTTGTCATGCTGGTTTATTTGTCAGGCTGCGGAAGAGGGCCCGGCATGTCCGGTAAGCCGGACAGCCAGCCGGATAAGGCAACGGGCATTGAAAACAGAAAGGAACTGGAGGAGATCAAAAAAAGCATCAAAAGCGACATCAGGATCAAGTTGAAAAAGGATGGCAAGGGAAGCTATGGTTGGGAGATCACGGGAAAGGACCCGCATGAGGTGATAAAGGCCAACAATGTCCTGCGAAGCAGGGTCAGTGATGAGAGGCGCGAATAAGGCCTATCGATCTGGCGTAAGAGATGGCTTTCCCATGTTCTGTACTGGTTATCCCGCGGGTGATCTCGGGGAATTCCGCAGCCTGGTGACATGGCCGGTATTGCGCCATGATGTTCACATAGGAACCTGAAGAGATTTCGGACGCGATGAAATCAAGGACCGCCTTTGTGTCATCAGCGCAGGATGGCATCATGAGATGCCTTATTATAAGGCCGCGTGTTGCGAAGCCGTTTTCATCCATAACCAGGTCGCCTACCTGTCTGTGCATCTCTTTTACCACAGCAGTCACGATCCCGGGATAATCATCGGCTCTGCAATATCTTGATGACAATCTCCTGTCAAGGAACTTTATGTCCGGCATGTAGATATCGAAGATCCCGTCAAGAAGCTCGATCACTTCAGGGGAATCATAGCCGCTCGTGTTGTATACGAGGGGGATGGTGAGCCCTTTTTTGATAGCAGGTACAAGCGCCCTGACTATCTGGGGGACATAGTGGGTCGGAGTGACAAAATTGATGTTGTGGCACCCTCTGTCCTGAAGATTGATCATGACGTCGGAAAGAGCGGCAGAAGAGCAAGCTATCCCTTCTCCGAGGATGCTTGTCTCATAATTCTGGCAAAATGCACATCTCAGGTTACAGTGTGTCAGAAAGATCGTCCCTGACCCTTTGATGCCTGTCAGGGGGTCCTCTTCGCCGAAATGAGGTACCGCGGAAGATATATAGATCTCGTACGGGGCATTACAGTACCCGCGCTCGCCTCCTTTGCGATCGGCCATGCATTTCCTGGGGCACAGCGTGCATGGGGTCAGAAGCGTGGCGAGCTCTCCCAGTCTTTCATCAAGGATGCCCCTTGAATATGTTTCAAGATAAGACGGAAAATGTGCCATTGCTCTTTAAAAATAGCACAGGATGATTTATTATTATACAATATTAAAAGCCTGAATACAGGGGATTGGACATGAACAAATTTGAATATACGGTCAAGATATACTCCATGGACAACCTGAAGGACGGCGGTGTCGACGTTGATGCCGAGAACAATATCATATACGCCTGCCGGCCCGGAGGGGAATGCGAAGTCCATAACGTGGGCATTGAACAACTCGACAACCTTTCCGGACTGCTCAACGAGATGGGAGAGGACGGATGGGAACTGGTTGATCTTTTTTTTCACCAGTCCGGCATTGTAAGCTTCTGGAAACGGTTAAAAAAGGACCGCGCAATAACGTAAAGGAGGTTTTTTTATGCCTTTGACGCCCTGGAAATCTTTATGGGAAACAAAGTTTCCCTCTTTGCGTGAAGAGATGGACAGAGTTTTCGAAGAATTCTTCGGCAAGGCCGGTTTTCCTTCTCTTCGTGAGGCAGGCTGGCTTCCGGCCGTGGATATTCACGAAGACAAGAAAAATGTTGTTGTTACAATGGACCTCCCCGCTGTCGATCCGAATGAAGTGACGATAACTATCATGGCGGATAAGCTGACTGTTAAGGGAGAGCGCAAAAGGGAAGAGGAGATCAAAGAAGAGGAATACTATCGTACCGAGAGGGTGTACGGAACATTCCAGAGGTCGATACAGCTTCCCGCAGAGGTCATAGGTGACAAGGCCGGGGCTACATACGACGACGGGGTCCTGAAGATCACCATACCAAAATCTCAGAAATCCATTCCAAAAGAGATCAAGATAAACGTGCAGCAAACCCGGCCAGGGGAAGCTCAACGCGTCACAAAACAACGGAGGAAAAAATGAAGGATAGAGTACAGCAGGTCATAGAAAAGATCAGACCCCTTTTGCAGAGGGACGGGGGCGATATCCAGCTTGTCGATGTGGAGGATGGTATCGTTAAGGTCAAACTTCAAGGCGCCTGCGGAACCTGCCCTATGAGCATGATGACGCTTAAGATGGGTGTTGAGAGACAGCTCAAACAGGAGATTCCCGAGGTCAAAGAGGTTGTCTCTGTCTAAGTGTCCCTCTCTATTGACAAACACCTCTCTTTGAAATAACATTGATTCAGGCAGAAAGGGAGGCGGCACAATGTCAAGGGCGGCAGCAGCGTCAAAGGGACCTGAGAAGAAAGCTATCCAAAAGAAAACAAAGAAAACCAAAAAATAACGTCGTCGAGGGGGAGAAGTCCCCCTCGAAACATTTTCCCATGCTTCCAGAAAAACGGTTATTGATAATAGATGATGAAGAAATGCTCCGGGCCATTCTGAAGGAATATCTTGAGGAATGCGGCCTCAGGGTGTTTGCCTATGAATCGATGCCGGACCTTGAAAAAGAATTGGAGGAGAAGAGACCTCACGCCGTACTTCTTGATATAGTCCTTCCCCGGATATCCGGAATAGAGATACTGAAAATGATCAAAAAGATCGACCGGCGCATCCCGGTGATCATGATGACAGGATACGCCGACGAGTCGGAAAGGCTTGAATCGTTGCGCAGCGGAGCATATGCGCTTCTGACAAAACCCTTTAAAAATCTCGAGGAACTTTTCCATATAGTCAATAACTGCATGGAGCATTTCATTGAGACACTGAAGACGGAGCAGCTGACCCAGGAGGTGGAAGAGCGTTATAGAAGGGAGAAAATGAATGCCCTTGAACTCGATTTTCTAAAAAACCTTCAGCACATGATAGGCGAAACGGAAGACCCGCTTTTTGTGCTGAAAAATGCCAATACGCTGCTTAAGAACTTCCTTGATTTCGATTTTTTCGGAGCCCTGCTGATCAACGATGAAGAAATAGCCATCCAGATATTTTCCGGTATGGAAGAAGACCCGGCGCTGGTGAGGACAATGGCATCGGTGCTTGTCCGCAAGATACCGAAGGGTCAGATAAAACCCGGACAGCGTATTGTGATCCAGGGGGTCGCCCGGGAAGAGGTCGGCCCTGACGTGACGGACATCGAGACTGTTGTCGTGGAACTTTCAACGGCAAACCGCAGTTACGGATATGCGGCGCTCTACAGGCAAAAGCCCTTCGATGCGCCCGAATGGTCCATATTCACCCGTTTTTGCTCCCACATCACGCTTACCCTTGAAAAGATCAGTCTTTTCAATGAGGTCAAAACCCTTTCGATACACGACGGATTGACGGGCGTACACAACCATGCATATATCGTAGGTGTGCTTGATGCCGAAGTTGAGCGTTCCAGGAGGTATAACACAACATTTTCAGTCATCCTGTTCGATGTGGATGATTTTAAACTGATCAATGATGAATATGGCCACCTTGCCGGCGATCAAGCCTTAAGGAACATTACGCAGGTGATGAAAGAAAGCCTGAGGACCATTGACAAGATCGGGAGGTACGGCGGCGAAGAGTTCCTCCTCATACTCCCCGAAACAGACCTGGACAAGGCCGCCATCGTAGCGGAACGCTTAAGAAAAGCCGTTGAAACTGCCGGCCTCAGGCTCGAGGACAAAAGCGTCAGGATATCTGTGAGCGGGGGCATTGCCACTTATACCCCGGGCATTGAGTCAAAGAAGATCATAAAAATAGCCGATGACAATCTCTACCGTGCAAAAAAAGAAGGGAAAAATAGAATATATTATGAAAACATTTGATGATTCTGTTGAATTGATTCGCAATTTCATGCGCATTAACACTTCGAACCCGCCCGGCAACGAAGAGGACGCGGTGCTTTTCCTCGAAGATGTCCTGAGGCGCGAAGGCATCGTGAGCGAAATATTCTCCGCTGTCCCGAGGCGCGCAAATATCCTGGCACGGATAAAAGGAAAAGAAAAGGGAAGGCCCGTCATTCTCTTAAGTCACGTGGATGTTGTCCCCGTCAATGAAGCGGAATGGACGGTCGACCCCTTCGGTGCAGAGATCAAGGGCGGATATCTGTATGGCAGGGGAGCTATTGATATGAAGTCACAGGCCATCTGCCAGTTGATCGCTTTCATGGCGCTTGCAGGGGAAGGGGTCAAGCCTGAAAGGGACATTATTTACCTGGCCACCTGCGATGAAGAGGTGGGAGGCAGCCACGGCGTCGAATTCATGCTGAAAAAAGTGCCTGAACTGCGCAATGCCTCTTTTGTGCTCAGCGAGGGCGGATTCATGATAAAAGAGGGCGGTCATGTGAATGCCCAGATAGCGGTCACCGAGAAACAATTGGGCCAGTTCATTGTCAGGGCCAGGGGCAGGGGAGGGCACGGGTCAATGCCCCATGGAGACAACGCGAACGAAAAGATCGTTGCGGCCTCGGGAAGGATCCTTTCGCACAAATGGCCGATGAAAAGAACGGCGATCACTTCTGCGTATCTGAAGGGCACCCTGGAAGGAAAGATCATGGAAGGCTCGAAATTTCCGACACTGGACAGGGCCTTGAAAAGTAAAAAATGGAAAAGCTATCTTGAATCCAACGAGATCTATAACGCCATCCTGCGCAATACAGTGACGCTGACTATATTAAGGGGCGGAGAAAAGGTCAACGTAATCCCGGCAGGGTCTGAGGCGTATTTCGACGCCCGCCTGCTGCCGGGAGAGAGCCATGAAAACTTCTTTAAAAAGATCGGCAGGCTTGCAGGCGAAGATGTCGAGATCGAACGGATAGGCGCCGGGATCGGTGAACCCGGGTCCTCCCGGTACGGCACTGTTTATTTCCACGGGATTGGAAAATGCGTCAGGTCGTTAAAGGGAGAGGACGTCCCCATTCTTCCATACATCATGACTGGTGCGACAGACCTGAGGTATTTCAGGAATCTCGGCGTCCCTTCATACGGTTTTTTCCCCATAACATTAAATAAGGAAGAATTGTTGAGAATGCACGGTAAAGATGAAAGGATTTCCATTGAGAATATCAGGGAAGGTTTGGAGGGATGCGGGAGGATATTAAAATTCCTTTCAACCCTGCGGGCCGGATAACGATATTTCTTGACAAAGCATGGTTAATTTGTTGAAAATAATGCGTGAATTAATTAACAAGCAATAAAAAAATGATAAAAAATTATGTGTTGAAGGAGGTGAGCTGTTAATCACTCAAAATCCAGGCGATACGCCATTATGGGGGTAGTATGAAAGAGATTATGCAAGGAAACGCAGCAATCGCAAGAGGTGCCTGGGAAGCGGGTGTGACTGTCGCTGCCGCATATCCCGGAACACCGAGCAGTGAAATCCTCAAAGATGTCGCAGATAATTATCCCGAGATTTATGCTGAATGGTCACCCAATGAAATGGTTGCCGTTCAGGTAGCATCAGGCGCGGCCATTGCCGGCGCCAGGGCAATGGCCTCCATGAAGCACGTTGGGATGAACGTTGCCTCCGATGCCTTGATGACCCTTGCCTACACGGGTATCAAGGGCGGACTCATGATAGTCGTTGCCGACGACCCGAACGTTCACAGCTCCCAGAACGAGCAGGACAGCCGTAACTGGGCTCGGTTTGGAAAGGTTCCGATGATTGAGCCGGGCGACGCGCAGGAATGCTATGAGTTCACCAAGGCCGCATTCGACATCAGTGAGAAATTCGACACCCCGGTCCTTTTGAGAACGGTGACACGCATTGCCCATGCCGATTCACTGGTTCAGACGGGTAAAAGGGTGGAATCGAAGATCCCCCTGGGACTCGATCCGAAACTTGCCACAAAATACGTCATGGTCCCGGCCAATGTCCGGCCGAGAAGGAAAGCCGTCGAAGAACGTATGCAGAAATTAGAGGCATTCGCCGACAAGACCAAGCTCAACAAGATGGAGATCAACAGCAAGAACATCGGTATCATAGCAAGCGGCGCCGCTTATATGTACGCGAAAGAGGTTTTCCCGGAATACTCCTTCCTGAAGCTTGGTATGGTCTGGCCGCTTCCGAAGAAGATGATCGCCGATTTCTTCAAGAAGGTGAAGAAGGTCATGGTCATCGAGGAACTGGACCCATTTTTCGAAACAGAGATCAGGGCCATGGGTCACAAGGTTTTCCATGGTAAAGACATTATCCCCAATATGTACGAACTCTCACCGGAAATCATCGAGAAGGCCGTAAAGGGCAAGTCATATAAGGCACCCAAGGTCCGCGTGAAACCGGAAGACCTGCCGAGAAGACCCCCGAATCTTTGCGCCGGCTGTTCTCACAGGCCGCTTTTTTATGCGCTCAAGAAGCTTGGCGCTTTCGTGTTCGGTGATATCGGCTGTTACACGCTGGCAGTTGCACCGCCGATCTCAGCCCTTCACACCACCATCTGTATGGGTGCAGGCGGCGGCCAGGTTCACGGCGCCATGAAGGCCATGGGCAAAGACGCCTTAGGAAAGATGGTTGCCGTTCTCGGCGACTCAACATTCCTCCACTCGGGCATTCTTCCGCTTATGAATGCCGCATACAATAAAGGCACCTCGACGACTATCGTCCTCGACAACAGAATCACCGGTATGACCGGGCACCAGGAACACGCGGGAACAGGTTTTACCGTCCGCGGCGAAGTGGCGAACCAGGTCGACTACCGCGAGATAGGTAAGGCAATCGGAGTGAAGGACGCCAACATCCGCTACGTCGATCCATACAACATCAAGGAAACTATGGAGATCGTCAAGGAAGAGATGAACAAGAATGAGGCATCCCTTATTCTTTGCAAAGACAGCCCGTGTATGCTTCTCCGCAGGGCGAAACCTCTCGAAAAATTTAAAAATCCTCTGTATGTGATCAATACGGACAAGTGCCGCGGCTGCAAGATGTGCCTCGAGATAAACTGCCCAGCCATCAGCTGGAGAGAAGGCGCAGGCCAGACGAAGGACGGCAACAAGAGAAAAGGCACCGTCTACATCAACCCCGATCAGTGCGTTGGCTGTGAAGTTTGTGTTCAGGTATGTAAATTCGACGCCATAGAACCGGCAAAGAAGTGAGGAGGCGAATATGAAAAAAGACGAAAAAACCACTAACATATTTCTTTCCGGTGTAGGCGGGCAGGGTGCCATCCTTGCAAGCAACATTCTTGGCGAGGTCTTCATCAGGGCCGGATATGATGTCAAGAAAGCGGAAGTCCACGGTATGGCCCAGAGGGGCGGCGATGTCACCACTCATTTCAGGTATGGAAAAAAGGTCTATTCACCCATCATCAAATACGGTGATGTTGACTTTCTCCTCTCTTTCGAACTCCTGGAAGCCCTCCGCTATATCAACTGGGTAAAACCTGAAGGAAAGATCGTCATTAATACCCAGGAAATACTTCCTCCTTCGGTCAGCCTTGGACAGATGCAGTATCCCCAGGGTGTTCCCGAAGTGTTCAAGAAGCATTTCAAAGGAAATGTCCACGTTGTCGACGGGCTCGGGATAGCGAAAGAGCTTGGCAACCTGCAGGCTCAGAACGTTGTTCTCGTTGGCGCATTCTCCAACTTCTTCCCGAAGATCAAGGAGTCATTCTTCATCGACGCGATAAAGAAGCTCCTTGCCCCGAAGCTGCACGACCTTAACATCAAGGCGTTCCAGGCAGGAAAAAAGGCCCTGTAATATCCGCATGGCCTCAATATTCTCTTGTTTCAGAAAAGAAGAAAGGCCCTTTCGGGGGCCTTTCTTCTTTATTTCTCTTTCGGTTCTGTCAATATTTCTTATTACCCTGCTTTACCCGGGAAGGATGGAAGCAATGGAAGTGCATTCTCTTCGCAATGGACTCAATTATATTCTTGAGGAAAGAAAGAACACGGGCGTTATTGCCATACAGATATGGGTTAATGTTGGCAGCAGCGATGAGAACGAATCCATCGCCGGTGTTACTCATTTCATCGAACATCTTATCTTCAAAGGGACTGAAAAACTCAAAGGAAATGTGTTTGCTTCGCAAATTGAGGCCATGGGCGGAAGCGTCAACGCATTTACGTCGTTTGACAACACCGTGTACCATATCACCATTCCCGCGAAGGTGTTCCGGGAAGGTTTCGAACTTCTTGTCGAATCGGTGAAGAACCCCGCTTTTCCTGAAGACGAGATAACAAAAGAAAGAAAGGTCATACTCGAAGAGATCAAGATGGGCGAAGATGACCCGCAGCGAAAGCTTTTCAAGGAGATGTTCGCCCTGAGCTATCAGGGGAAGCTTTATGAAAGGCCGATCATCGGTTTCAGCGATACCGTTGAAAAGATCTCGAGGCAGGATATCGTCGATTATTTCCGTTCCCATTACATTCCTCAGAACATGGCCGTGGTGATAGCGGGCGATTTCGATAAAAAAGAGGCTTTTGCACTCATCGATAAACATTTTTCAGGGTTAAAAGCAGGGAAGGCACCTGCCCGGCAGATAACGAATAACGCAGCCGCAAGGGAATCGCAAAAAATCCTGGAAAAAGATGTGAGGGAAAACTACCTTGCCCTTGCGTACCCAGCTCCGAAAAGGACCGACCCTGATGTACCTGTGCTTGACGTGCTCGGGGTCATTCTGGGAGATTCGGAAAGCTCGAGGCTCCAGGAGACCTTAAAAAAGAAAAAAGGTGTGGTGAACGGCATATCGACATACGTCTTTACTCCGAAAGAGGATGGCCTATTCATCATTTACGCAAATTATGCCGGGGATGACACTGAAAAGGTGATATCGGGGATAGACAAGGAACTTGCTGCTGTAAAAGAAAAGAATATTCGGGATTGGGAGCTTACAAAAGCCAAGAACATGCTTAAGGCGTACTATATATACGATGCCGAAACCGTGCAGGGAAGGGCACGTCAGATAGGCGATTCCAAGACTGTGACCAATGACCCGCATTTCATAGAAAAATACCTGAAGGCCGTTGATGCAGTAACGAAGGATGACGTGAAAAGGGCGGCCGGTAAATACCTTGGGGCAAGAGACAGGCGCATCGTCATAATGAAGCCGAAGCGCAGTAATCCGTTCAAACACACCTTTGAGAACGGCCTTACGTGTCTTGTCAACAGAAACACCTCTTCCCCGAGCTTTGCATTCAAGATGGGATTTATAGGCGGATCCAAGAAAGAGGCTGAAGGGATGGTTGGAGAATTCAACCTTCTTTCGAGAATGCTTTTAAAGGGGACTAAAAAGAAAAGCTCTTCACAGATAGCCAAAGAGACAGACCTTCTTGCGGGATCGCTTTCACCTTTCAACGGACGAAATCTCTTTGGTCTTTCAGGAAAGTTCCTGAGTAAGGACCTGAAAGAGGTGATGTCCCTGCTGAAAGAGATCCTTATGGAAACAGACATGAAGGACGAGGAACTCCGAAGGGTCAAGCGGGAGATATTGTCGGAGATACGCCAGAGAGATGATGATCCCGTTGGTCAAACGTTCATGCGTTTCAATGAGGAGATATTCGCAGGTCACCCTTACAGCCGCGACCCCATGGGAAAAGAAGAGGATGTGGAACACATGTCCCTCCAGGAGATCACGAAAGCATACAAGCGGTATGTAACCCCCCGTGGGGCCGTTCTGGCAATCTCGGGTGATGTTGACGAAAAAGAGGTTTTTGCCCTTGTCGGTGAATTGCTGCGTGGATGGAAAGGCGAAAAGACCGACCTTCTCAAGGTATACCCGAAGGCTGCCAGAAAAGATGTGGACCTGGAGAAGGACATCCAGCAGACACATATCGTATTCGGTTTTCTTGGACCGGGACTGATCGACAAGGACAGGTATGCAGCCGAAGTGCTCGATGCCATCCTTTCAGGGATGGGAGGCAGGATACATCAGGTGTTGAGGGAGGAGAACCCTTATGCCTACGCCTTGACGTTCTTCAACCAGATGGCCTATGAGACCGGTGCGATGGGTATATATATAGGCACGAGCGAGAAATTTGTGAAAGACGTCATCCGCATTGCGGGTGAAGAGATAGAGAGGATCAGGGAGAAGGGGTTTACTGATAAAGAGGTCGAGGACGGAAAACGCTACCTCATCGGAAATCATTATATAAAGATCCAGTCGAACGGCGCCATCTCTTCGGCCATGTGTTTCGATACGCTCTATGGATTGCCCCCGGGCTCCTTTAAGACATGGCCGCCACATATTGAAAAAGTGACAAAAGTGGATGTCGACAGGGTGGCCAGAAAATACCTCACACCGGAAACGATGGTGAGATTTCTGGCAGGAAAAGTGAAAAACAATAAGCAATTGAAAAAAGAATAACCAATTTATCGATAACCAATAACGGACAGATTCGGGATCTGGTCGGATGAATCATTGGTTGTTATTTCTCAAAGAACGATCTCACCGTTTTGATAATATGGTCTTTTTCCATCTTTTTCAGTTCCGGGAAGACAGGCAGTGCAAGACTTGTACGGGCCGCTTCCTCGGCCACAGGGAAATCTCCCTCCTTGCATCCGAGATACGAAAAACAGGGCTGCATGTGGAGGGGCAGCGGGTAATAGATGCCCGTCATGACCCCTTTCTCTTTCATGTGGGCCTGCAGGGCGTCACGCTCCTGGGTGCGGATAACATAATGGTGGAAGATGTGCGACGTCTCATCATCGATCGGGGGCAGCGTGATGGGAAGGTCCCTGAGGTGCATGTTGTAATAACCGGCGTTTTCGAGCCGTTTTTTGTTCCATTGGGATAGTTTTTCGAACTTGACGCTGAGAGCCAGGGCTTTTATCTCGTCGAGCCTGCTATTGAAACCGATCATTTCATGGATGTATTGTTTGTCTCCCATGCCGTGCACCCGGAGCTTTCTGGTCTTCTCTCCAAGGTCGTCTCGTTTCGTGAGCACCATTCCTCCTTCGCCGATGCCGCCAAGGTTTTTTGTCGGATAAAAACTGGTGGCGGCTATATCGCCGAAGCAGCCGGCGGCTATACCGCCCCTTTTTGCGCCGAGCGCCTGCGCCATGTCTTCTATGACGGGAATATTATGCTTTTTAGATATGGCGAGTATCCTGTCCATATCACATAACCTTCCGAAAAGGTGCACCACCATGATGGCCTTCGTTCTTTCCGTAATAGCGTTTTCGATGAGAGAGGCATCGATATTCATGTCGCTTTTCTGAATGTCAATAAAGACCGGTCTTGCACCGACAAGGCTGATGGAACTGGCCGTCGAAAAGAACGTATAGGGGGTGGTGATGACCTCGTCGCCGTTTTCTATCCCCAGTGCCATGAGCGCAAGGATAAGCGCATCGGTACCGTTGGCGCATGATATTGCATGGCCGACTCCGGAAAAAGATGCGATCTGCCCCTCGAGCTTCTGGCAATACTGGCCGAGGATCAGTTTCTGCTCTTCCAGGATCTCTCGGACACCCTTGAGTATATCCTTCTTTACGCCTTTGAACTGGGCCTTCAGGTTAATGGGGGGAATGTTCATATTTGTCATTTGTCCTTTCGGAAAGGGTTTGTGGATTAAATAATGATCGGTCTATGTTAGCATATTCTTTCGGATCAACTCAAGATTTCCTTGCATATTTACCCGGATATCCGCAAAGATGCTTGTCTTCCTCGTGGCTATCTTACACCAGGGCGGCAAGCCTCTATGTTTGCATCGCTGCCTGTTGCACCGCCTCTTCGGGTTCCCGGTTGACGTCATGAACTCTGGCACAGGGATCGTTTTGCCGCCGGGCGTACCGGTCATCATTCCGGTCGATTCAACCCTTTTTTTACGCATCTCATGAGGGATAGGCCGATTGGTCGGAAAGCTCTGCAGGCAACCCTTCGATATTCATTAAAATCGTTGACAAATATCCGAAATTGCGATAAAAAGGTTGTGAAATTTTTTTCAACTTAAGAAAGGAGACCTGTATGAAAGAGGCAGTTATTGTTTCGTGCGCCAGGACTGCTATAGGGCAGTTCAGCCAGTCACTCAAGGACGTGCCGGCTGTCGAGCTCGGCGGGATAGCGATCAAGGAAGCGGTTAAACGGGCAGGCCTGAAACCTTCGAAGAACAAGGACAAGGATGTTGCGCCGAAGTGCTTTGAAGGCAAGACAGATACAGAGCTTGAGGCACAGTACTATGATTATGACCCCGGCCTGAAAGAAGTGGTGATCGACGAAGTCATCATGGGCAATGTCCTCCAGGGGAGCCTTGGTCAGAACCCGGGGCGTCAGGCGAGCATCCGCGGCGGCATCCCCAAGGAAACAGCTGCTTTCACGATAAACAAGGTTTGCTCTTCCGGCCTTCGTGCTATTCTTCTCGCGAACCAGTCGATCCAGGTCGGCGACAATGAAGTTGTCGTTGCCGGCGGCATGGAAAACATGAGCCTCGCACCTTTCGCTATCCCGGGTTTAAGATTCGGCGCCCGCATGTTCGATACAAAGGCGATCGACCTCATGGTTCTCGACGGCATCTGGGAAATTTTCTACAACTACCACATGGGCAACACGGCCGAGAATATTGCAGCTAAATACGGCATTTCGAGGCTGGAACAGGACGAATTCGGGCTTTTGAGCCACCAGAGGGCAATGGCAGCCATCAAAGGCGGACTCTTTAAAGATGAGATCGTTCCCGTCCCTCTCAAATCGAAAAAAGGCCCTGCGGTGTTCGATACAGACGAAAGACCTATGGATACTTCGATCGAAAAAATGTCGGCCCTTAAACCGGCATTCAAGAAAGACGGGACCGTCACGGCAGGCAACGCATCGGGTCTCAACGACGCAGCCGCGGCTGTCGTTATGATGTCTCGTGACAAGGCAAACGAGCTCGGCCTCAAACCGATGGGCAGGATAATATCATGGGCAAACGGCGGCCTCGATCCTGCATATATGGGCCTGGGCCCGATCCCCGCGATCCAGAAAGCCCTGAAGAAAGCCGGTCTCACGATCGATCAGATTGACTGCATCGAATTGAACGAGGCATTTTCATCACAGGCGATCGCATGTGTCAGAGAACTCGGCGTAAATATGGATAAATGCAATATGTTCGGCGGAGGTATATCCCTCGGTCACCCCATCGGGTGCACGGGTGCGCGCCTCGTGACAACGGCCCTTTACCAGATGAAGAGGCTCGGGCTCAAATACGGCCTCACTTCAATGTGCATAGGCGGCGGCATGGGATTGGCAGCAATTCTTGAATGCGAGGCGTAACGATGGAGTTCAAAAACCTTATCGTAGAAAAAAAGGACGGCATCGCAACGCTTAAATTCAACAGGCCCAAGGCCTTGAATGCGCTCAATTCAGAAACCCTTATCGAACTGAAGGCTGCAGGCGACATGCTCAATGCCGACAAGGAGATCAGGGTGGTCATCGTTACCGGTGAAGGAGACAAGGCATTTGTGGCAGGCGCCGACATTCTCGAGATGAAAGACCTGACGGCACTGGAAGGCATGGCCTTTTCCGCGAGGGGACACCAGGCTCTCGCAGCACTTGAGAACATGGAGAAGCCGGTCATAGCGGCGGTGAACGGATTTGCCCTCGGCGGAGGATTCGAAGTGGCACTTGCCTGCGATATCATCTACGCCTCAGATAAGGCCAAAGTGGGTTTCCCTGAAACAACCCTCGGCATCCACCCCGGTTTCGGCGGCACACAACGGGCGGCGAAGCTTGTCGGGTTGGCCAGGGCCAAAGAGCTTATTTTCACTGGAAAAACGATCGGGGCGCAGGAAGCTTATGAAATGGGCCTTTTGAACAAGATAGTGCCGCAGGACCAGCTGATGGTTGAAGTTACGGCGCTGGCGGAAAAGATCAAGGCAAACGGGCCTTTCTCGGTGCGGCTTGCCAAGGAATGTATCAACAAGAGCCTCTCCCTCGACAACAAGGAAGGGCTCACCCTCGAAGCGAAAGATTTCGGACTCTGTTTTGCCACGAAAGACCAGAAGGAAGGTATGACAGCATTCGTGGAAAAAAGAAAAGCCACCTTTACGGGTGAATAAAACATATAAGGAGGACACTGTGAAGATAGCGGTTTGTTTGAAACAGGTTCCTGATACGGAAGCAGAGATCAAATGGGACATCCCGAAAGGGGCCCTGAGCAGGGACGGCATGGATTGCATCACGAATCCTTTTGACGAATTTGCTCTCGAAGAAGCACTTCTGACGAAAGAGAATTATGATGGCGAGATCGTGGCCGTTTCCATGGGACCGGAAGGCGCCAAGGATGTGCTGCGCAACGCCCTCGCGTTGACAGTGGACCAGGTAGCACTTTGCACGGATGACGCATTTGCAGGTTCAGACACGTATGCCACAGCGTATGTTCTTGCGTCAGCGATCAAGAAAGTCGGCGATGTTGATGTCGTTTTCTGCGGCAAACAGTCCACAGACGGCAACACCGGGGTTGTCGGGGCAGAACTGGCCGCGATCCTCGGATTCAGCCAGCTTACACAGGTTTCCAAGGTCCGCTCCGTTGACGCGGGCGGCAAGAAGATCGTCGTTGAAAGGGCCATCGAGGGCGGAATCGAAGTAGTCGAAGCAAAGTTGCCAGCCGTTGTATCCGTTATCAAGGGTATCAATGAGCCGCGGCTTCCGAACCTTATGGGGATCAGGAAAGCATCCAAAATGGACATTCCCCAGTGGAGTGCAGGTGACCTGGGTGTGGATACCGGCAAAGTGGGAACGGCAGGTGCAAGCACGAAAGTGGTCGAGATCGCTGTACCGCCTCCACGCGGCGCAGGCGAGATCCTCAAGGGTGAGATCGAAGAAATTGCCAACACGATCACCGACAAGCTCATTGACTTGAAAGTTATAAAATAACTTGGAGGAGGGAAAATACAATGGCTAACGATGTATGGGTATATATAGAACATAAAGAAGGCGCCGTTTCGCCTATGTCTTTTGAGCTTCTCGGCATAGGCAAGCAGCTGGCCGAAGGTTTTGGCTCTAATCTTTGCGCATTTGTTATCGGCGCACAGGTAGACGACCTTGCGAAAGAGGCAGGGACCTACGGGGCAAGCAAAGTCTACGCAGTGGAAGGAGATGTCTTCAAGGATTTCAGGGGCGAAGCATATGCGAAAGCGGCAGCGGCCCTGCTTGAAAAGTACAAACCGGAAATAGCTCTTTTCAGGGCAACCGTCATGGGCACCGATGTTGCAGCGGCTGCAGCGGCCCAGCTTGGTTTCGGTCTCTGCACCGATACGATCGGCCTTGCAATAGACGGCGGCAAGGTCAAAATGACCCGTGCGGCCTTCGGCGGCAACTATTCAGTATCGGTTGTCAACGAGAAGGCAGCCCCTCAGATCGCTACCGTCAGGCCGAAAGCGTTCGCCATGCCGGAAAAAGGAGCAGGGAGCGCAGAGGTCGTGAAGGAATCCGTTGCGGTCTCAGATGCCGATCTTGCGACGAAAGTCGTTGAGTTCATAAAATCAGCCACATCGGTCAACCTCGTGGAGGCCGATATCATCGTATCCGGTGGCCGCGGGCTTGGCAACGATCAGGGATTTGCCATGCTCAAAGAGCTCGCTGACCTGCTTGGCGGCGCTGTTGGTGCATCACGCGCGGCAGTCGACTCCGAATGGATACCTTACGAGCACCAGGTCGGCCAGACCGGCAAGACGGTCAAGCCGAAGATCTACATTGCCTGCGGCATCTCCGGAGCCATTCAGCATCTTGCCGGTATGAGGACGTCAGATTGTATCGTTGCGATCAACAAAGACCCCGATGCCCCCATATTCAAGGCTGCATCGTTTGGCATCGTCGGCGATTACAAGGACATTGTTCCCAAGATGATCGAGAAATTCAAAGCAAAACTGAACAAGTAAGCAAAGAGAACGATCAAAAAGGGGAGGGTTTTAACTCTCCCCTTTTTTATTCCTTTTCATAGTGAGTATCATCGGATATTGTAATTAATCAGGCGTAAATATGCCCATTATTCATTTGCTCTTAATGGTGTTTTCTACTACAATAGGCTCATGGAAAAATTGGACCTCAGGGGAAAAGGATGCCCCATACCTGTAATCGAAACGAAAAATCTTCTAGAAAGCAAACACGTTGAACAGATCGAGATAGTCATCGATAACCCGGTTTCATGCGAGAATGTGAGGCGTTTTCTGGGTTCCAGGGGTTATGCCACCACGGTCCTCCAGGAAGGCGGCCTGTACCGCGTGGAAGGTGTCCTGGAAGAAACCTCGGTGAAGGATGAAAAGGTCCGAAAAAAAACCCTCGTTTATATAGACGGTGAAACAATGGGAAGGGGCAGCGAGGAATTGGGCAAGATACTGATGAGATCCTTCCTGAATACATTAAAGGAACTCGAAATCCGTCCCTGGAGGGTCATATTCCTCAATTCGGGCGTGAAGCTCGCAGCAACCGGCTCGGAGTATATTGATGTCCTTAAGGACGTTGAAAATCTGGGCATAGAGATTATATCCTGCGGCACGTGCCTTGATTACTTTCACCTTAAAGAAAAGATAGGGGTTGGGAGAATAAGCAACATGTTCGAGATCATGTCTTCTTTCAACGAAGCCACAAACGTGATCAGACCATGATCTGACGCACGTCATCAAATTCCGGACTATCCATGATCTATTTAGATAATGCAGCCACATCATTTCCGAAACCGCCTGAAACAATAAGGCTGCTCAACGATTTTGTGAACAATGTCGGCGGGAACCCTGGCAGGAGCGGTCACACCCTTTCTCTGGAGGCCGCCAGGATCATTTTCGATACAAGAGAGAAATTGACCGATTTTATCGGGATGAAGGATTCGGAGCGGCTCGTATTTACGCAGAATGGGACGGAGGCCCTAAACCTGGCCATACTGGGGCTCCTTAAAGAGAATGATCACGTTGTGACGACCTCAATGGAACACAATTCCGTAATGAGGCCCCTTGAATTCCTGCGGCTGCATCGCGGCGTATCTTATACGGTCGTCCCCTGTTCGGCTGAAGGGCTTCTCGATCCGGGAGAGCTCGCAAAAGCGATAAAGAAGGACACAAAAGCTGTCATTATCAACCACGGCTCGAACGTGACAGGCACCCTGCAGCCCATAGAACTTGTCAAGGACATGGCGGGCGACGCACTGTTCATAGTAGACGCGTGTCAGACCATTGGCTCCGTGCCATTGGATATGGAAAAGGCCGGTATAGACATCCTCTGTTTTTCCTGCCATAAATCCCTTTTTTCAATTCAGGGTGTTGGTGCGGCTTATGTAAGAAAAGGGATAGACCTTACACCGCTGAAATTCGGGGGGACCGGCAGTAAGTCCGAGTCCATTGATCATCCGGCGTTCCTGCCCGATAGATATGAATCCGGGACACCAAATACACCTGGTATAGCATCGCTTCTCGGCGGTCTCACCTTTATCGGTAACGAGGGAATTGAAAAGATCGCCGCGAGAAAAGATACTATACGGGAGCTGCTGGTAAAAGGATTGCGTGACATCGACGGTGTGGCGGTATATGGACACGAAACTCTCAGACCTCGGTCCTGTCTGGCAGTTGTTTCTTTCAACATCAAGGGTAAGCTTGCCTCTGAAACAGGCTACGAACTGAACAAAAGGTCGATTTACACCCGTGTAGGCCTCCATTGCTGTCCTGCCGCGCATCAGGCAATCGGCACTTTCCCGCAGGGTACAGTGCGGGCTGCACCGGGATATTTTACCGAAGAGGATGACGTCAGGTCTTTCCTCGAGGCGGTCAGGGAAATTGCCGAAAGATAAGACAGTATTCATCCTTTTCTATACCATTCACGATGTGCTCAGGATGGAGAAGATCCTCAAAGAAAAGGGGATCATGCATGAGCTCGTGCCGGTGCCGAGAAATCTCAGCTCCGATTGCGGAATGTGCATCAAGCTCATAGATGATGTGGAGAGGGCGCGCCCGCACCTTGAAGGTTTCGAGGTGGAGAGAAGTTTCTCTTTTGACGGTGAAAATTACGATCCGATCACACTCTAAAGCAACATGATCCTTCTTCCCACCTCCTTATTTTAATAATAGAAACTATTACTCCCAATAAACGATATCTTGTCATAACGATTAAAGACTGATTAAATTCGTCAGGTTACTGTATGTTTAACCCGCTTGACAAACGATATCGCTGTGAACAAATTAATTTTATAAAAATCAAATATCCTATAAAGGAGGTCGGTCATCATGTTGTGGACAGATGGTTTGGGAATGTTTGGGAGAGGTTTCGATCCATGGTCCGAATTCCAGCGGATAGAGAACGAGATGAACCGGGTCCTGTCAAGATACGTTTCGCCCTCAACGAGTGACTTTCCGGCAGTGAATATCTGGTCAGACGGTGAAGAGACCCTGGTGACCACGGAGATACCCGGCATCGATTCAGACGCTATCGACATTTCTGTCATCGGGAAAACTCTCATGATCAAGGGCAACAGAGAGCCTGAAAAACCGGAGGATGGCTGCTCTTATCACAGGAGGGAAAGATGGTACGGGCAGTTTACAAAGACCATTGAACTCCCTTTCAACATCGAAGCGGATAAGGTGGCGGCAAATTTTTCAAATGGTATCCTTTCGATCAGGCTGCCAAGGGCCGATGCCGAGAAGCCGAAAAAGATCACTATCAAATCTGCGTAATGGAGGCCCCCATGGCTGACAAAACAAAGGAAATTCAAAAAAAAGAGGCCAACCAGTCAGATATCGTTGAACGCACAAGATCAACGAAGATCTATAACCCCGACGTGGACATCATCGAAGGGAAAAACAAAATAGTGGTCATTGCCGATATGCCTGGTGT
>ENA-UOWG01000919-UOWG01000919.1-activated-sludge-metagenome-genome-assembly--contig:-NODE-919-length-33276-cov-19.992655_pt1 | contig 33276 bp, 28 predicted proteins | sample MGYA00238147_ERZ761563 | MGnify/ENA primary metagenome ERZ761563 (study PRJEB28884, sample SAMN05720216) | anaerobic digester metagenome | isolation source: active sludge of municipal... | reverse complement strand
ACCCCATGAAACTGATTACTGCGGTCATCAAGCCGTTCAAGCTGGACGATGTTCGCGAAGCGCTCTCCGAAGTGGGCGCACAGGGAATCACCGTGACCGAGGTCAAGGGCTTCGGTCGCCAGAAAGGGCATACCGAGCTGTATCGGGGTGCGGAGTACGTGGTGGATTTTCTGCCCAAGATCAAGCTCGAGGTCGGTGTGGACGATGGGCTGGCCGAGCGGGTCATCGAAGCGATCACCCGCGCCGCCAATACCGGCAAGGTCGGCGACGGCAAAATTTTTGTGTACGACCTGGAAGGCGCCATCCGCATCCGCACCGGCCAAACCGGACCGGAAGCACTGTGAGCATGGATCACTGTGCGCTGATTTGTAAAAACCTTGGAGAACTTTGCTGATGAGTAGAACGATGCAAGTCGCAAAACAGGGTGGGCTGCTGGGCTTGCTGGCATTGCTGGCGCCTGTTATGGCCATGGCGCAGGAAGCCGCTAAACCCGAACTGAACTCCGGCGACACTGCCTGGATGCTGACCTCGACCGCGCTGGTGCTATTCATGACTATTCCCGGCTTGGCGTTGTTCTATGCGGGCATGGTGCGCGCCAAAAACGTGCTGTCGGTGATGATGCAGTGTTTCGCCATCACCGCGCTGGTGACGGTGCTGTGGACGATCTACGGCTACAGCCTGGCGTTCGACGCCACGGGCATGACCAAGGAAGCCATTAACCTCAGCACCTTTGTCGGTGGCCTGGGCAAGGCGTTCCTGAGCGGGGTGAACCGCGACAGCCTGATCTTGGCCATCCCGGAGACCGTGTTTGCGACGTTCCAGATGACCTTCGCCATCATCACCCCGGCGCTGATTGTCGGCGCCTTCGCCGAGCGGATGAAATTTTCGGCGCTGCTGAGCTTCATGGCGCTCTGGTTCACCCTGGTCTATGCCCCCATCGCCCACATGGTCTGGGGCGGCGACGGGGCGTTGATGTGGGACTGGGGCGTGCTGGACTTCGCCGGCGGCACCGTGGTGCATATCAACGCGGGCATCGCGGGATTCGTGGCCTGCCTGGTCATCGGCAAGCGCAAGCACTATCCGATGATGGCGATGCCGCCGCACAACCTCAACTTCACCATCATGGGCGCTTCGATGCTGTGGGTCGGCTGGTTCGGGTTCAACGCCGGCAGCGCGGTAGCGGCCAACGGGGACGCCGGCATGGCGATGCTGGTGACGCAGATCGCGACCGCGATGGCGGCGCTGAGCTGGATGTTCGCGGAATGGCTGACCCATGGCAAACCCAGCGTGCTGGGCATCGCTTCCGGCGCGGTGGCGGGCCTGGTGGCGATCACCCCGGCGTCGGGCACCGCTGGTCCCATGGGGGCGTTGCTGATCGGCTTGGCCTCCGGCGTGATCTGCTTTCTAGCGTCCACCCGGCTCAAGCGGGCGCTGGGTTATGACGATTCGCTGGACGTGTTCGGCGTCCATGCGGTGGGCGGCATCGTCGGCGCGATTCTGACCGGGCTGTGCGCCGATGTCGCCTTGGGCGGTAAAGGCTTGGCGGAAGGCATGACCATCGCCAGCCAGCTTTGGGCGCAGTTCAAGGGCGTGGCCTTCACCGTCGTCTATTCCGGGGTACTCAGCTTCGTCATCCTGAAAATCGTGGATGCCGTCGTTGGATTGCGGGTCACCGAGGAGGAGGAAACCCAGGGCTTGGACATCGCCCTGCACGACGAGCGTGGTTACAACCTGTAACGGTCGCGGGCCGACCCCGGAGGATACGGGAATCCGGGGTCTGGCCAAAATCGCGTGTGACTGCGGATTTCGGTTATATTCCCGTCTGTTTTGGGTTGGGAACGCGAGAGGGTATCCATGAAACTGGTCGCTGCAATCATCAAACCGTTCAAGCTGGACGACGTGCGGGAAGCGCTGTCGGGAATCGGCGTACAGGGCATCACCGTGACCGAGGTCAAGGGTTTCGGTCGCCAGAAGGGGCATACCGAGCTGTATCGCGGCGCCGAGTATGTGGTGGATTTTTTGCCGAAGGTCAAGCTGGAAATCGCCGTGGACGACAGCCTGGTGGACAAGGTGGTGGAAGCGATCCGCTCCGCCGCCAACACGGGCAAGATCGGCGATGGCAAAATCTTCATCTATGACCTGGAGCGTGCGATCCGGATTCGCACGGGCGAAATCGGTTCCAGTGCGTTATAACTGCGCCATGCGGCGTATGGAAAAGGGCGGGGCCAGTCTTGGCTCCGCCCTTGCTGTTTTCACGCATCCATCGAGCCGTTACGGCGGCTTGATGCCGTATTTCCGATAAATTTGTCGTAATTCATCCTTGGCCGCGCGGATTTCCCGGTTGCGGGTGCTGGAACTGCCCACGGTCGAGGACGACAGCCGCCGAATGTCGCTGTTGAGATTGTCAATCCGGGCGCGATCCTCGTAGCCGATATAGGCCGGTTCGCGGGAATCGCCGCGTCTTTTTCGGGAGGCAGGACGGTCGAGTTCCTGGACGGAAACGCCCCGGCTGGTGGCCCGCAGTTCGCGCAGTTGCCGGGTCGCCCGTTGTAAGCCCTGGACGTTGTCCACGCCGCTGGCCGGGGTGGGTTGTGACTGGATGTCGAGCGTTTGCGCCGCCGATCCTTCGGCTGGCGGTTTGCTGTCATAGTGAACCTGACCGTTAGCGTCGGTCCATTTGTAGACCTGAGCCTGCGCTATCGGACTGAGCGCCAGAGCCAGGACGAGATAGAGCGCAAGGCGCATGATCGGCCTCCTGACGAGAATGTGGATTTCCCTGAATTCTACGTCAGTTTACGGTTTTATCGGCGCGCGTTTGTCAATCTGGCCACTGACCTGCACTGGTTCGGCTCAGGCCGGCTGCATCCCGATGATCGCTCGCCGCGTCGAAGCCGCGTTCCCGCAACAGCGCTGGAACCGTCTCTCCCTGATCGTAGCCATGTTCCAGCAGCAGCCAGCCGCCCGGTTCCAAATAAAACGGCGCCTGGGTAATGATCGCGCGCAGGGCGTCCAGTCCATCCACGCCGCTCACCAAAGCTCCTGGTGGTTCGAACCGCAATTCGCCTTGCCGCCAGCGGGGATCGGTGGCGGCGACGTAGGGCGGATTCGCGGCGATCAGGTCAAACCGTTCATTGCCCAGCGGCGCGCACCAGTCGCCTGCCCGAAATTCGACATGGCGAATGTTTAGCCGCCGGGCGTTACGCCGGGCGACGGTCAGGGCTGCCAGACTTCGGTCGGTGGCGACGATCCGCGCCAGGGGCCGTTCCACTGCCAGCGCCAGGGCAATCGCGCCGCTGCCCGTTCCCAGGTCGGCGATGGCGACTGGGCGGTCCACTGGCAACCGCGCCAGCGCCAGTTCCACCAGCAGTTCGGTTTCCGGCCGGGGAATCAGCGTGTCCGGGGTGACTTCCAAGCCCAGCGACCAGAATTCCCGTCGCCCGATGATGTAGGCCACGGGGAAGCCTGCGCCACGCCACGCCAGCCAGGCCAGGAAGCGGGTGGATTGCTCCGGTTCCAGCGTCCGTTCCGGCCAGGCGTACAAATAACTGCGCGGTCGTTCCAGCGCCGCCGCCAGCAACACTTCGGCGTCCAGGCGCGGCGTCTCACTGATTGCGGCCAGGCGCCGGGCGGCGTCGGCCAATAACTCGCCGAGGGTAGCGGTGCTCACTCAGCCAGCGCCGCTAACAGATCGGCCTGATATTCCTGAATCAGCGGCTCGATGACGGGATCGAGATTCCCGGCCAGAATGTCGCCGAGCTTGTAGAGCGTGAGGTTGATGCGGTGGTCGGTGACCCGCCCCTGCGGGAAGTTGTACGTGCGGATGCGCTCGGAGCGGTCGCCGCTGCCGACCAGCAGTTTTCGGGTCTGGGCCTGGGCGGTCTGCTGCTTCTCGCGCTCCCCCGCCAGCAGTTTCGCCTGTAACAGGGACATGGCCCGGGAACGGTTCTTGTGCTGGGATCGTTCGTCCTGACATTCCACCACGATGCCGCTCGGCAAATGGGTGATGCGGATCGCCGAATCGGTCTTGTTGACGTGCTGGCCGCCCGCCCCGGAAGCGCGATAGGTATCAATGCGCAACTCGCTGGGATTGATCTCGATCTGCTCCACTTCCGCCAGTTCCGGCAGGATCGCCACGGTGGCGGCGGAGGTGTGGATGCGGCCCTGGGCCTCGGTGACTGGCACCCGCTGCACCCGGTGCGCGCCGGACTCGAACTTGAGCCGCGAATACGCGCCCTGACCGATGACGCGGGTGATGACTTCCTTGTAGCCGCCATGTTCGCCGGTGCTCTCGCTGAGGATTTCCCACTGCCAGCCGCGCAGTTCGGCGTAGCGGGCGTACATCCGCAACAAATCGCCGGCGAACAGCGCCGCTTCGTCGCCGCCGGTGCCGGCGCGGATTTCCAGGAACACGTTGCCGGCGTCGTGCGGGTCGCGCGGTAGCAGCAGCAGTTGCAGCGCCCGTTCCTGTTCGGCGCGGCGAGCTTCGGCGTCCAGCACCTCATCCTGAGCCAGGGCGCGCAGGTCCGGATCGCTGTCCCGACTCAGCTCGCGGGCCGCGTCCAGATCGTCCAGGATCCGGCGATAAGCCCAAAACCCGCCCGCTACCGACTCCAGTTGGGAATATTCCACCGACAGGGCGCGGAAGCGGTCGCTGTCGCCAATGATGGTCGGTTCGGCCAGCAGCGCACCGACTTCTTCGTGCCGGGAGGCCAACTGTTCCAGCTTGGCCAGCATAGAGGAGTTCATCGGCAGGGATGACCGCCGTTCAGGCGGTACAGGCTTTTGATCAGGTTCAATGTTTCGGCGTCGCCTTGGGCAGCGGCCTCGCGCAGGCCGGCGCAGGGCGAATGAATCAGCTTGTTAGTCAATAGATTGGCAAGAAGTTCCAGCACCTCGCCCGGATTCTTGCCTTGGGCCAGTTGCCGCCGGGCGCGGGCCAGCGCCTCATCACGGACTGCTTCGGCCTGCTGGCGCAGAGCGCGGATGCTGGCGACGCTGTCCTGGGCGCGCAGCCAGCCCATGAAGTGCTCGACCTGATTATCAATGATTTCCTCGGCCTGGGCGGCGGCGGCCTCCCGGGAGCGCAGGTTTTCCTGGATGATGTCCTTGAGATCGTCCACCGTGTACAGGTACACGTCGTCCAGATCGGCGACCGCCGGGTCAATATCGCGCGGCACCGCCAGGTCCACCATGAACATCGGCCGGCGGCGACGCTGTTTCAGGCAGGACTGGACCAGCGCCGCGTCCAGCATCAGGCCAGGGCTGGCGGTGGCGGCGATCACGATGTCAGCCTCGCCCAGATGGGCTGGAATTTCTTCCAGGCCAATGGCGTAGCCATCGAACGGCGCGACCAGCGCGTGCGCCCGCTCCAGGGTGCGGTTGGCGACGATCAGCCGGCCCAGGCCGTTATCGTGCAGGTGACGGGCGACCAGTTCAATCGTATCGCCCGCACCGATCAACAGCGCGGTGCGCTGGGGCAGGTCGCCAAAAATCTGCTTGGCGAGACCCACCGCCGCGAACGCCACCGATACCGGACTGGCGCCGATGTGGGTGTCGGTGCGCACCTGCTTGGCCACCGCGAACGTGTGTTGAAACAGCCGTTCCAGCCGCGCGCCCAGGGCGCCTGCGCCATTGGCGGCCTGATAGGCGGCCTTGACCTGCCCCAGAATCTGCGGTTCGCCCAGCACCATCGAATCCAGCCCGGAGGCGACCCGCAAAATATGGCGCACCGCCTGCTGGTCGGTATGCCGGTACAGGTAGGGTTGTAAATCTGTCGTCCGCAGCAGGTGATAATCACCCAGCCATTCCACCACCTGGCTGCAGTCCCGGTCGTTCAGGCCACAATAGAGTTCAGTGCGATTGCAGGTGGACAGAATGGCCGCTTCGCGGGCGCCGCCCCGGTCGAGCAGATCTCGCAGGGCGCTGCCTACCCGGTCGGGCGCGAACGCCACCCGTTCGCGCACGCCGACGGGAGCAGTCCGGTGGTTGAGGCCAAGAGCCAGAAGAGACATGGAGCGCAGTCGGATCAAGCCGAAAAATTAAAGGTGATTCTGCGGGATAAAACCGGTCCATGGCAAGGTCATACCGCCATTGGATTATACTGTGCGCGGGCAAAGATTCCGCCGGCGCGAATCGTCGCGCCGAGGGATGAAACCAGGCGTTCCGCTCTCCCCCTCATTGAGTTTCGCGCGGCCTCCCAACCGCCGGACCACAACGCGCGCTGGCGATGAACAAATTTCTGAAAGCATTAGGTTTTAGTGGCCTGCTGTTGAGCGGTTGCGCCACGGTAGTGGATGCGCAGGCGCCGACTGAATCAGAATTTCCGATCCGGCCGGTCATGCAGCCCAGCCCCCGCGCCGAATTGATGTATGAGGTGCTGGCGGCGGAACTGGCCGGCAAGCGCGACCAGTTGAACGTGGCGCTGGAACATTACCGCAAGCTGGCTGCCACCAGCGACGATCCCCAGATTGCCGAACGGGCAGCGATGCTGGCGTTGCTGATGAAAGACAATGTCGCCGCTCTTGAACTGACCCGGCGCTGGCGCGCTCTGGCCCCGGCCAACGACTCGGCGCGCCAGGCGCTGGCGCTGGCGCTGCTGCGCAACGGTCAGGTGGACGAGGCCGCTCCTGATCTCGAAGCGGTGCGCCAGGCCGCCAGCAAGAAAGACCAGCAGCAGGGTTTCGCCACCGTTGCAGCTCTGCTGAGTCAGGTAGACGACAGGCAGGCGGCTCTGCGGGTCATGCAGCAATTCGGTGACCGTCATCCGCGGTCGGCTTTCGCCCAGTATTATCAGGCGATGCTGGCCGCCGCCGCTGGCGATCGCCCACTGGCGCTGGCCAGTCTGGACCGGGCGCTGGTCCGAAATCCCAAACTGGTTCCCGCTCATCTGTTGCGTACCCGCCTGCTGATGGATCAGGGCGACCGCGATGCGGCGCTGGCGGGAATGGCCAAGGCCGTCGCGATCCTGCCGCGCGATCGCAACCTGCGGATGAACTACGCTCGCCTGCTGGTGGACGCCGGGCAACTGGACAAGGCCCGCCGCGAGTTCGCTACCCTGCTCAACCAGAATCCCAAGGATAACGAGTCCGTCTACGCCTTGGGGGTGCTGGCGACCGAAACCCGTCAGTTCGATCTGGCCGAGAGCTATTTTCTGGAGCTGATCAAGCGCAACGTCCGGCTGGCCGACACCTATTTCGAGCTGGGCCGGATCGAGGAACAGCGCGGCGACTACACCAAAGCCAACGAGTGGTACAGCCGGGTATCCGGCGAGGAGCGTTACCTGACCGCCCAGTTGCGCAAGGGCGTGATGCTGGCCAAGGCGGGCGAGACCGCCGCGTTCACCCAGCATTTTGAGACCCTGCGCCGCGATCAGCCGCAAAACAGCATCACCCTCTATCTGGCCGAAGCCGAGGCGCTGCGTGAGGCCAATCGCTATCAGGAGGCGTTCGACGCCCTGGAGCGAGGATTGGCGGTGCATCCCAACGACAAGGAATTGTTGTACGCGCGGGCGCTGGCGGCGGAAAAGCTGGACCGGCTGGACGTGCTGGAGCGGGACTTGCGCGCGATTCTTGCCGCCGACCCCAAGAACGCGCAGGCCCTCAATGCGCTGGGCTACACCCTGGCCGACCGCACTACCCGCTACCCGGAGGCGCTGGGCTACATCGAGCAGGCGCTGGCGCTGTTGCCCGACGATGCCGCCGTGCTCGACAGCATGGGCTGGGTGCAATACCGCCTCGGCGACCACGCCAAGGCGCTGGAGTACCTGCGCCGGGCCTATCAGGCCAATCCGGACGCCGAAATCGCCGCCCACCTGGTCGAGGTGCTCTGGGCCAGCGGTCAGCGCGAGGAGGCCAAAAAGATCTGGCGGGAGGCGCTGCGGAAAGATCCCGACAGTTCCCACCTTCTCAAGCTTAAGGAAAAGCTCGGCGAGTAGCCTCCAGTCATGAATCTTCACACCCTGCTCCGCCCTGCCCTGTTCTTGGCAGTCCTCATTGCGCTGCTCTCCGGTTGCGCGATCCCCCCCGCCACTTCTCCGGAGGCCGCCGCCGCCTGGACCGCCCGGCAAAACCGGCTGGCGCGGATAAGCACCTGGCAGGCGGACGGTCGAATTGGCGTCGTCAGCGGCCAGGACGGCTGGCACGCCAATTTCCAGTGGGCGCAACAGAACTCCGGTTATCGCATTGATTTGATTGGCCCGCTGGGACAGGGCCGGGTGGTCGTGGAAAGCGATGGATCGGAGGCGCGCATTCAGACCCAGGACGGCCAGAGCTGGACGGCCCCGGACGCCGACGCACTGCTGGAACAAAACCTCGGCGTGCGCCTGCCGGTGAATGGTCTGCGCTACTGGGCGCGGGGTCTGCCCGAACCCGGTTCAACCCCGACGCTGCAAACCGATGCCCAGGGCCGGCTGACCCGGCTGGAGCAGAACGGCTGGGTCATCGAATATCCGGCCTACGCGCCGACCTCCATTCTTAATCTCGACCTGCCCGAACGCATCGTCGCCCGCCGGCAGGACCTCAGCGTCAAACTGATCATCGAGCAATGGACGCTGTAGCGCCCGATCCCGCCGCTTGGCCCGCCCCGGCCAAGCTGAATCTGATGCTGCGCATCGTCGGCCGACGGCAGGACGGCTACCACCTGCTGCAAACCGTGTTTCAATTCCTGGATCGCGGCGACTGGCTGTGGTTTACCCCGCGCGCCGATGGCGTCATTGCCCGGGAAAGTGAAGTTCCCGGCGTATCGGCGGAGGCGGATTTGACGGTGCGCGCCGCCCGGCTGCTGCAACAAACCACCGGCGTTCGCCGAGGTGCGACGATTCGCATCGCCAAGCGTCTGCCGCTGGGCGGCGGGCTGGGCGGCGGCAGTTCCGACGCCGCGACGACGCTGGTCGCCCTGAACCATCTGTGGCGCACTGGCCTGACTCTGGCGGAACTGGCCGAACTCGGTTTGACTCTGGGCGCCGACGTGCCGGTGTTCGTCCACGGCCGGGCGGCCTGGGCGGAAGGGGTCGGCGAGCGGCTGACCCCGGTGGATTTGGCGGAACCCTGGTTCGTGGTGCTCGTCCCGGCCTGTCAGGTCGCCACCGGCGCGGTGTTCAATGACCCCGATTTGACAAGGAATTCCCCGCCCATCACAATAACCGACTTCGCGGCGGGGCCAGGCGGCAACGATTGTGAGGCGGTGGTGTACCGCCGCTATCCCGAAGTCGCCGCCGCCGCGCGCTGGCTGAAGCAGTATGGCCAGGCGCGTTTGACCGGCACCGGCGCGTGCGTGTTCGCCGCCTTCCCGGATGGCCCCAGCGCCGAACGGGTGCTGGCCCGGTTGCCAGCCGGCTGGACTGGTTTTATGGCGCGGGGTTGCAACCGCTCGCCGTTGCATGAACATCTGGCGTGGCGACTCGCCGCGTCCATCTAAGACACCTCCAAGTTTCTTGGGCCGTCGCCAAGCGGTAAGGCACCGGATTTTGGATCCGGCATTCCCAGGTTCGAATCCTGGCGGCCCAGCCATCTTACTCAGCAGAGCCAACCGACAGTGGGGGAACAGGTCGTGTACGAAGGTCGAATGATGGTATTCGCGGGCAACGCCCATCCGCGTCTCGCCAGCCAAATCGCCAGCCACCTGCAATTGCCCCTTGGCCAGGCCGTCGTTGACCGGTTCAGCGACGGCGAAGTCATGGTCGAACTGATGGAGAACGTCCGTGGCCGCGACGTGTTCATCGTCCAGCCGACCTGCTATCCCACCAACGACAACATCATGGAACTGCTGGTGATCGCCGACGCCCTGCGGCGCTCCTCGGCGGTGCGGGTCACGGCGGTCGTTCCCTACTTCGGCTATTCGCGCCAGGATCGCCGTCCCCGCTCCGCGCGGGTGCCGATTTCGGCCAAGGTGGTCGCCAACATGATCACCAGCGTCGGGGTGGACCGGGTGCTGACGGTGGATTTGCACGCCGACCAGATTCAGGGTTTTTTCGATATTCCGGTGGACAACATCTACGCCACCGCGATCATGCTCAACGACATCCGCGCCCAGAACTTCGGCGACCGGTTGATGGTGGTATCGCCGGACGTGGGCGGCGTGGTGCGCGCTCGCGCTCTGGCCAAGCGGCTCGACGATGCCGAACTGGCGATCATTGACAAACGTCGGCCCGCGCCCAATCAGGCCAAGGTCATGCACGTGATCGGCGACGTGGAAGGCCAGCACTGCATTGTGGTGGACGACATGGTGGACACCGCCGGCACGCTCTGTCTGGCCGCTCAGGCGCTGAAGGAAGAAGGCGCCGCCTCGGTGCGCGCCTACTGCACCCACGCCGTGCTGTCCGGCCCGGCGGTCCAAAACATCCGCGCATCGGCGCTGGACGAACTGGTGGTGACCGACACGATCCCTTTGCAACCCGAAGCGGCGGCCTGTCCCACCATCCGTCAGATCGGCGTGGCCGGCCTGCTGGCCGAAACCATGCGCCGCATCCACATCGAGGAATCAGTCAGTTCGCTGTTTGCCTGATTTCCAAGTTGTTAAGTTTTAAGGCGATTTCCATAAAAGACCTTACCAGGCCGACCTCTGTAGGGACACGGCGCCGCCGTGTCCCTACTGGCCCCACAGGTATAATCTTTCCAGGAAATCATCTAAGGGTTTGAGGCAGCGATTCCATCTCAAGCAGGATCGCTATTGTTTTCACCGAGAGCGGCGCGTCTGGTCGCGGGCGCGTCGTGTTTTTATTTTCACTGTTTGGAGTTGAAACCATGAGTGTGATGTTTGAACTGAACGCCGAGCCGCGCAGCGATCTGGGGAAAGGTGCGAGCCGCCGCCTGCGCCGCGCGGGCAAGGTACCGGCCATTCTGTATGGCGGCGGGCAGGAGCCCCTGGCGCTGACGCTGGAGCATCTGGAATTCATGAACCAGTTGCAAAACCAGGCCATCTATTCCCACGTGTTGACCCTGAAGCTGGGCGACCGGGTCGAGAGCGCCGTGCTGCGCGACCTGCAGCGCCATCCTTTCAAGCCGACGATTCTGCACATTGATTTTCTGCGGGTCAGCGCCGACCGCAAGCTGCGGGTGCACATCCCGCTGCACTTCATCAACGAAGACGAGGCCCGTGGCGTCAAGCAGCAGGGCGGGGTGGTCAGCCACGCGCTGATTGACATCGAAATCGCCTGCCTGCCCAAGGATCTGCCGGAATTCATCGAAGTCGATCTCACCGATCTGGGCATGGGCGAAGCGCTGCACCTGTCCGATCTCAAGCTGCCGGCCGGGGTGGAACTGGCCACCCATGTCGCCCCGGGTTCCGAGCTGGACGCCATCGTGGCCAGCATCCATCACCCCCACGGCGGCGAGGAAGCTCCGACCGTCGCCGCGCCCACGACGCCGGCAGCCGGCTAAGGCTGGCTCGATTCGCCGGATGGAACCGCCGTCGTGTCGGAACCGGAAGCCTCGTTGCGGTTGGTGGTGGGGCTGGGCAATCCCGGCCCCCAGTACGCCGACACCCGGCACAACGCCGGCTTCTGGCTGGTGGACGAACTGGCCCGCCAGCACGGCGGCCATTTCCGCCCGGAGGCCAAATATCACGGCGAGACCTGCCGGATCGCGCTGGCCGGTCAGGACCTGTGGCTGCTCAAGCCGATGACCTTCATGAACCGCAGCGGCCTGGCGGTCGCGGCGCTGGCGCGGTTTCACCGGATTCCGTTGCCGGCGATGCTGGTGGTTCACGACGATCTGGACCTGCCACCCGGCGTGGTCCGGTTGAAGCGGGCCGGCGGGCACGGCGGTCACAACGGCCTGCGCGATCTCATCGCCCAGTTGGGCGGCAACGATTTTCTGCGCTTGCGGCTGGGCATCGGCCATCCTGGCGACAGCCGCGAGGTGCTGGATTACGTGCTGCGTCGCGCGCCCCAAGCGGAACGGACGCTGCTGGAACAGGCCATTGCCGACGCCCTGCGCGAACTGCCGCGCCTCGTCGCCGGGCAGTGGGAACGGGCGGTTCACGCCCTGCACAGCCGGCGCGTCGAATCTCCCCCGTCCGCCCCGGCGGGTTCTTCCTGATAGCGAGTCGTCATGGGCATCCAATGCGGTATCGTCGGCCTGCCGAACGTCGGCAAGTCCACTCTGTTCAACGCGCTCACCAAAGCCGGCATCCAGGCCGAGAACTATCCGTTCTGCACCATTGATCCCAACGTCGGCGTGGTGCCGGTGCCCGACCCGCGCCTGGATGCGCTGGCCGCCATCGTCAAGCCGAAGCAGATCATTCCGGCCACGGTCGAATTCGTGGACATCGCCGGGCTGGTGGCCGGCGCGTCCAAAGGCGAGGGCCTGGGCAACCAGTTTCTGGCGCACATCCGCGAGACCGACGCCATCGCCCACGTGGTGCGCTGCTTCGAGAACGACGACGTGATTCATGTGGTCGGCAAGGTGAATCCACGTTCCGACATCGAGACGATCCATACCGAGCTGGCGCTGGCCGATCTGGCGACGGTGGAAAAAGCCTTGCAGCGCGCCGAGAAGGCGGCCAAGGCCGGCGGCCGCGAGCCGCTGGAACGCAAGGCGCTGCTGGAGCGGGTGCGGGCGCATCTCGATACCGGCGCTCCGTTGCGGACCCTGGAACTGTCGGCTGCCGAACGGGAATCCTTGCGCGAACTGTTTCTGCTGACCGCCAAGCCGGTGCTGTACATCGCCAACGTCGCCGAGGATGGTTTCACCGCCAATCCGCTGCTGGATCAGGTGCGGGACATCGCCCGCCAGGAAGGGGCCGAAGTCGCGCCGGTATGCGCGGCCATCGAGGCGGAGTTGGTGGAACTGGACGAGGCTGACCGGGCGGAGTTTCTGGCCGATTACGGGCTGGCCGAGCCGGGGCTGGACCGGGTGATCCACGCCGCCTACAAGCTGTTGGGCTTGCAGACCTATTTCACCGCCGGACCCAAGGAAGTGCGGGCCTGGACGGTGCGGATCGGTGCTACCGCGCCGCAGGCGGCGGGGGTGATTCACACCGATTTCGAGCGGGGCTTCATCCGCGCCGAGGTGATCGCCTATGCCGACTATATCGCCGGCGGGGGCGAAGCCGGCGCCCGCGAGGCTGGCAAGTGGCGGCTGGAGGGCAAGGACTACATCGTCCAGGAGGGCGATGTCATGCACTTCCGCTTCAATGTCTAGGCGGACGCGGCGCATCGCTCTTGACGCTTCGCCGCCGCATCCGCATAATCACGCGCTCCTTTCCGACCCCCTCTCTTCGTGGCTACGTAGCTCAGGTGGTTAGAGCACGGCACTCATAATGCCGGTGTCGGTGGTTCAAGTCCACCCGTAGCCACCATTAAATCAAGCAGTTATCGCTCTTGCTCTCCCCCAAACCAGAATCAGACTGGGAGATTCCTGGGATAGGGGCCTCGTGTATTAACCACCACCTGTTTGCAACGAGCCGCCTTGGTTGGCGCTCAATGAGAATCAATCTTGTTATTTGCCAAATGAGGCGGTTTTTCGTGCCAAATGAGGCGGCGCGCAATAGTTGCCCAACATAATTTTATCCACGCAGTCCTGCCGCCTTGAGCGGCTCACGGTTTTAAGGCCTCTTGGAGGCGCGCTCCAATTAAAGCCCCGGCTCCGCCGGGGGATAGCTACTTCCCGCGCTTGCGGTCCAGCCGCCAGACCAAATCCTCGATGATCGTGCGATACAACTCTTCCTTGAGCACGGTGTCTTCGACGCCTTGATCAATGTTGGGGTTGTCGTTGATCTCGATCACTACGACGCCTTTGGCGGTCTGTTTCAGGTCCACGCCATAGAAGCCGTTGCCAATCAGGCCGGCGGCTTTGAGCGCGGTTTTAACCACGATTTCCGGGGCGTCCTCAACCCGGAACGTCTTGGAATCGCCCTCACGGACGCCGCGCGTTTTGCCGGATTCATGGTTGTAAATCTGCCAGTGCTCCTTGGACATGAAGTACTGGCAGACGAACAGCGGCGTCTTGTTGAGAATCCCTACCCGCCAGTCAAATTCGGTGTAGAGAAATTCCTGGGCCAGCACCAGATCGGAGGACTTGAACAGCTTGCCGGCGACTTCCAGCAGTTCGGCGCGCTCGTTGACCTTGAACACCCCGCGCGAGAACGAGCCATCGGGAATCTTCAGCACGATGGGATAGGCGATCTCGCTGTCCACCCGCTCCAGATTATCGCGGCGGACAATGACGGTCCTGGGGGTACGAATGCGATGGGTGCGCAGCAGTTCGTCCAGATAGACCTTGTTGGTGCATTTGAGAATCGAGTCGGGATCGTCAATCACCACCATGCCTTCGCTTTCAGCTTTTTTGGCGAACTGGTAGGTGTAGTGATCAATACCGGTGGTTTCGCGGATAAACAGGGCGTCGAATTCGGCCAGCCGCCCGTAATCCTTCTTCTCGATCAGTTCGACGTTGACCCCGCACTCGCGCCCGGTCTTGATGAACTGTTGCAACGCTTTGGGGTTGGAGGGTGGCATTTCCTCCTTGGGATTGTGCAGCATCGCCAGATCGTAGCGGTAGTTACTGCGCGCCCGGGGTTGCCGCCAGCGCCGGCTGAGATACGTCGTCAGCGCGCTCATGAATATTTCTTCCTGGTCGGCGGACAGCGAATGCAGGTGCAAGGCCTTGATGGTGGCGATGCGCCATTTGCCCTGCAAGCGGAATTCCACCCGCAGCAGTGGCGAGCGGAAAGCGTCGAACAGTTGCCGGGCCAGTTCCTGCAATTCCCTGGCCGGGCATTGGCCGAAGTAGATATCCAGTTCAAAAGCGGTGGCGGTAAAGCCGGGCCGGGGTTTGCCCAGCACCTGCTGGACGTGATCGTCCAGGTCCTCGATGTCCAGGCTGTAGATGGACTTGCGGCTGAGGTCGTTGAGCGTGCGCACGCTGGGGATGACCCGGTGGCGACGGGCCTCGGCCAGCAGCGAACAGTAATAACCGACACTGAGGTAGCGGTAGCTGCGGCAGAGGTTCAGCACCCGCAGATTGCGGCCGGTCGAGGAGTATTCGGGCTTGGCCAGATAGTCTTTGGCGGCGACGACAGGCAGGTTCGGAAAGTTCGCTTTCCATTCGGTGGGGTTTTCCACCAGGATGATGTGATCGGCCATCGGTTGAACTCGGCGCTCCTGACGCCGTTGGGAATGCGGTTAAGACAGTGATGGCGCCGCCGGTTCCGACCGGCGGTGGGAACGGTAGAGAATCAGCACGGCTTTTTGTCCGGCCTTGCCGTAACGGGCCATGCGCCGGAATTCCCGGTGCGGGATCGGCATGTTGACGGAATCGGCGACAGTTTCCCCTTCGTCGCTATCCACCAGCGGATCGTGGACATAGATGTAATGATCATCGAAGCCGGTGACCACTACCCAGTGCGGGAAACGCTCGCCATAGATGCGGTAGGAACTGATCAGCACCAGCGGAATGCCGCCAGCCTCGAACTTCTGACGCAACTCCTCCACGCCCAGGCTGCCGCGATGCAGGATAACCGGCAGACCGCTCAGTTCCTCGATCCAGTCTTCCTGCACCAGCCGCATGACTTCCTTCTTCTCCGGGCTGCGCACCGAATCCACCAGAAACACACCGTCCTCGTTGACGTGGATTTCCAGGTCGAAGCCGCGCCGGTAAGCCGACAGCGCCAGCCCGTAGGGACCGCAGCCGCCGTGGCCGGAAGTCATGAAGATGGTGGTGGCCTCGCGCCACAGCCGCAATTCCAGCTTGCGGTCGAGTTCGAGGCTGGGGTCCAGCGCCTTCATCGCCATCATCAACGCCGCCGGGCCGCAGGTGAAATCGAGCGTCTGCTGGTAGTAGGGCGTCCTGACCAGATCGGCTTTGAGATGAGGAACCAGCCGCTTCTCGAAACGCAGTGCGGCCATGTGGTCTTCATAATAGTCCAGCACTTCCTTGAACTGGCGGTAGCCGTGGCGGCGGAACAGGTTCAGCGAGGCGGGATTGTCGCGGCGCACCTCCAGCCGCATGGACACGCAATCGCGCTCCAGGGCGGCGGTTTCAGCCGCTTCCAGCAAGCGGTCGCCAAGCCCGCGCCGGGCGAACTCGGGATGGACGGCGATCGAGTAGAGCCGGGCCATGGACGCGCCCTGCGAGAACAGCAGCAGCACGTAGCCACGGATGCGGTCGGCGTCTTCCTCCACCAGGGTGACGGCGTGGCCGCGACGGAGCAGGTGGCGGAAACTGCGGCGCGACAGCCGGTCGGTGCGAAAGCATTGCTGTTCAATAACCAGCAGGGCCGGAAGATCATCCAGGGTGGCAAGACGCAACATTGGGGAGTCGAAGGGGTCCGAAACGGAGCAGGTCAGGCGCGCAAGAAAAGCGGACACACGGCTTGGCGACGGCGGTCACGGTCAGCGCAGGACGCTGGCCGATAATGATTGTATTATTACGCAACACTCATCGTCATCGCCAGTGAAAAACCTCATGCCGACCCCGTTATTCCCGGTGCTGGACCGGATTCGTCAATTGATCGCCACGCCCTCGGTGAGCAGCGTGTCGCCGCAGTTCGATCAGAGCAACCGGCCGGTGATTGAACTGCTGGCTGGCTGGCTGGAGGACGCCGGCTTCGCCGTGCGGATCGAGCCGCTGCCAGGGCAGCCCGACAAGGCCAACCTGATCGCTGTGCTGGGCCGTGGGCCGGGCGGGTTGGTGCTGGCCGGCCATACCGACACCGTGCCTTACGATGCGGGCCGCTGGCGGTTCGATCCCTTCGGCGGGACGGTGGCGGATGGGCGGATTTATGGGCTGGGTTCAGCGGACATGAAGTCCTTTCTGGCGCTGGCCATCGCGGCGGCGCAGGAATTCGCAGCACAGACGTTGCGTCAGCCGCTGGTGATTCTGGCCACGGCGGATGAGGAGAGCGGGATGGATGGCGCCCGGGCGCTGGCGGCGGCGGGCCAGCCGCTGGGGCGCTATGCCCTGATCGGCGAGCCGACCGGGTTGAAGCCGGTGCGGCTGCATAAGGGCATTCTGATGGAAGCGATCCGGCTGGAGGGTAAAGCAGGCCATTCCAGCAATCCGGCGCTGGGGGTGAACGCGCTGGAAGGGATGCACCGGGTGATCGGCGACTTGTTACGCTGGCGGACGGAATTGCAGGTGCGCTATCACAATCCGCAGTTCGAAGTACCCGTGCCAACGCTCAATCTGGGACGGATTCACGGCGGCGACAATCCGAACCGGATTTGCGCTGACTGCGAATTGCATATTGACATTCGGCCCTTGCCGGGAATGGCGCTGGCCGAGGTACGCGGCGAGTTGCATGGCCGGTTGGAAAAATTGCTGGCCGATAGCGAGCTGGAACTGAGCTTTACCCCACTGTTTGAGGGCATCGAAGCGCTGGAAACACCGGCGACGGCCGCCATTGTGCGGGTGACCGAGGAACTGACCGACGCGCCGGCGGGGGCGGTGAGCTTTGGCACCGAGGGGCCGTATCTGACCGCGCTGGGGATGGAAACAGTGATTCTGGGGCCGGGCGGGGTAGACTGCGCGCATCAGCCCGATGAATACCTGGCGCTGGCGATGATCGAGCCGACGCTGGAACTGTTGCGCAAGCTGATCGGGCGCTTCTGCGGCGAAGCCGCGTGAACCAGCTCCCCATCATCCTCGGTGCGCTCGGACCGATTTTCACGCTGATCCTGTTGGGCCTTGGCTTGCGGCGGTTCGGGTTTCCCGGAGACGGGTTCTGGCCGGCGGCCGAGCGCTTCACCTATTTCATTCTGTTCCCGGCGCTGCTGGTGCAGCGGCTGGCGCTGGCCCGCCTGGGCGATTATGCGGTCGGGCCGGTGGCGGCCGTGATCGTGATGCTGCTGCTGGGCATGACGGCGCTGGTCTACGCGCTGCGACCCTGGCTGAAGGTGGACGGGCCGGCGTTTACCTCGGTGTATCAGGGTGCGATCCGCTTCAACACCTACGTCGGGCTGGCAGTGGCGCTGGCGGTATTTCAGACCGAGGGCGGCACGGTGGCGGCGCTGGTGATGGCGATCATGATTCCGCTGATCAACGTGCTGTGCGTGCTGGTGCTGACGGTTCATGCCGGCGGTTCAGCCACCGTGGCCGGTGTGGCGCGCGGGTTGCTGACCAATCCGCTGATCCTGGGCTGTCTGACCGGGATCGGGTTGAACCTGAGCGGCATCGGCTTGCCGTGGGGTTCGGCGGCGGTGCTGGACATTCTGGCGCGGGCAGCCCTGCCGCTGGGATTGCTGGCGGTCGGCGCCGGGCTGCGGCTGGAAGGGCTGGGCCGGCCGGGATTACTGGCAGCAGTCAGCACGCTGAAATTGCTGGTTTTGCCGATGTTGGCGGCGGCGCTGTGTGGCTTGTTGCAACCGGGGCGGTTGGAAACAGCAGTGCTGGTGACGTTTGCGGCGCTGCCGGGGGCGCCCACGGCGTATATTCTGGCGCGGCAACTGAATGGCGATGCGTCGCTGATCGCCGCCATTGTCACGGTGGAAACGGCAGCGGCGCTGGTGACGCTGCCGGCGGTGCTGGTGTGGGTGGCGTGAAAAGCGGATGGGATGGCCCACCCCGCTCTCTGATTTTGCAGCCCTCACCTCAACCGCTTGTATCACGGGGCGGCTAGGCGGCGGGATCTTTCACGTCGCCCGCATTCCGGGACCACAAACTTTCCAGCACCAGTAGCACTGCTCCGACGGTGATGGCCGAATCGGCGATGTTGAAGGCTGGCCAGTACCAGCGGTCATAATAAAGCTGTATGAAATCAATGACCTGCCCTAGCCAGGCCCGGTCTATCAGGTTGCCGACCGCCCCGCCCAGAATCAGGGCCAGCGCCGCCGCCAGCCATTTTTCCCCCGGTTTGAGCCGCTGCAGCCAGACGATCAGGCCAATGCTGACCGCCGTGCCCAGGCTCAGGAAGAACCAGCGTTGCCAGCCACCGGCGCCAGCCAGAAAGCTGAACGCGGCGCCGGTGTTGTAGGTCAGCATCAGGTTAAACGAGGGCAGCACTGGCACCGGCTCGTGCATGGTCAGAAAGGTCTCGGCGAGGAATTTGGTGGCCTGATCGAGGACGATCACCAGGACGCTGAGCCAGAGCCATTTTTTCAACATCGCAAGTCCCAATTCATCAAGAGACAGGATTCCCACTGTCAGGCAAACCGCCGCGCTTCCCCGGCCCCAAACGCATTGTCCACGCAGCGCCCGCAGAGTTCCGGGTGCTCGGCGTTCGTACCCACATCCTCGCGGTGGTGCCAGCAGCGCACGCACTTGGTATGGGCGCAGGGTGACACCCGAATCGCCAGCGGCTGGCCGTTGACCTGGACTTCGACCGCGTCTTCTGGCTTGGCGGCCAGCGGTTGCACGCGGGCGTAGGAGGTGATGAAGAAGAAGCGCAGCTCATCGCCGATCCGGTGCAAATCCGCCGCCAGGTCGCCATCACCGTACAACTCCACTTCTGCGTCCAGCCCGGAACCGATGCCGCCCGCAACCCGTAGCTTCTCCAGTTCCTTGCTGACCGCCTCGCGCACCGCGATCAGCCGGTCCCAGTAGGCGGCGTTGAGCGATTCGTCGTCGCCGACCGCGAACAGCCCGGTATACCAGGTGGTCAGGAAGACTGACGGCCCGCGCTCGCCGGGCAGGTTCCGCCAGATTTCCTCGGCGGTGAAGCTCAGGATCGGGGCCAGCCAGCGGGTCATCGCTTCCAGGATGTGATACATCGCGGTCTGCGCCGAGCGGCGGGCGACGCTGTCGCGCCCGGTGGTGTACTGCCGATCCTTGATGATGTCCAGATACAGGCTGCCCAGGTCTACCGAACAGAAGTTGTGAATCTTCTGGTAGATCAGGTGGAACAGATACTGGTCGTAAGCCTCCAGAATCTCCTCCTGCAAGCGGCGGGTGCGATCCACCGCCCAGCGGTCCAGCGCCAGCATCCGCTCCGGCGGCAGCCGGTCGCGGGTGGGATCGAAGCCATTGAGATTGGCCAGCAGGAAGCGGGCGGTGTTGCGCATCCGCCGGTAGGAGTCGGCCATCCGCTTGAGAATCTCGTCGGAAACGCCCATCTCGCCGCGATAGTCGGTCGCCGCCACCCACAACCGCAGCACGTCGGCCCCCAGCGAACTCACTACCTTCTGCGGCGCGATCACGTTGCCCAGCGACTTGGACATTTTGCGGCCCTGGGCGTCCACGGTGAAGCCGTGGGTCAGCAAGCCCTTGTACGGCGCGACGCCGCGCATCGCCACCGAAGCCAGCAATGAGGACTGGAACCAGCCGCGATGCTGGTCGGAGCCTTCCAGATACAGTTCCGCCGGGAAATGCAGATCGGGGCGGCGATCCAGCACCGAGAGATGCGTCGTGCCGGAGTCGAACCAGACATCCAGAGTGTCGGTCACCTTGTCGTAATGCGCCGCATCCGCGCCCAGCAGTTCCGCCGGGTCGAGTTCAAACCAGGCGTCAATGCCGCCCTGTTCGATGCGCTGGGCCGCCTGTTCCATCAATTCCAGGGTGTTCGGATGCAGTTCGCCGGTTTGCTGGTGGGTGAACAGCGCAATGGGTACGCCCCAGTAGCGTTGCCGGGACACGCACCAGTCCGGGCGGTTGGTCACCATGCCCTGAATCCGCGCCTCGCCCCAGTCCGGGGTGAAGCGGAGCTTTTTGATCTCGGTCAGGGCCTGGGCGCGCAGGGGGTGCGGATGATCCATGCCGATGAACCATTGCGCGGTGGCGCGGAAGATCACCGGGGTCTTGTGCCGCCAGCAGTGCGGATAGCTGTGCTTCAGGCTGGCGACCCGCAGCAGGTTCCCGTGGACCTTCAGCGTATCAATCACCCGTTCATTGGCGGCGAATACGTGCAGCCCGGCGAACAGCGGTGTATCGGGCAGGAAGCGGCCATCCGGCCCCACCGGGTTGTCCACCGGCAGGCCATAGCGCGAACCGACCACGTAGTCTTCCTGGCCGTGAGCCGGGGCGGTGTGGACCGCGCCGGTGCCGGCGTCGGTGGTGACGTGATCGCCGAGGATGACCGGCACTTCGCGGTCGTAAAACGGATGGCGCAGGGCCAGCCGTTCCAGTTCAGCGCCCGGACCGTAGGCGATCACCTGATAGCTTTCCACTTGCCAGCGGGCCAGCGAGTCCTTCAGCAGCGGCTCGGCGACCACCAGCCGCTCCTGGCCCCGGTCGGTCTCGACTTGTACGACCACGTATTCCAGCCCCGGATTGACCGCCACCGCCTGATTGGCCGGCAGGGTCCACGGCGTGGTGGTCCAGATCACCACGGCCAGCGGTCCCTTGCCTTCGTGGCCCTCGACATGATGCAGCCGGGCCATCAGCGCCTCGGGGTCCACCACCGCGAAACGCACGTCAATCGCCAGCGAGTCGCGGTCCTCGTACTCGACCTCGGCCTCGGCCAGCGCCGACCCGCAATCAATGCACCAGTACACCGGCTTGGAGCCACGGTACAAATGGCCGTTGGCGATGATCCGCGCCAGCGACCGCACGATGTCGGCCTCGGCACGGAAGTCCATGGTCAGATACGGCTTCTCCCAGTCGCCCAGCACGCCCAGCCGCTGAAAATCGGCGCTCTGGCTGGCGATCTGCTCGGCGGCGAACGCCCGGCAGGCGGTGCGGAATTCGCGGGCGTCCACCTTGACCCCGACCTTGCCCAGCTTCTTTTCCACCACCTGCTCGATGGGCAGGCCGTGGCAGTCCCAGCCCGGCACGTAGGGCGCGTCGAAGCCGCTCAGGGTCCGGGCTTTGACGATGATGTCCTTGAGCACCTTGTTGACGGCGTGGCCGATGTGAATCGTCCCATTGGCGTAGGGCGGACCGTCGTGCAACACGAATCGGGGCCGCCCGGCGAATTCGATGCGCTGGCGCTGGTACAAGTCCAGTTCCCGCCAGTAACGCAGCAGCTCCGGCTCGCGCTTGGCGAGATCGGCCTTCATCGGAAAGGCGGTCTGGGGAAGGTTGAGGGTATCTTTGTAATCGGCCACGGTAAACCTCTAGGAAAGCCGGTGCTCAAGCGCTCCCTTCCCGCGATGGGAAAGGAGTGAGAGGTGAGGGGATGGCTTCCCTCTCCCCAGGTGGGAGAGGGGTTGGGGGTGAGGAGGTTCCTACGCCGCGCGCGGCGAACCAGACCCGGGCCGCGTGCTCGTCCTGCTGAATCTGCGCTTGCAGGGCGGTCAGGGAGGCAAAGCGCTGTTCCGGGCGGAGATAATGCAGGAAATCCACTTTGACGTGCTGGCCGTAGAGATCGCCCTGGAAGTCGAGCAGATGCACTTCCAACCGTTCGCGTTCGCCTTCGACCGTCGGACGGCGGCCCACGTTGGCGATGCCGGGCCAAAGTTGCAGACCAGGGCCGCTCAGCAGCACGGCGTAGACGCCGTAAACCGGGGTGACGCGGCGGTGGAGGTGGATGTTGGCGGTCGGAAAGCCGATGGTGCGGCCCCGGCGGTCGCCGTGCGCCACCCGCCCGCACATGTCGTAGGGCCGACCCAGCAGCCGCGCCGCCAGTTCCAGATCACCCTGGGCCAGCGCCTGGCGGACGCGGGTGCTGCTGACCCGTTCGCCGTCCACGAGGTAACTGTGGTTGTCCGCCACCGCGAACCCATGGCGCTGGCCGGCCTGGACCAGCATGGCGAAATCGCCAGCGCGGCGGTGGCCGAAGCGGAAATCGTCGCCGATGACCAGATAGCGGACGCCCAGGTGATGGACCAGTAACTCATCAATGAAGGTGTGCGCCGGTAGCGCCGCCAGCCGATGATCGAATTCCAGGCACAGCACCCGTTCGATGCCGAGGCCATCCAGCGCCAGCAGCTTTTCCCGCAGGCGCATCAACCGGGCCGGGGGCGCCTTGGGGCCGGCGAAGAATTCCTGCGGCTGCGGCTCGAAGGTGATGACCAGCCTTGGCAGGCGCAGGCGCGCGGCCTGCTCGGCCAGTTGGGCGAGAATCGCCTGGTGGCCGAGATGGACGCCATCAAAATTGCCAATCGTGGCGACGCAGCCCCGGTGGCGGGGCCGCAGGTTGTGTTGCCCGCGAATCAGTTCCATACCGGCTTTCGGACGAGGGTTGGCGAACGGAAAGCGGCATTATAGGGATAACTGATGGCTTCTTGACACCGTGCATTACGCTGACGCGAAACGCCGGTTCGTCGCGTCGTTGGATGAGAGGGCGCCTGGCCTACCAGAACGCTCTTTTGAAGTCCTCTCTGAATTTTCGCCACCCCTGCCTGAAGGTTCCGCCTTTCGTCTCTCGCTGATTGGGCCAGTTAGCCCGGTTGCCGCTAGTTCTTTTGGGCGCCGGTTTACTCGTGCGCTGATCGACCGCCGCCGCGCGGTTGACGCGCGGCAGGGTTTTTTGCACTGGTGGCGGAACTGCTGGCTTGGCTTGCAGGGTTTGCGCTGGCGGCGAGCCGCCCGGAGCAGCCGGGCTGGCCGGTTGCGGCTCCAGCTTCAGCACCAGGCTGACATCGGCGTCGGTGATCGTCATCGTGCTGTAGTGGGTCCGATAACCGGGACAGGCGATTTCGAGGTGATAAACGCCTGCCTCCAGCTTGATTCCCGGTTGATAGGGTTTCTGGACGTTCAACAGGTTGAACAGGCGGATTCGGGATTCGGGCGGATCAACCTCCACGGTGAGCGCATAAAGGGCTTTTTCCAGATTGATCAGCAGGTTCACGTCATTTTCAGCGAATTTTACGCTGGCTTTCCGCGTGACATAACCGGGATGGCTCACTTCGATTTCATAAACGCCAGCCGGCAACCGTATCCCTGCCTGATAGGGCTGGTTGACGTTCAGCAGTTTGACCAGGGCGGTGGGAGGTTTGGTCTTGACCGTCAGGGCATGCCCGGATTGAGCGGGCGAAACGGGCGTGGTGGTGATCGCCATGACCAATTTGTCCAGTTTGATCTGGACGGCGTCAATATCCCGATCCTCAATCTCGCCGCTGCGCAAAATGGCGCCAGTGCGGGTATCAATCAGTCGCGCTGAGACCCTGACCCGATCCCCCAACCGGCTGACCGTACCGGTTACGATGCCGTGCATGCCATACAATTTTCCCAGTTGCACGGCGGTTTCAGCATCGAGGGGGCCGATGGAACCCAGTTGGTTATTTTGGGCGATTCGGGCGATGGCGCTCAGGGCTATGCGGTCCTTGAGGGTGAAGTAGCCCAGACTGGCGATGGCCGACGTGATGGAATCAGCGATGATGGCGCCGGCCTGCGGATCCAGATCGTCGCCGCGAACCGCGAATTCAACTACCGCAATGGTTTTTTTCGGTTCCGCCGGTGCAGCAGCCAGCACCGGCGGAGTCGCAAATCCAGCGATCAGCCAGCAGCCCATAAGAACCATCACGCCCAGTTTTTTCAGGATGCTCAGGTTGTTCATCGCTATCGCCTCATCTCAGCCCACCAGTCCGAAGTCCATTTCAGGCGGACGAGCCGGCACTCCCCGGCCAGTCCCACAGTTCACGCGGGAAATCACGATACAGTTCCCGAAACGCCTGATTGTAATGTCGTTCGGCGGCGATCACCCGCGCCAGTTCCCAGGGCCGGATGGGATGGCGCTCAACCCGCAGTGGGTTGCGCCAGGCCGCTTCGCGGACCTGAAGGGCGAACGCCGCGCTGAACTCGCGCAACGGCAGCGCCGTCGGGGTGAGCGGATGCATGCAGTCATGCAGATCGTAGGCATCCCCGCACCAGAAGGCGGGCCGGGCCGCTACATAGTCCGGGGTGCCGGGCGAAGGGGTGCAAACGGTGAAGCTGCACTGCGCCGGCGGCATGGCGTTGACGTAGTCGCGCAGGCGCTGGAATTCGGTGTGGCCGTATTCCGGGCGCACCATGAACGCGGCGTGGCAGGCGATGCCCAGCCGACGCAAGGTATCGTGGGCGCGTTCGTTGTGCGAGACGGTGCCGCCCTTGTGGACCGCTTTCAGTTCCTGGTTGGTGACGAATTCGAAGCCGACGAACACGCCGTCCAAGCCGATCTCCTTCCAGCGGCGCATCAGTTCCGGGTAGTGCAGGATCGTGGTGGCCCGCGCCCAGGCGAAGTAGCGCTTCTTCACGCCGCGCTTTGCCAGCGCCTCGGCCAGTTCGAAGCCGAACTGCTCGTCAATGAAATTCTCGTCGTCGGCGAAATAGACGTGATCGGCCTCGATCCGCGCCAAATCTTCGGCCACCACGTCCGCCAGGCGTGGCTGGTGGGTCTTGCCACTCAGAAATGGCACGATGCAGAACGAGCAGGTCATCTTGCAACCGTAGGAAGTGCGGGCCATCGCCACCCGGGGAAACAGCACCTGCCAGTTGCGTGGGTTCTCGCAGACCCAGACGCAGTAATAGTGGCGACTGTCCCACAGGTCGCGGCGCGGGATCGGAAGGGTGGCGGGATCGGGATAGCGCGGCCATGTTTCGGCGGCCTCTTGATCGAAACGCTCGCCGGCGAACAGCAGACTGGCATCCCCTTCGGGTTCCTCGCCCCGGTTCAGGGCGGCCACCAGGGCGGCGAACGGCGCGCAGCCCTCGCCGCGCACGATGTAGTCAATCGCGGGGATATTGCAATCGGCGGGGGCTACCGTGGCGTGATGACCGCCGACCACGATCCGCGTTTTCGGCAGTAGCCGGCGCACGATAGCGGCCAGCCGTTTCATCGCCCCCGATTCGTGGCTGTAGGCGGTGAAGCCCACCAAATCGGGACGGAACCGGGCCAGCGCGCGCTGGAAAGCGTGGTCGGCAAACCGGTACAGCCGCAGGTCGAGCACTCGCACCTCATGTTCTACCGGGATCGCGGCGGCCAGATAACCAAACTCCAGTGGTTCCAGGCGCTGAAAGCGCTGGAGGCCAAGTACGGTCTTGAGATGGGGCGGGGGCTTGACCAGCAGAATGCGCATGGGGCGTCCTTCATATCGTTTACGGCAGCCGCCGCCACTCGAACCCGACCAGATTGCGTTCGGCGCGGCTGAACTCCATCCCGATCAGGGTCACCGGCTGGCCGGCGTATTTCTGGGGTCCGGGAACTGTGACGGGAAAGTGGGCTTTATTGAGCCGGATCAGGGTGGTGGGGAGTGGATTCATACCAGGCGCAGCGGGCCGCGCGGTTCAGGAAATTCGACCCATTGATACACTTCGACCAACCGCAACACGCACCCAATCGCCGGGATGGCGATCTCCGCTTCCAGACCTTGCGCCACGGAATACCGCCATGATCCATCGGTCTGCCGCTGGAAATGTTCAATGAGCGGCTGATGCTGGGCAACCAGCAGATAATCGGTCAGTGAATCCAGCATCCGGTAATGAGCGAATTTATCGCCCCGATCATATTTTTCGGTGCTTTCAGACAGCACTTCGATAATCACTTGGGGATTGAGCAGCGTATCGAGTTGGTCATCTTCAAACCGGGGTTCGCCACAAACCACGATCACATCCGGGTACGTGTAAAGACCGGTAGGACTCACCTTGACCCGCATGTCATTGGCATAGCCTTCACAAGGCTTGCCATCGAGCTGATTGCCGATACGCCGCGCGAGGTTAAAGGTAATCCGATTATGGTTGCGACTGGCGCCGCTCATGGCGTAGATGCCGCCATTCCAATATTCGCTTTTGGTTTCGGCCTGGCGTTCCAGCGCCAGATATTCAGCGGCAGTAATGAATTGTTCAGCCGGTCGGGGCATGGCGACTCCTTCCGTTAATCAGGAGCAGTCTGCCGACGATGAGTCAGCAGGGGTAAACACGGGTGATTATGCCAGATCAATGGTATAGACCTGATCCTGCTCCCGGAGGTCGCGGACCGGGCGGCGCGCCGAGCAGGCGGGCGTCAGCATGTTCGGCGGCGAATTAACCTCCCCACGCTGGGGGAGGGGTCTGAACGCTTATTATCGCGGATTTCCCGGAAGGTCTGGATGCCGACGGGGAGTTTGGTCATCGCGCGCCTACTCATGCAGTAATTGCCGGGGCCGGATTCCCACCGCCAGCGCCGCCAGCAGATAAGTCCCGCCACCCGCCGCGATCAACCCGCTCAGATGCCAAAGCCGGTCGCGGGCGCTGGCGATCAGCCATTGCTCCAGGTTCCCCGCACCGAACCACAACACCAGTCCCATCGCCAGATTCGCCGCCGTCAATTGCGCCAGAAACTTCCCCCAGCCGGCGCGCGGCTGGTAAATCTGGCGCCGCCGCAGGTTGATGAACAGAAGCCCGGCGTTGAGCAGCGCCGCCAGCGAAGTCGCCAGCGCCAGCCCGGTGTGGGCCAGCGGCCAGACCAGGATCAACACCAGAACCGTGTTGGCGCCTACCGCGATCAAACCATACTTGACCGGGCTGCGGATATCCTTCCGGGCGTAGAAACCCGGCGCCAAAACCTTGATCAGCATGAAAGCAATCAGACCGAGAGTAAAGGCCATCAGGCTGTAGGCCGACATGATGACATCGCGGGCGTCGAACGCGCCGTACTGGAACAGCGCCGACAGGATCGGGCCGGACAGAATGATCAGCGCCACCGTCGCCGGAACCCCGATCAGCAACGCCCAGCGCAGCGCCCAGTCCAGCGTCTGGGAAAAGCCTTCCGTTTCAGCGTCGGCGTGCTGACGGGACAGTTTGGGTAGGATCACTGTGCCCAGGGCCACCCCGAAAATGCCCAGCGGAAATTCGACCAGCCGGTCCGAGTAATACAGCCAACTGACGCTGCCCGAGACCAGAAACGACGCCAGTACGGTATTGAGCAGCAGATTGATCTGCGCCACCGAGGAGCCGAACAGCGCCGGCAGCATCAATCTCAAAATCTGTTGCACTCCCCGGGCCGCCCAGCCCCAGCGCGGGCGTGGCAGCAGCTTGACCTGGCGCAGGAAGGGAACCTGAAAGCTCAACTGGATGACGCCCGCAATGAACACACCCCAGGCCAGGCCCATCACCGGCTGTTCCATCCGGGGCGCCAGCCAAAGCGCGGCGGCGATCATGGTCAGGTTCAGCAGCACGGGAGTCACGGCGGGAACGGCGAACTTGCCGCAACTGTTCAGCACGCCGCCAGCAAAGGCGGTCAGCGAGATGAAAAACAGATAGGGAAAAGTGATCCGCAACATTTCCACCGTGAGATCGTACTGGTTGGCGTCAGCGGTAAAGCCGGGCGCGAACAGCAGAATCAGCACGGGTGCAGCCACTACCCCAATCGCCGTGACCAGCAACAGAAGCGCGCCCAGGGTGCCGGCCACCTGATCCACCAGTTCCTCGAGTTCCGCGTGGGAATGCCGGGCCTGATATTCCGAGAACACCGGCACGAAGGCCTGCGAGAACGCCCCCTCAGCGAACAGCCGGCGCAGCAGGTTGGGGATGCGGAAGGCGACGAAAAAGGCGTCGGTGCCGGACCCCGCCCCGAACATCTGGGCGTACACCATGTCACGGATGAAGCCAGTGACCCGGGACAGCGAGGTCATGGCGCTGACGATGCCGGTGGACTTGAGAAGGGCCTTGCTCATGGGAGGCGATCCTGCGCTACGGTTCGGAAAGGCGCGGATGATAGCCGGGAACCGGCGGGGCTGTCAGCGACGGTGGCGGTCAAGGATTGACAGGGAGCGGGAAAGTGCCAATATTATTAACCTTTTTAGCCTCCAAACGCCGCTGCGTTTATCCCCATCGCCTATTTCCAAGGAGTTTTGAGTTTTGGCCAACACCGTTCAAGCAAAGAAGCGCGCCCGTCAGGCGGAAAAGCATCGCCAGCACAACGCCAGTATGCGCTCCATGCTGCGCACCTACATCAAGCGGGTGATCAAGGCGATTGATTCCGGCGACAAGACCAAAGCCGAATCCGAGTACCAGACTGCGGTGCCGGTGATTGATCGCATGGCGCGCAAGGGCCTGATTCACGCCAACAAGGCCGCCCGCCACAAGAGCCGGCTGACCCACCACATCCGCGACATGCAGGTCTGAAACCGGGGGCGGGCCACCCGTTTGCAATAAGCTGTTTCGGAACCGGCAGGCTGGGTTAGCGCGCCGCAGAAACCCAGCCTTCATCCGGGCCTCGCCCGCGCTTACTCCAACTTCAACGGCGCCGGCTTCAACACCAGACCGCCCAGCGGCGGCAAGTCAAGGACAACGGAGAAGAGGAAGCCATGGCTGGAATACTCTTCGGCGCTGGCCTTGCCCCCGGGCTGGGTGAGACCGGAACCGCCATACACCCGCGCATCGCTGTTCAATAACTCCCGATACTCCGCCGGATAGGGCACGCCAATCCGGTAGTGCGGGCGCGGCGCATCCGAGAAATTCAGCACCAGCACCAGGGCGTCGCGTGGGTCGCGGGCCTTGCGCACAAAGGCCAGCACGCCGGTCTCGGCGGCGCCGGCGTCCAGCCATTCGAAGCCAGCGCCGTGAAAATCCACCTGATGCAGCGCCGGTTCCTGCGCATAGAGCTGGTTGAGGTCGCTGACAAAACGCTGCAAGCCCTGATGCAGCGGCTGGCGCACTTGCGCCCAGTCCAGGCCGGAATCATGGTTCCATTCGCCCGGCTGGCCGAACTCGCCCCCCATGAACAGCAACTTCTTGCCGGGATGACCGTACATGAAGGCGTACAGCAACCGCAGATTGGCGAACTGCTGGCGCTCGCTCCCCGGCATCTTGCCGAGCAGCGATTTTTTCAGATGCACCACCTCGTCGTGCGACAGCGACAGGATGAAGTTTTCGTTGAAGGCGTAAACGATGCTAAAGGTCAGCTTGTCGTGGTGGTAGCGACGATGCGCTGGCTCTTTCTGCAGGTAGAACAGCACATCGTGCATCCAGCCCATATTCCACTTGAAACCGAACCCCAGCCCGCCGATGTCGGTAGGCCGCGAGACATTCGGCCAGGCGGTGGATTCTTCGGCGATCATCATTACGCCGGGAAAGCGGGCATGGACCACGGCGTTGGTGTGCCGGATAAACTCGATCGCCTCCAGGTTCTCATTGCCGCCGTACTTGTTGGGAATCCAGTCCTTCTTGGAATAGTCCAGGTACAGCATCGAAGCCACCGCATCCACCCGCAGCCCGTCGAAGTGGAAGGTATCCAGCCAGTACAGCGCGTTGGCGATCAGGAAATTCTCTACTTCGTGGCGACCGTAGTTGAAGATCAGCGTACCCCAGTCGGGATGCTCGCCCTGGCGCGGATCGGCGTGTTCGTACACACAGGTGCCGTCGAACCAGGCCATGGCGTGGGCGTCTTTGGGGAAGTGCGCCGGCACCCAGTCGAGAATGACGCCGATACCGTTCTGGTGGCAGCGGTCGATCAGATCCATCAGGTCGTCGGGCCGGCCGAAGCGGGCGGTCGGAGCGTAGAAATTGGAAATCTGATAGCCCCAGGACGGGCCGTAGGGATGTTCGGCCAGCGGCAGAAATTCGATGTGGGTGAAGCCCATCTCCACCATGTAGGGAATCAACTGATCGGCCAGTTCCCGATAGGACAGGAACTCGCCCTCCGGCGTGCGCCGCCAGGAACCGGCATGGACTTCGTAAATGGCCACCGGCTGTTGCCAGGCGCTGGTTCGCGCCCGCTGCTGCATCCATTCGCCATCGCGCCATTGATGCTTGCCGGCCCGGTCGTAGACGATGCTGGCGGTGCCGGGCGGCACTTCGGTGTGGAAGGCAAAAGGATCGGTTTTCAGGAAGACATTGCCGTTGCGGGCCAGGATTTCGAACTTGTACAGATCGCCCTCGCCGAGGCCGGGTACGAACAGTTCCCAAATGCCTGAGCCTGGCCGCAACCGCATCGGGTGGCGGCGGCCATCCCAGTGGTTGAACGCGCCGACCACGCTGACCCGCTGGGCGTTGGGCGCCCACACCGCGAAGTTGACGCCGGCCAAACCCGCCACCTGGCAGGGATGCGCCCCCAGCTTTTCAAAAATCTGGTAGTGGTTGCCCTCGGCGAACAGATGACAATCCTGGTCGCCCAGGATCGAGAAGGTCAGCGCATAGGGATCGGCGAAGACCTGGGGCTGGCCGTGCTCGGTTGCGCTCAGCCGGTAACGCAGTGCGGCCGGGCTGGCGGCGATGACCGTTTCAAACAGTCCGCCCTCATACGCCGGTTGCAGGGGATACAGCAAATCGGGCCGGTCTTCACGGAGCAGGCAGGGCGATTCCGCATCGGGCAGCAGGGCGCGGACCACGGTCATCGCGGTCTCTCCCGCCAGGGGGTGCGGTCCCAGCAGGGCGTGGGGATCGGAATGCCGCCCCTGGGTGAGCACGACGCTTTCCGCCACCGCCAGAGTCGGCGCGACGACAGGGTCCTGCAGCAGGAACCGCAATCCCGCCACCACTTGTCCTTCCAGCCGCGCGGCGTGGGTGCGCGCGTCGGTGCGCAGCGCGTCCACGTGGTAGATCTGTCGCCAGAACCGGGCGTTGGCCGCCAGGAAGTTGCGCACCTCCGGGCGTTCCAGCGCAAAGGCCAGCAGCTCCGGCTGGCCTGGAACGTCGGCGTCGTAGATTCGGCTGCCGTCGAACCAGGTCAATTCCTGCCCCTCGCTGGGGAGCAGCGGCGGAATCCAGTCGAGGATCACGCCGATGTCGCGCCGGTGGCAGGCGTCAATAAAGGCCATCAAGTCCTCGGGCTGGCCGTAGCGCGGATTGGGGGCGTAATAGCTGGCCACCGTTTCGCCCTCGGCCCAGAACGCCAGTTCGACGTGGGTGAATTTCCGCTCCAGCAGATGGGGGAGAACGAGGTCTGGCAACTGGCGGTAGCTGGGGACCTGCTCCGGGCCGGGTTCGGCGGTTTCGCCGAGGACGACCCGGTGAATCGCCACCGGCAACTTCCAGCCGGAAGGTTCCGCAGAGCGCGCCATCCAGGGACCGTCGCCCCAGTCGTGCCGGCGCTGCACGTCGCAGGTGAGCGCGGCTGTGTTGGGATAGACCTCGGTCTGGAACGCCAGCGGGTCGGTTTTGAGAAACACCGCGCCTTCGGCGTTGCGAATTTCGTATTTGTACAGTTCGCCCAGGCCAAGATCGGGGATGAACAGTTCCCACACCCCGGATGCGTGCCGTTCCATCGGATGTCGGCGGCCATCCCACTGATTGAAAGTTCCGACTACGCTGACCCGGCTGGCGTGGGGCGCCCAGAGCGCGAAATTGATGCCCATGACGCCTTCCCTAACCCGCAGGTGCGCGCCCAGCCTGGCGGACAGGTTTTCCAGCGTCCCCCGCTGGAGCGCCTGCCCGTCGGCGCTTTTGAAGGAGGGGTCATGAATGGCGTAGGGGTCGTGGAAGGTGACCGGCTGGCCGCCCGCCGCGACGGCGACGAGCCGGTAGGTCAGTTCTCTGATTCCGGGAAAGCGGGCGACGAACAGGCCGTCCGGATGGAAGCGTTGCATTTCGCGTTGGCCAGCGCCCGCCGCCGGTAATACATAAGCCCGCTCAGCCCATGGCAGGAAGGCGCGGATGACCAGCGCCCGCTCCGCTTCAACGTAATGAGGCCCCAGAATCGCGTAAGGCGCATCGTGGCGCAATTCGATGAGTTTCCGAATCTGTTCTTCCAGCATCGCCCTTACCTTCTTTGTAGTGCCGCCAGTTGGATTAACGCAACAAATTTACGGATTTATTCTAACAGCCGGAGGCTGAACCGGCAGAAAAGAGTAAGGAAAACGGCGCGATTCCGCAAAAAAACAAGGGTGGCGCTTAAAGAAGCGCCACCCCTCGCTGGACGGGAAACTGACTGGCTGTTATTGGGCGGGCGGGGCTGGCGGGGCTGGCGGGGCGTCCGCACCGCGCATCATCCGGCGCATGGGCCGGTCCGTGAAGAACTTGTCCATCACCTGCTTCTGCTCCGGGTCCAGCGTGGCGTACAGATCGCCAGCGGCTTTGGTCAGGGCCTTCATGCTGGCCAGATTCTGTTCCATGGCCTGCGTTTGTTCCTCGAAATGGGCCATGGCGGTGGCATCCCGGTCACGCCGCTCCTGACGCATCTTCATTTTTTCGGCGTGATGCACATCCTGGGCGGCGAGGAAGCCTTTCCAGGCATTCTGCTGATCGGGCTTCAGCTTGAGCCGCGCTTCCAGCAATTCCATGCGCTCGGCGTGGAACTGCCGCATCCTCTCCATCCGGTAGCCGGGACCGTCACCCATGGGACCGCGTCCCATGCCGGGACCGTATCCACCCATCATCGGACAATCGCCCATGCCGCCGCCGCCCATCGGGCCCTGTCCACCCCACGGACCCGCCAGGGCAATAGTGGACAGACCTACACCAGCGACAACCGCGGCGGCTAACAGATTCTTACGCAGTGTTTTCATCATTGAACTCCTGGGTTGCATCGAACACGCGAGTATTAGACCCCAACCTTGTAACCGGGATTTTGCCGGGAGGAGAATTTTGTAACGATTTGTATCACAGCACTCCCATGGCCTGTTAACTCTCTAAA
>ENA-UOWG01000913-UOWG01000913.1-activated-sludge-metagenome-genome-assembly--contig:-NODE-913-length-33475-cov-5.509425_pt1 | contig 33475 bp, 35 predicted proteins | sample MGYA00238147_ERZ761563 | MGnify/ENA primary metagenome ERZ761563 (study PRJEB28884, sample SAMN05720216) | anaerobic digester metagenome | isolation source: active sludge of municipal... | reverse complement strand
CAGAAACGAGGAGGCTGTAGATGCTGCTCTGCACAGGATAGTGTGGGTATTTCTCGTTGTATTGTTGCGGCGGACCGGTGGACGCGCCCCCCAGCAACACGTTTTCAGTTGAAGAATGGCACGGTTCAATGGGGGCCTGGCAGGGTGTCACAGTGACTGGCTTAGGCGGACGCTCGACCGACGTATCTGCTTTTCGGTGATGTGCAGCTTCTATCCGAGCCTCCAATCGCGCCCGAAGGTCAGGACGCAGGCGGATGGGAACTGGAGTCATTGGGTTTGGAGAATCCGTCGCCAGCCCGTGCTGAAGTTGCCTGCAACCGTGAGGACGTTAGGCTCACGGGCCAGCGACGGAAATGTTGTGTTGTTCGGTTGCATATCGGGCTTCAGACCCGCTCAATACCGGTCAGATTAGCAGAAAAATGGCGTCAAGAGCAATAGTGTAACTAGTTTATTTGCAGAGTGTTATATGCACTTTACCCTTGACGGCTGGTGGAGTTTCTACGCCCCTTTCCAACAGCGTCTTACGCGGGATGGAAACAGCCGGGTCGTGTTCTATCACTGCCTGGACCCGATCAAACTGCCACCAGCCCGGTTGGGCCTCAGTGTTCCGGGTCCAGGCAATTGCTCGTGCTCCTGAAACCGGGGCGGTCATCGGTAGGTTGGCCGTCTCCAGCGGCCTGTTGAGAGAGAGCTGCGGTCGTCGTTTTCATGATGTAATGCGTTTGGCAACGTTCAGTTTCTGCACGGACCCATGCCCGTGCTCCCTATGAAGAACGGAAAACCTGAGCGTGCGTGGACGTGGTATCGACAGGCAGGACAAGCAGCGCGGGACGTGGGGTGAACCTGGTCAAAACCCCAGGATTTCCTGAGCATTTTGAACGCGGTCAAGAGGTTTGCTCCGAATAGACCAACTGTCAACCGAGGTTCGCGTAAAGCAGCGCCTGGCATCTCCACCTACGGTCAAGACGTAGAGCGCCCGGCATACGGCATGGTTGTGATGGCGTGAACATGGCGGGATCGAAGCCGAGGGCGGGGAGAACAATCTTCAACCAGGCCATTGTGGATTCGTCGGGGTAGTCCCAGAATGCGTGCAGGCTCTTTCCTGCCGAGTCCACCACCGCCCGTAACCGGAGCCACGATCTCAACCACTCAATGCACGCGGCCTGCTCAGCCTTTGGGACCACGGCTCCCTCGAACCGGTCCATTTCGGTGACCAGGAAGCGCCGGTGCTTTACGTTGTCGTTGCACCTGGAAACCGAACCGGGTTTGAACGTCGAGCCACAGGTGAACTCGCCAAAGTCGGTCGGGGCTACGACGTGGTGCGGGACGGAGCTATCAAGTCGCTGAATCCGCCGCTCACGGCTGGATGGCAGTGCCTGCCATTCACGGCGGGTCCGAAAGTGGGCTTCATGCTCCGGTCTGCCGCTATCAAACCGTCTGCCGATCCAGATGATGTCGTCCTCGTCGAATAGTCCCAGGAACAATTCCCAGCCGTCCTCGTCGCGCTCCGGGAGGGGCACGGGGGAGCGCTGCCGCCAAGTAGGATAGGTCAGGATGATCCTTAGGCGCTTGGCCAGCGCCCAGGCGATCTGGCCGCGTTCCCAGGCCACGAGTTGGTCGTTCCCATCGTCCTGCGCCAGCTCTTGGTGGGTACGTCGTCCCCGATCCTGCCCTGGACTGCTTCGCGCCCTACGCCGCGACTGCTGCCAGCGATGGTCGCGCTTACTATCACCGAGCAGGTAGCCTACCTGATCGGGATGCTGAACGGCGTAAAGCGATGCCTGCTCGATTTTGTAAGCAATTCTTTCTTGAGACCAACGGGGCCAACATCCTCCAAGCCCGTGCCGATCTGGTAGGCGGTTGTTGAACTCGTCGAGGAGTTCGATGGCGCTGTCTTCATCCAGGCCGAAGCCGACGACCAAGTGATACGCAGCCAGATACAGGTAACGGTCGCCGCCCTGACCGGAAATGCTACCCGGCAGGCTACGCAGATACCGACGCGCTCGTTCGATGCTGTCCATGATGCCCTCGGCTCTAAACAACGGCTCCGGCGAGCATCTCGTCGGTGATTTCGACCGGGGCCGGTGGGTGACCTTCGGGCAGCAGGTCGGCCCAATCGAAACCGAAGGTCTCGCCACGAATCTGGGCCATCTGTTTTTGCAGCCGCCGTCGCTGCCGCTGACCGAGATGTCCGCAAAAGATGTCGAACGCCGAGACCCCACCTGACTGCCAGCCTTCACGCTGTGCCACGGCCAGGGACTCAGCGAAGTTAGATGGTCTGGGCACTTTGTTCGGGCAAAATCCGAGCATGGTGTTGCGATAAGCCTCGTAGCACCTATCGAAACTCAACTGCCGGATTGGTTCTGGGCCGAACATCCTTTTGAGGGCGCAGCCTCGAAGCCGAACCTCTGCACGCACCACATCGCCCGGCTGATTCCTGGTCATTTCCAGGAGCTTGTCGTAGATGACCACGGAGCGTGATGAGCCGATCCAAGTGAGCGAGCCGTTCTCGAATCGGACGGCATCACGCCGTATCCGCCGATGCCGCGCCTTCTCGTGGGCCGCGATGAACAGCTTCGGATCGCCCTTGAACTGCCAAACGAGATCGACCCGCTTGAACACAGGTGGTTCGTCCGGCCCCTCGCCAATCTCATCAAGGATTTCCCGCACCTGGTCCATCGCCGTATCAATTTCCTTCTGGGACTTGAGGAGCCTGCCGTTGTGACCAAACAACACTCGTGGCAGCGAAACCTCGAACTGGTGCATCGCCGCCTCGCTGCCCGATGCGCGAAGCCCTGTGGGCGTGTGGATCAGATGCCAGCGGCGGGAGGGGACCGCCTTACCTCCGAACCTGCCGGGGTAGTAGGTTTCCATGAACCTCGACTGCCAGGTCTTCGACTCGGCGAAGCTGGCGCACGGTTTCTGCACGAGCCAAAGCTCGTCGAACTTCACGGTGTCGATCATCGCTTCGCCCCTGGGATTGCCCCGCACATGGACCGGACATCCACGTCCCTTAAATGGAGTGCTACAGGGAACATGGTCTGGGCGGCGGCGAAAGCGTAAGGCACGGTCGCCGACTTTGCGGGGGTTGCCGCACCGTCTGGCCGTGGTGCAAATGGAGGGTAGTGCCCCAATCCGCCAGTTGGCGGCACGGCACAGCACGGTGCGGCAATTCTATCTACCAGTGACTTCATCGAATGCGATTGCACATCGCACACGGTGAAGAACTGAATCTGCGCCCAGGCCACGGAGGGGGTGGTAATGGGCCTCTGCGTCGTCCTGGTGATCGACCTTGAGACCACCGCGACGGATGCCGCCGCATTCGGCGCTCAGGTCTTGACTCGGAGCGCGGTCAAGAGTGGATCGCCGATTACTCCGATTTCGGTTGTCCAACATCCGTCAGCCATTCTTTGGTCGGGCTAAACCCCAAGGCAACGATCCCTCCCAATCTCGTTCTGCTGGGGCGTTATGATTACAGACAAAAACCAAATCTTGGCGGTTGTGGGTTTGCCTGCGCGGCTGGACGTAAAGGCAGTCTCCACCATCCTGAACTTTCCCGAACACGACATCCCAGTGCTGGTTGCCGCGAAGTTGCTGGAACCTTTGGGGAACCCGGCACCGAACGCACCAAAGTTTTTTGCCCGCGAGGTCATCCTGGGACACGCCAAAGACCCCCAGTGGCTGTCCAAGGCCACGAAGGCGGTGAGCGCCTATTGGCGCAAGAAGCGCAAAAAGAGCGAGAAGCCCGAAGACGGTGCCAACCACGATGGCGTGCCCGTAAGCAAGAAGGCAAAAACAGCGGCGGAAAAGCCTTCAACGATTTCTTCAACGAAATCTTCAATAACCGAGCAATGACCGAGCATTGGATGGCGGTGGAAGAACTCTGGACGAACGGTCGCCGAAGACGCTTGAACCCACGGAAAGACGCGGCTATCATGTCATTCAGAGAGAGGCAGAAGTGGTCGCAGTCGGTTTGAAGAAGCTGCCCGATTCCGACCCTCGCCTCCATTCTTAACGGCGTGTGCCGCAGTAGTTTAGGAGGATTTGGGTGGGCAAATGTGCCCAAAACTGTGCCTAAAATGCTGCTTGCCGAGTGCACGCCTACAATTCGACTGCACCGGCCCAGTACACCCTAACGCACGTTTTCGGGATCGGGGATCATTGCGCTCATGAACGAAATCATGAAGCAACGATTCCGCATGTATCGCCGCGAGCGAGGTGTCTTCTACGTGTTCGACCGGGTCACGGGCAAACGCGAGAGCCTTGAGACCGACGACCCCGCCATCGCCGACCGGCTCCTCCACGCCAAGAACGAATCGCAGCAGCAACCTTTGATCAATCGCCACATCGCACGCGCCTACCTGGCCGTAGGTGACCCGGAGATCAGCCGGCGCACTTGGCAGGAGGTGATGGACGAAATCGTCAAAGGCAAGCACGGTGAAACCCAAATACGCTGGTTCCGAGCCATCAAAGACCATGCGTTCGACTTGATCCGGCAGCTTCCCGTTTTCGAGACGCGGCCGGAGCATTTCTTCCGCGTCTTGGAAGACGGCAGCGTGGCAACCAACGTCTTCCTGCGCCGGGTGCATAACTTCGCCGTGGATGTCGGATGGCTGCCGTGGCCTGTTCTGCCGAAAAAGCAATGGCCCAAGGTCCGCTATGGGCCAAAGCGCGCCATTGCCGCCCAGGAGCACCAGCGCATCGTCGAACGCGAACACAACCCTGAACGCCGCGCGTTCTACGAACTCTGCTGGCTGTTGGGCGGTTCGCAAGGTGACATTGCCAACCTCACCGCCGAAGACATTGACTGGCAGAGCCAGGTCCTGAGCTACCGACGGAAAAAGACCCAGACCATGGCGCTCCTGCATTTTGGAGAGGAGGTGGCCTCTGTACTTCGTGAACTGCCACAGTCTGGAGCATTATTCCCGTATCTTCGCGGTGTGCGCGCCAGCGACCGTGCTACGGAATTCAAACAGCGTTGCCGCGGGCTGGGCATCAAAGGCGTCACACTTCACTCCTACCGTTACGCCTGGGCGGAACGGGCCAAGGCCGCCGGTTACCCGGAACGATTCGCGCAGGAAGCCCTCGGACACAATAGCCAAGCTGTTCATCGCGCCTATGCCCGTCAGGCCAAAGTCGTGCTGCCACCGCTCGAATCGTTCGAGAAGAAAGCTCAGGAAACGAGAATTGTTCCGTTTCCGGTTGCTGCCTCTGTCAGGTCTCCGTCCGGAACTGCCATCCGATCCTGACAACCCTTAGTGCTCTCGCGCGGTTGCAGTGTTGACTGCGCGAGCGCAGCCGTTTTTCACGTCACATCCCGGTCACAGCCCACCATAACCTCCACATGAGCGTCGAACCGAACCAACGGCCTAAATGGGAGATCGACCGAATTCTCGAGCGTCTGATTGGTCAAAACGTCCGTGTTGAGGCAAAGGCTTTCGCCCCCACTCGCTGGAACGGCGAGATCATGCCCCCCCTTCTTGCAGTGCGAGACCTTGTCCTCCCGGACAATAGCCGACCCGACGGTCTGCCGGTCTTTTTCGAGGGCCGGTTGCAGCAGTTCCAACGCAACGTTGGCGTGGTCATGGTCTATCTGGATGCATCGGGACCCCCGGATTCGGCGAACGAAGGGCCGCTTCTGTTCCGGGGCAGCACCGCTGTCCTCCTCCGAGGGCCAGCGGCAGTGCAATTGGCATATCCCTTCCATGTGGAGCGGCTGCCGGCAGACGATGACAATTACTGGCGGGACCTGCGCCTGCCGCGCGCCCAGTTCGAGTTTCCGTTCGCCTCCGCGCGGAGGGACAAGAATACGGGAAAACCGGACCAGCGAGTGATTTCAGCCGGTTGCGAGGACCCGCCGGGCAAGCCCGCTTGACTAGCCCAATCAAGAGGCATAGATGCTGAAATAATCAAACACCGTTATGGAGGGGTATGTTGAGGCTGGGGAAGTCCGCGCACAACCGCCGGGGAGGCGGGAACGGACATCAAGACGGACAATTGGATTTGTTCAAATGGGAGGCACCGAACCATGAGACCTTTGACGCAATACGGCCGCCTGGCCGAGAGGCATTGGCGGCAATTCTGCCCGAGATTGGTGAAGGCACTGGAGGCGGAGGGCCGACTGCGGGAGATGCTCTTGCAGGCCGAAGTGAAAACGGACGAGGAATTGGACTGGTTGTCTCGGCATTTCATACAGAACGGATTGACGCCGCAGCAAGCGCACGACCGGGCCTGGGAGATGGTGCGCGAGCGCTATATCTTTCTGCCGCCGGAGAATTAGCCGCCGCCGACCTCGCCGAGCCCCAACCCGTTCTCAACCAATCGAACTACCGCATCACCCAAGCGGATCGCCTTGGCGAGGGCTCACTGAAGCGCAAGTGCCGGGACAACCTGGCCGCCATCGAACTGCTCAAGTGTCTTGAGGATGAAGGGCGGGCTCCTACGGATGACGAAAAGCGGTTGCTGGTGCGCTACGTTGGCTGGGGCGGGCTGCCGCAAGTGTTTGACCGGTGGAACGAAGCATGGACCGCCGAACGCCAGCACCTGGAGCAACTCCTCACCGAGGAGGAGCTTGAATCGGCGCGTGCCACCACCCTCAACGCCCACTACACGTGTCCGCTCATTATCCGGGCAATCTACGCCATGTTGGCGCGCCTCGGCTTTGAGTCTGGTCGCATTCTGGAGCCGGCCTGCGGCCTCGGCCATTTCATCGGTTTGATGCCCGATGACATGCACGGCCGCTCGCGTATCACGGCCATTGAAATCGACTCGATCACGACACGCTTGGCCAGGCTCCTTTACCCTGACGCGGATATTCGCCATCAGCCGTTCGAGGAAGCCAGACTGGCGGACGGTTTCTTCGACGTTGCCGTCGGCAATATCCCCTTTGGCGACTACAAACCTTACGACCCGCAGCTCAAGCAGTGGAATTTCTTGGTCCACGACTATTTCTTCGCCAAGACCCTGGCCAAGGTCCGAGCCGGCGGCCTGATCCTATTCATCACCTCACGAGGCACACTGGACAAGATGGACGGCACCCTCCGGGAATATGTCGCCCAGCAAGCCGACCTGTTGGGCGCCATCCGTCTGCCGAATATCGCTTTTAAGCGTAACGCCAACACTGAGGTCACCACCGACATCGTGATCCTCCGCAAACGGCCGCCCGGCCAGTCGCCCGACGGTCCGGCCTGGCGGGAGGTGGGAGAAATGACCAACTCGATTGGGGAAACGATCCCCGTCAACGAGTACTTCCTGGCTCATCCGGAGATGATGCTGGGCGAAATGCGATTGGCAGGCCGGATGTACAAGTATGCCGACCCCACCCTCGTCCCCAATGGACGCGACCTGGGCGAGCAACTTGCCGAGGCCACTGCCCTGTTGCCGCGCGGCGTCTTCCGCCCTCAAGACACCGCAATACCTCTGCCGACACTCGACCAAACCTTTCCTTCTCCGGATCACATCAAGCCCAATGCCTATGCGCTCGTGAACGAGCGGATTGGCATTCGCGAAGACGGCCACATCCGCATCCTCGAAGGTCTGCCGCTTCAAAGAGCGCAACGCATCCGAGGCCTGATTCGGCTGCGCGACGCCGTGAGGCGTTGTTTGCGTTCCCAGGTTGAGGCCACCGATGAGTCCGACATGGAAGCCCTCCGGCACCAGCTCAATCAAACCTACGACCGCTTCATTGCCCGCTTCGGTCCTGTTTCTCAGCGGGCCAACACCTCCGCTTTTCGTGGCGACCCCGACTTGCCCTTACTGCTCTCGCTGGAGCACTACGACGAAGAAACCCAACGGGCGACCAAGGCTCCGATCTTTCGCGAGCGCACCGTCCAAGCCCGCAAGCTCATCCCGGAACTCAAGAATGCGCAAGACGCCCTCCTCATCACGCTTGGCGAACGCGGTTGTGTGGACTTGGACTTCATCGCCAGCTTACTTCATCGGAAACCCTCCGAATGTGTGGCGGATCTCAAAGGTGCCATTTTCTTGAACCCCCAAACCAACCGTTGGGAAACCGAGGACGAATACCTGTCCGGCAACGTCCGGGCCAAGCTCGCGGTGGCGGAGGCCGCCGCGCTGGCCGACCAACACTTCCGTGAGAATGTCGAGGTATTGAAACTGGTACAACCGGCGGACCTGGCCGCTTCCGAGATTGACGTGCGTCTGGGCAGCACCTGGATTCCGGCAGACGACGTCCGCCAGTTCGCGCAGGAACTTCTCGGCGAGGACCAGATTTCCGTCAGCCATGCGCCCCAGCTTGGCCTTTGGGTCGTGCGGGGCGGTTATGGCGCGCGGTTCAGTGTTGCCAACACCACGGAATGGGGCACCGACCGACGCAGTGCCCTGGAGTTGCTGGAAGATGCTCTCAACTTGCGCACCCCTACCGTTTACGACCATGACCCGGACACCGACCGTGACATCATCAACGCCCCGGCGACCGAAGCCGCCCGCGACAAACAGGAAAAGATCAAGGAACAATTCAAACAGTGGATTTGGCGAAACGACGAACGGCGCGAACGACTGACCCGCAAATACAACGACGAGTTTAATAACGTCCGGCTTCGCACCTTCAACGGCGAACATCTCGCTCTGCCCGGCGCAAGCCCGACCATCAGCCTCCATCCGCACCAGCGGGCGGCGGTGTGGCGCATCCTGCAAACGCCCAACTGCCTTCTGGCTCATGTTGTCGGGGCCGGGAAGACCTATACGATGGTTGCCGCAGCCATGGAACTGAAACGCCTGGGCTTCGCCCGCAAACCGCTTTTCGCCGTGCCCAACCACATGCTCGGGCAGTTCTCCTCCGAGTTGCTGACTCTCTACCCCGCCGCAAATATCCTGGTGGCCACCAAAGATGACTTCGAGAGGAACAAACGCAAGACGCTGATGAGCCGGATTGCGACTGGCAACTGGGACGCCATCATCGTCACCCACTCTGGCTTCGAAAAGATTTCCGTGTCATCCCGCACGCAGGAGGAGTTCATCAAAAGCGAATTGCGCGGACTTCAGTTGGCCATCGAACAGCAACGTCAGGAGGATAATTCGCGCATCATCAAGTCGCTGGAGCGAGCCAAAAAGAGGTTGGAGACCAAGCTCAAGGGACTGGCCGCGACCGAAAAGAAAGACGACGGCCTCACCTTCGAGGAATTGGGTGTGGACCGCCTCTTTGTGGACGAGGCCCACTACTTCAAAAACCTGTTCTACGTCTCCAAAATGACGCGCATCGCTGGACTGCCGCAGACCGCTTCGCAACGCGCCTTCGATATGTTTCTGAAAGTGCTGTACGTCCAACGCCTCAACGGCGGCGGGGGGGTGGTTTTCGCCACTGGCACCCCCATCGCCAACAGCGTGGCCGAGATGTTCACCATGCAGCGTTACCTGCAACTGACCGCTCTCAAGACCTTGCACGTGGATCATTTCGATTCATGGGCCGCCACTTTTGGCGAACCGGTCACGGCCATGGAACTGGCGCCGGATGGTTCTGGCTATCGGCTCAACACCCGTTTTGCTCGCTTCATCAACGTGCCCGAACTCATGCAACAGTTTCGTCAGGTCGCTGACGTCCAAACGCAGGCCATGCTCAAATTGCCGGTGCCGGACTTGCGAAACGGCACGCCTACCGTGATCAGCGCCCCCTGCTCCAAAGAACTGAAGATCATCGTGCAGTCCCTCGTGGAACGGGCAGAAGCTCTGCGCACCGGACGGGTTGACCCGCGTGAGGACAACATGCTGCTGGTGACGACCGATGGTCGCAAAGCGGCACTCGACCTCCGATTGCACGATCCCCATCTCCCCGACCATCCTGACAGCAAGATTAACCTGGCTGTCACCGAGATTGAGCGCATTTGGCGTGAGTCCGCTGCTGACCGTTCCACCCAATTGGTGTTTTGCGACCTTTCCATCCCCACCGGCGGCAAGGGTTTCTCGGTCTATGAGGACATGCGCAACAAACTGGTTGTGGCCGGCATTCCTCCCTCCGAGATCGAGTTCATCCAGGACCATGACAGTGACGCAGCCAAGCTCCAACTCTTTCGCCAGGTCCGCGCCGGCAAGGTGCGCATCCTGTTCGGGAGCACCCAGAAGATGGGTACCGGTGCCAATGTCCAAGAACGGCTGGTTGCGCTCCATCACCTCGACGCACCGTGGCGGCCGGCCGATGTCGAGCAGCGTGAAGGGCGCATCCTTCGGCAAGGCAACTTGAATCCCGAAGTCCAAGTCTACCGTTACGTCACCGAGGAGTCCTTCGATGCTTACATGTGGCAGACCTTGGAGACGAAGGCCAAGTTCATTGCCCAGGTGATGACTGGCGAGAGCGACTTGCGCCGCATCGAGGATATTGATGGCATCGTTCTCACTTATGCCGAGGTGAAAGCCATCGCCTCCGGCAATCCTCTGGTCATAGAGAAAGCCCGCATCGATGCCGAACTGGCCCGTTTGAGCCGGTTGCATTGCGAGCATCAGGAAACCCAGTTCAAGCTCCGCACCCGCGTGCGGCACCTGACGGAGGAACTGCCCCGCCTCGAACAGCGCCGAGAAGCAATGAAACGCGACATTGCCGCGCGCCAAGATACCAGTGGCGACCAGTTCGTGATGGTCGTTGACGGGCAGGAAATTCGCGACCGTGGCATCGCTGGCGAGTTGCTGCTCCGCCGCGCTGAACGAGTGCGCGGTACCCGGAAGGAGTGCCTGGCCGGCACCATCGCCGGATTCCAGGTATACGTCGCCGACAACTTCATCCAGGGACCCGAGATCATTCTCAAAGGGGCCACTCATTATGCGGCGAAAGTAACCGACACGGCTCACGGCACCATTCGCTCCGTGGAGCACACGATTCAACATTTTGAAGACGCCGCTGAAAGCCTCGCCCGGGCCATTGGCGATACGCGCAAACGGCTTTCCGAGACTCATGCGCAGGTGGATGCGCGGTTTGAGTATGCCGAACGGCTTGCCGAACTTGCGAAACGTCAACAGGAAATTGAAGACGCCCTCGACCTCACAAAGAACCACGCTCCCAGCCAGCTTGACGCACGGGGTACGGATGAAGTTCCCTCAGACCTCATCGAGGATGAAGCGCCGACTCGCGCCTGAGCTAGAAGCCAATACCACCTCTCCTCTCCCTCAAATGAAGTCCAACCGATGGCACACTCTCGCCGATGCCGGTCAACCGGCTGGGCGTTCTGCGCGCGACATCCAAGCCCGCTTCGGAGCAGCCACATCCTCAGAGCTTTCGCTCTTCCAGGGCTTGAACTCAGATTGATGCAAATTCTTGTTACGTTTTGGCGGATTCCAGCGGCTATACCCCATAGAGGCGCCATCGCGCCGGGGCAAAGCTGCACCTGCCTCAACGCCCTGCCGCCTCCGAACCGCCGGCGGGAAGGCCCTCGGCTGTGCCAACAGCCTGGCACGGAACGAGATGCTCCCTGTCGGAGCGCAGGCCCCCGTCGAGCGGTTCCACCGAAAGTAAACATATGAGAAAGCCAAGAGACAAGCTGCTACCGCCAGTTCACGAACTCCGGATTGCCTCGGTCAAAGCCACCATCTGGAGGAACGAGACTGACGACAATCGAACCTTTTACAACACTACCTTCTGTCGTCTATACCGAGACGACGAGGAATGGAAGACCAGCGAGTCCTTCGGGCGTGACGACCTCTTGCTGCTGGCCAAGGTAGCGGACGGAGCACACTCCTGGATTGTCCAGCAGACCCAGGACGAGCACAAATCCGCCAAAGCGGCAATCGTTCACGCGCCGGCAAACGCCGGATAATTCGCCCTCCTTCCAAGGCCCCGGGGACCTGCCTATGAACTGGTCCCCTCTTCTTTTTCGCACTGGCTTCGCGGCGAAGGCCGTCTTTTCAATGTATCCCCCGCAATGACACCCAACAGCTTGTGTCGCCGAAAGATCGCTGTAATCTTCCTGTGATTCCTGGTATACTATGGGGGTTTTCCGCCCGACATTCTGGGTTGTCGGAATCACCAAGGAGGCTCACATGCTCACGCTCGAAACTGCCCTCACTCATCGTTTAGGTCCCGTTTACATCACCCCTCGCGCACAGGCCCTTTTGCCCCGCCAGGACGTGATTGGTGCGCTACGCCGCCATTCCCAGCGAACAGCCCGTCTCCTTCTCGCCCGGCGAGATCCGGGTGCAATCTGCACATCCCTGCCGGCCCCTTGTCGATTTCTTTCAGTCCACCGAGCCCGCAACGGCACACCGTTCTGGATGATTACTGAACCCAGGGGTTCTCGCACAACCGTGCTCCTACCGGAGGATCTGTAGCTCGGCTTAAGCGCATCAAGCGCCTAAACCCCTATAGCCAAAAGGAATTCTCCTGCCCCTAGCACCCATTCCAGGGGGTGTTGTTTTGCTCTTTCAAACGTGGTATTAAACTAACGAAGGTTTCGAGGCTCGTTTCCACGAGTCCTTTTTCATAGGAGGCTTTATGGACACTGTCGGCACCCTGTCGGTGCCCTTTGATGACATGAAAAACAAGACCAAACCCATCCACGAGGTCCGACTCGGCTTTGTCAAAGCCGCTGTCTGGAAAAACCAAACGGAAGCTGGTGCTCGCTACAACGCCACGTTCAGCCGCCTTTACAAAGACGGCGACCAGTGGGGCTCGACCGAGAGTTTCGGTCGCGATGACCTGCTGCTGCTGGCCAAAGTGGCGGACCAAACACACTCCTGGATCTGCGCGCAGAACCAGGAGGATCAGAGCGCGGCCAAGCCCGGCCCGCCCAGGGAAGACAATGACCGCTGAGGTGATTCCCAAGGTTCACGGCTTCGAGGATTGTGCCTTAACAGTCCTCATCCATCTCCCCATGGCCTTGGAGCGTTCACCGCCACTCGCCGACCCGATTGGTGGCGATGAACGGAACCTTAGATCGCCTCGTCATCCCCTGCTCACTGGCGGGGACAGTCTCGCCACCAGTCGCTGAAAGCCTCTAGGATAAAAGCGAGCCGCCTTCTCCCAGTGTTCCCGCAAGGCTGGCACCCGTAGCAGTTCCGTGATATCAGACCGGTATGCCTCCCATTCAGCTCCTGCCACCAATCCCAGCCTCCACGCCTCCCAGATCACCTGCACATGATTGATCCAGAGTTGCAGGTACCGCCGACGCGCTCGGGCTTCTTCTGCAAATACCGTGGCCGTCTCGTCGTCCAGCGCCGACCAGAGCACCGGATACTCGAAACCCATCGCCACGATCTCCCGGTTCGAGTCCATGATTTTGATCAGCGCGTCCAGCTTGAGCTGCCGTCGCAGGAGTCGTACCTGAAGCAGGGCCAGAAGAATTCCTCCCACTGCCGCCGCCAGCCCTCCCAAGCTGGCCAGTTCCGTCGCCCCCATCTGCCGAAGTCCCTCCCCCAATGCCGCCCACAGCTCGCCCATAGCCCTGCGCCTCCTCGTCTTCTGTTTCCACCGAAGCAGAATCGGCTGGACCGGAGCGCCGCTTTAGGTTTGGCAGCGCCTTCAGCGCGAAGTTCTAACGCGGATACTGGCTGAGCAAGTCGTCGAAAACGGCTTTGGGAATGCCTACCAAATCCTCATGGCGCGGCACTTTGAGCGATGTTCGCAGCCGAGAAGCCAGTTTCGAGCCCTGGAGGATGACCAGACCGGTGTTGGTGAGCCGCAGCGTTGGACAGGCGCCATTCAGGCAGCCGCGTGGCGAAATGACCTTTTCAATTTTCATCTACATCAACAGTAATACTTATCTATCGCCTCGTCCAATGGATTTATTCGCGGAACTTATCTACTTCCAGGATTGCAGCGCGCGGCAGACCTGCCCGGTGCGAGCTTCATGCTTGAGCCGGCGCGCGGCATTCGGCGTACCATTGTATGGCGGTGCTGCGGGCGTCAAGGTCGTGCGCGCTGCCGCACAGAGGGGGTGCCAGGCGCCTCCACCTTGACCCTCCTCGCTCCGCCAAGATTTTTGCCTCTAGGAATTGCGCGCGGAGAATTGCGCCGGGGAATCCGGGAGCAGTGCAAAATGGTCGAGGATTGTTTAGCGGCACAACCCTCAAAAGCCGGCAACCTTAAGAACAACCGTGAACCCTTTCAGGCTTCCAAGGAGACTTCGCCGGCCGACCGAGACGTCTCTCCATTGAGCAACTCCTCCGCCAAACCCCAAAGCGACTTGTTCAGCCCGACTTTCGAGTCAATGCCTCGCAGGCCACGTACGGTGCGGAGCTTTCCGCGCCGGTCGCGGTGAAAGTCCGACACACCACCACGAATCAGATTCTCCTGAACGCGGTTCATGGTGTGCCAGACGTCCGTGCCCTCGTCCTCCGGTCGGCGCGCTTTGAGCAGCGTCTCCGGCTCGACTGGAGCCTCAGCCAAGGTGGAGTATCGCAGCAGCAACGCCTGTTGGGCGAAGCGCGTGGATTCCTGTGCTCCCAAGGTCCGGTTGCGCAACTTCTGGACGAGTTCGCCCACACGCGGCATGAACTCAATCAACCGCATGCTGGCTCCGACTACTTCCTCAGGTTCGAGGCCGGCATGCCGGAACCGGATCGCCGTGAAGCTTCCCTCGCTCAAGACGAGTCCGTTCGAGCAAATGCGCCGGTAAATGCCGGCATGGAGTTGGTAGGCACAGCCCGCGTCATGCGAGTTGACCAAGACCAATTCCACGTTCCACTCATCCAGGGTTTCCATTTGCACCTCCAGACGAAAACGCAGGAGGTGTTTTTGGAAACCCCGCCGGGCCTCCGCCCGGATGCGCTGTTCTTCGACGTCCACCGGTACCCACCCCGACTCCCTCAGCCCGGTGACGATCCGGGCGGTGGGAACGAAGGTGTAACGGTCGCTGACGCCCTGCATCGGTCCCGAAGCGAAGATGCTTGGGGCGCGGTTGCGGAGCGTATCGTCGCCCAAGGCAGCAGCCTTGAAGTTGCTGGTGTCATGCAGGTTCATACGCGGATGTCTTTCCAGTGCCGCCCACCGGCGTTGAGCCAGGTGGCGCTGATTTGGAGAGCTCTCCGACCGGGCGCCAGGCGGCACCCGTCTATCCGGTCGGAGGCATTCCCGGTTGCCCGCCCGTTCCATCGGAACGGCGCGGAAGGGAAAGCATTGCGGGAAAGAAGGGGCCGGCCATCGGCCGAGCCAAGCGTCCACGATCCTTATGACTACCTTGAGAGAACTACCAAGTCTCCCCGATTCCATCATTGCCTCAACCGGTGTTTGGTAGTCAACCGCCACCACCTAACTCCGAATGCTCATTCTGCGGCAATGGCTCCGGGTTTCCCTGATTCTGCGTCCCACTCGCTACATCAAGATTCAAACGGGGTTATACCCCCCAAATGGCCGCCTAAAGGTCATCAACCCCGGTGGAAATCTTCCCGGTGATGATCTTTCTCGGACCTCGATCCCGGACATGGAAATGGCGAAGCGCGTTTGATTGCCGCTTCGGAAATGGGGCAGGCGGCGTACACCCTCAGAATTCGTAAGAAATCCCTCACTCGCATTTGAGTACGCCCTAACCGCAATGCCCGTACGCAAGGTATGCTGTCCTTTGCGTATGACCAACAGCAAGTCCATGCACGCGGTCCGGATCCGCATTCTGAAAGCCGCAGTCTGGAGCCACGCCACCGGTACCCTTGACCGCCCCTGCCGCCAAGGCGCGGCGGCTCGATCCGATCACAATGGTTTTCCAAACCGCGCCCCCGTCTTGTGCCGTGAGCCGCATGTCAGGAGGTCACCCGACAAATAGACAGAGGCACCCCATGGCAGTTCAACGCCCCAAATGAGGCTGAGCCCGTGGCTCACCGGAGCAGCATGCATCCAGAAATGCCAGCGCCCGCTCGCGATGATCGGCCCTCATCGCCTTTCGAGTCGCCACAGCAAACTTGCCAGCCATAGCGCGCAGCAGAACGATGGGACATCTCTCATCAACTTTGCCCACCGCAAAATCCGGGCAGCGCTTCCGCCGGAAGAGCGCCGACGCGCACTTGGCCGTCCATTTCTCGTCTGAAACCCCGGAGTGGCCAACCCCACAATGGTTGTTCGACGCGCTTGACCGCGAGTTTGGATTTACGCTCGATCCGTGCTCGACACACGACAACGCCAAGTGTGCCAAGCATTTCACGCGAGAGGACGATGGCCTCCGCCACTCCTGGCAGGACGAAATCGTCTTCATGAATCCTCCCTACGGACACGAAATCGGTTCTTGGATGGCAAAAGCCCATGAAGCCGCGAGCCACGAACGGGCGACGGTAGTCTGCCTCGTGCCGGCTCGCACGGATACGGCCTGGTGGCACAACTACGCCATGAAACACGAAATACGTTTCCTGCGCGGTCGTCTCAAGTTCGGGGACGGCGAGAACTCGGCTCCGTTTCCTTCCGCACTGGTGGTTATGCGCCCTGCATCCTTTTCCTTCAACTCGTTCGCCAACCGCTCTGCTGAGGCTTCCCGGACATCTCGATAAACAGAGAACTCATCAAGCTGCGGTTCTACCTGAACCATGGTGACAGCGGCAATCGTGATGCAACGCCTCGGGCTGAATCACAGGCCGAACAACCCATCACTGCCTCGAAACGAGGTTTTTCACCAACCGCTTCAGCCCGGTTGCGAACGCCCATTCTGAAATGCTCGGCTACGGGTTCCCCGGATTCTGGCAAAGGCTCGTTACGTACGGCATCAAACAATGTTATACTCCCTCGCAATGGCCGCTTAGATGACCCCAACGCCTGACAACCGCAGCGCCACCAGGTTCTTCACACTTGGGCCGGCCGCAAACGGCTTGATTGAGGTGATCTAAACGGCTCTTTACTGTATCCCACTGGAAGGTTTATGGAACCCCTTCTTCACGCCAACAACGCTGATCTGCTTTCGGCGCTGGCCGGGAAACCCGCGGCCCAGGTGCTTATGGAGCAATACGGGGCGCTCACCAATCTCGCCCAGGCTTCGTTTGAGGAATTGCAGACCATCAAGGGAATCGGCAGATCGAAGGCAGCGGCGATAAAGTCGGCATTTCTGATCGCTCAACGGCTCTCCCGGGAAACACTCTCTGAACCGGCTCTGCTCGACACGCCGGAGCGAGTCGCCAATCTGGTTCGCGAACAGAACCGAGCCTATACAGTGGAAACGCTTCAGCTTGCCCTCCTCAATACGCGTCGTCGGCTCATCAGTCTGGGAATCCTCACCCAGGGGACATTAGACACCATTTTGGTGCATCCCCGTGAGGTGTTTGCGCCGGCCATTGCACGACGAGCCTCCGCTATTGTCCTAATACACAACCATCCCAGTGGCGATCCGACGCCGAGTGAGGCTGATATAAGGGTCACGAGGGACCTCATGCGGGCCGGTCAACTGCTCCAGATTCATCTCCTCGACCATATCATTCTTGGAAGGCGTACCGACGAGCGACCCCAGGATTTCGTCTCCCTCCGCGAGTTGGGGTATCTGGCCTGAATGTGCGCGCCACAACCGAATCGTGCGCCGGTGCGAAAAGCGGTCTGGCGCTGTCCGCCGAGCCTTGCTTCTCCTCTCGATCCAAACTAGCTTCAGCGGACCAACAATGGACCTCTGATACCGGTAGATTCGACGGTCGAGCGTGCAGGGAACAGGCCGGTCAACACAGTTCCCATCATCCGGCTTCCCACGTTTTTGCTGCCAATGCCAGAGCTCCGGGGCTAAAGTGGGCTTCGTCTCTGGGCGAGTGGCCGACTGTTTGCCCTTGGGGGAAAGCGAACGCAATGCAGTAGCGCAAGAAGACGCAAGGCGAGGCGCACCATCGCAGTCGGGCAAAACGACGCAGTCCGACCGGCTGTTCGTGGCGGGTCTGGCCGTCATAGCTTTCCAGGCTCAGACCCGATGTGCGGGAGACCGGAGACAGGCTGCAATGTGTTGCTTATCTGCTCAGCATGCGGGCGCCAAGACGGGCCTGGTTCCGACCTGGCTCAAGGTAGGTTTCACGGCTTGGCTGAGCGTTCTGATCTTCTTTGATTGGACGTTTTACGGACCGTGGATTCAACTGTGGTTCTGCAATGTGGGGAACATCATCCTGGCCATCGCTTTGTGGCGGGAGAGCCGCTTGCTGTTTTCCTGGCAAGCCATCTCGCTTCTTGCCGTGGATGCGTTTTTCACCATTGACTACCTTGGTCGATGGATTCTGGGCTTTCACCCGATCGGCGGGACGGAGTACATGTTCGACGCAGAGCACTACCCCCTCCACATGCGGCTTCTGTCACTGTTTCATCTGGTGATTCCGATCCTCCTGATCTGGGGGATTCGGCGGTTCGGATACGACCGTCGCGCGCTGCCGTTGCAGGTGGCGACGATGTGGGTCCTGCTGCTGATTAGCTATTTCTTCGCCCCGCCCGAAATGGACATCAACTACGTCCTCGGCCCCTTCGAGAAAACGCAAACGTATATGGCGCCTGGCCTCTATCTCCTGGTGTGCATGCTGGTCTATCCTCTGATCCTCAACGTGCCACCCCACCTGCTCCTTTCCGCTTACCAGCGGCGACTCGAACGCCGTGGTGGAGCCGAGGGTGACGCCCGAGCAGCCGCTCCAACACCGTTCACTTCAAAATGATTTCCACGAGGAACCGCCGTGATCCGGCGCGGAGAGGATCTTTCGAGGGGCGTTCGTGTTTGGATTGCCAGCAACTGCGGACTGCGGGAGGATTCCGTCATGCGGTCGGAGTTGTCACCCATCGCGGCCCTTCACCGGGCCATCGGCTACTTGGAACGGCTTCACCAAAGCGGGATTGGCCGCGCAACGATTCCGCTCGATTGCGCTCCACACGCCCGTCTGGCCTTGCGAACAGCCTTGGATTGCGCCGTCGCCCAGCAACAACCAACCGCGTTTGCCAGCGAGACCTTTAGTAACGACGAGGCCGTCCTTCACCTACTCTCATTGCAATCTCGCATCTCGCTGAAGACGGTCGCATCACACCAGCTCAAGGAAGGCGGTTTTGCCCGACTGGTCGAGGCGGCAGGGCTCTTATCCTCCTCCCCGCTGTTCCTCTTGGCTGACGACCCCTCCCACCCTCAGGTGACGGCCGAAAACCTGCTGCGGCTGTCCCGGACACGTGGCGTCAAAGTCGTAGTCAGCGAGCGGCAATGGGCCGATGGCCTGGCTCCGTGGCGCTCGACCCTGGCTGCTTACTCGCAATGCACCGGCGTCAGGGTTTATCTCCTGGCCGGCCAGCGGTTGGCGGTGGGCTGAACGCCACCGTCGATTTCCGCGAACGGCTTGACCGGCGACCGCCAATTGCGGAGCGCCATGGCTGGCACGGGTTCGCATCCGGCAGCTCGGCGTCGGCGGTTGATAGCTCGCAGGAGACCGCGCAACTGATCACGCACGGGCGCATACGGTTCAAAGGAAACTAAGCGCAACTCCCGGCAGAGGTCGTCCACGGAGCGGTTTACAGCCGCGCCCTCGAACCGGCCCTTCAGTTCCCGGTAGAGGCTCTGGTCAATGCGAACAGATGCATGGAATATCCCATCACGGCGGCCGGGTCGGCACCCAATTGAGTAGCCGAAGCAGTGCAGTGGCTGAACCCTGATGTCGCGCAATTGCCGGGCCTCAGCGTCAAAGAAAGGTTGTTCCCCGTGTGTCGCCAGAATGACAAAGAAACGCCCATAACGCAGGTATTGGACATTAGCCTGACCTGCCTTCTTGCGCCGGGCGCGACTCCATTTTGATACGGCGATCCCGTACTGGCGAATGATTTTCGCATCAGTGTCCGCCGGTGTCTTGTGCGCCGGAATTAGGCCGGAGACGTAGAAGTAGTATCCGTGGGATACATAAGCGACAGCCAGTTGCTGGATGAAACCGGCCACCGAAGTGGCTACGCACTGATATCCCATGTCAAAACCTCCAATCGCTGTTATGACCCCAAATGGTGGGACGTTGCATAAAGGGCGCAACCTCCCGAAAGCCCAAATCCTTTCGCCACCGGACATCGTTTGTTGCCCAGCTAAGGGCACACACACGGTTTCCTTCTCTGGCCCGCAACCTGCGACCTGCTGGGTAGCAAGCCAAAACACTCCCTTCCAGATACACGTGCGGCGCGCGGTCGTTGTGCTGGCGCTTAGGGCCGCGCGCGCTGTATTCCTGCCTTTGCAGTTGCCCAATCTATAGCAGTAGCGCATCCAAAACCTTGTTCGGTTACCTTCGCGTTTTCCCAAACCGTTCCTTCGCAGCCTTCAAAACGTCGCAGCCTGTCCCCAGGCTGACCTTTTGACCGCGTTCTCTTTCCCACGGGGAATGGGCAGGTGGAGCTTGAATCCACCTGCCCACGACCTCATTGAGATGGGTTAATCCCGTCGCCCCTTTCGTGTGTGCATTTGTGCCCGGCACCACCCGTAGCACGCACCCGCCGCTTCAACTGCCTTGCTGAATCGACGTCCGGGTTGACCCCGGTCCTACTCGGAGCACTCTCGTCAGAGTGCGGCGTTTCAATCACCGGCTGACAACGCCGGCACCGGACACCACTCCGGCAGCCACACTCCTTGCCCGGTTAATCCGGCTCTTCGCTGCAGCAGTCACGTCGGTAGGACCTGTTGGTCCACACCTGCCAGGCTTGTCCGAGGCTCCCGCCCCGGCAAGGTTTCCAATCCGGTTTTGCCGGACTGATTTCGGGGGCTAGAATACAGAAGCTGCTCCCCTATCCGCCCTGGTCAGGCGTTTCCCGATTCGGCTCCGTCGCTGCTGCGGCTCACTGGCAAGGGCTTGATGCCCCTTTCATCGTTGAGCTTTTCATGTTCCGTCTTTTCCACGGATACCCGGAGGTTGTCAGCCTCCGGCTGGTCAGCGTTGCCGCCGCCAGACTCCCGACGCCAGCGCGCGTTCCACGAACCTGTCGAGCTTTTCACCCGTTGCGGTCTCGTTCTTCCGAGACTTTGGCCCGTGTCCCACCGAGGGACTTGCAGTGCTCCTTGTTCACTGCTCACCCGCTTTGAGCCGGACGGCTCCGCCGATTTTCACGGCAAAGCATGTCCCGGTCGCCCGCATTCGCGAGCTTCACCTCGTTTTTATGAGATAGAATTGAGCGATTACTCCCGGTTGGTCGCCGGGGATTAAGTCTCAAAGCCTCTCTCGAACGTGGCGGGCCACTCTCGTGGCACCACGCTCTACGGGACACAAGCGTGATGGCTGGTGAAATCCATCCCCTTCGCCGGATGGTGAGTCCGGTTGACAGGTGCTTGCGCCCATCTCAATGACGTCCAGAGCCGCGTTGGTTGCGGACCGACGTGCTTGGGAGCATAAAACCCCCATTCTACCGTTCATATAACACAGGTGTGGACAGCAAAACAGCCCCTCGGGTGTCTTCTTTCTGTTTTAGCCATTGGGAGCATGTCGGTCGAGCCAGCGATTAAGCGCGTCAATCACGATGGCTTGTTGCGTAAAGGGGTGTTCTCGCAACAATTTTCGCTCCGCTGAAACCCTGGCCAACCGGTAGGCAAGAGTAGCTGGAAGGCGGAAACTCAGGGAGATGAAGCCTGGCAGGACGACACACAAATCCGGCTGCGGGTTCCACGAGGAACTGCCGACCTCTCCGACCGATTCGTGGTGATCGCCTCCGGTCATCGCAGGCGGCGGCTTCTCTGCCCTTTCTCCAGTGATGTTGCATCCTTGACCGCTTTTTCTGGTGGCTGCGCTGCCAGCCACAAACGATAGCGCTTCCTCGCTGAGGCTTTCCGACTCCAATGCTTCCTTCATCCCGCGACGTGTTTTATCTGAACAAACCATCGAATAACCCCCTGATTTCGTTTGCCGCCGCCCTTCCTCGCCGGCCCAGGCTCCACACCACCGCCCCTTGCCCAGCAGCGTCGGCATACGTCTGGCGCAACCGCAAACCCGGCGTCGCCGGAATCTCCATTGATTTTACTGTCTCCAACAATTCGCGGCTCAAGCGATATTGCACTTGAAGCTTGTTGGGCACGAGCACCGCGCGGGGCAGTCCGCCGCGGACTTGTTGGGCCTGTTTCACTAGTCGGATCGCCGCGTTAGCGGCGCGGACGTCCAGCAGCGAAGGACCGCAGGGCAGCAGCGCCAAATCGGCAACGAGCAGCATCGCCCGCGTCACTTCGCACAACCCCGCCGGACCGTCGATGGCCAGGTGGTCGAATTTCCTTTTGAGCAGCGGCACTTCTTCCAGAAGCGCATCGGCCGTTTCCAGCCGGAACAGGGCGGTTTGGGGTGATGCTTTGCGCAGCCAGACCGAGGCCGCGCCCTGCACATCGGCGTCCACCAACGCAACATCGCCGCCTTGTTCCTTCCACCAAACCGCCAGATGCACGGCCAAGGTTGATTTACCGACGCCTCCCTTGGCGTGCGCCAATGCCACAATCATGCTTGTCTGCTAACATGCCTGCCTGCCTTCACGCAAGAGGGCTTGTTTGTTGGCACACCCGTCAGTCTGCTTGCATGCATGCACGCGAGTGAGGCGGATCAGGGCGCGTGCCCCGCGCCGTCGCCGTTGTCACCAGTCAACAGTCGAATCGGAGGGCTTGCAGATCGCCGGGGAGGGTGCAATCGCTGCCCAGCGACCGTTTATCGGCCTCTGGCCCGGCGATATTCCCAAACCACCGGTTCGCTCCCTTAAAAGGTCCTCATCATCACACGATGAAGCCTGCATCTCCCCCGGTTTCTTGGCTTTCTCTGACCAGGGTGGCTGTGATATACAGGGATTCGAGGCAGGCTCATACCGGTACTGGAGACAGGTAACACCGAAAAGTGAGACAGCCTTTACCGTGAATCGAGGCAGGACTTACCGTCATCTGAGGCCGGGAAAGCGTGCCAGCATTGCGGATTCCCTGCCGATTCTACGCTCTAACTCTTAACTGTGTTCTCAAAACCTTAAACAACACCACCCCGGGCAAATGGTGGTGTGCAAGGAGTTGAATCGTGCAGCAAGCCCACCGCATCGAATCCGATCTGATGACCTCCCCGATGACCGAAGCGCGAGACGAATTGAATCTCGCAGAGTTTCCACTCTGCACTCTGGCAACCCGGCTGCGACCAGGACAAAAAACCCTTAGCTTTCATGATAGCCTGTGGGACCGAGGACGTGGAGTGGAGGTGAAGCGGCAACTCATCATCACCGGGTCTGACGCCTATGGACTCCCCACCGCCCTGGACGACGAGGTGCTCCTCGGCCTGATTCAACTCTCCAAGCTCCAGGACTTTTCCAGTCGCCAGGTCCTGTTTACGCGCTACCAGTTAATCCGTGTTCTGGGCTGGCGCAACGATGGCAACAGTTATGCGAGACTGGAGGAATCCCTCAACCGCTGGACTGGGGTGACCCTCTACTACGACAACGCCTGGTGGAACAAGACCGCCCGGCGATGGATGAGCGAGAAATTCCACATCCTCGACAACGTCCGGCTTTGCCATCGAACTGCCTCTGCAAAGGGGAACCCCGAAGCGCAAGACGGACCTCCGGTTTCGGCGTTTCTCTGGAACGAAGTGGTGTTTCGCAGTTTCCAGGCTGGGAATCTCAAGAGCATCGATTTCGAGTTCTTCAAGTCGTTGGAGGGTGCCGTGACGAAACGTGTCTATCGCTTTCTCGACAAGCGCTTCTTTCACCGGCCACGTTGCGAATTTGATCTCAGGGAGTTCGCCTGCGAGCACATTGGACTTGCCCGCGGCTATGACGCCGCCAGTCTCAAACGCAAGCTCCGCGCCGCAATTGCTGAACTGGAGAACAAGGGATTCTTGAGTCCACTCCCGGAGAGTCAGCGCTTTCGGAAATTGGCTCCTAAACGATGGTCCATAGTTCTCATTAAGGCCAAGAGACCAAGAAGACACGAGCCGAATGACGCCCCTTTGTCACCCAAGGCGGCTCCTGATGTTGCGGCCATGATTAAGCGCGGGGTGACGCCCTCCACGGCAAGGGAAATCGCCCAGATGTATCCTCCCGAATCGGTCAACGCCCACGTAGAGGTGTTTGACTGGCTGCAGGCGAGGAAAGACCCGGCAATTTCGCGAAACCCAGCGGGATTTCTGGTGAGTTCAATCCGGCGTGACTTCGCGCCGCCGCCCGATTTTCTGCGCCGGCGTGAAAATCACCGAGAGGATACACGCGATGGCAAGCGAAAGCGAAAACGACAAGAACAACAAAGGCAGCGGGCAGAGCGAGACGAGACTGTTCGCCAGGAAGCCGACCGAGCCGTTCAAGAATTCTTGGAGTCGCTATCCGAAGACGAACGGGCCATCATGAAAGATGCTGCGCTTGCTCAAGCCTCCGAATTCCATCGTCGTTGCGCGGCCAGGCCCGGGCCTCTTGGGACGGCTGCCGCGCAAGCTGCGTTGCTAAACTACGTGCATACTCTTGTGAGACAAACGCATTAAACCTCGACCACGCCGGTTTCCTCGAATTCTAAACTCAGCAGCTCTGTGTCACTTTTTGCCGCGCGGTTTCTTCTCCTCCGCCTTGGGCGCTGGCAAGTCAAGGGGAATAACCTCCGGTCTTATCAGTTTAGAAGTGGTCAGCTCCTCCAGCGTGGGCATCGAGGATTCGAGGGTCTGGACCGATCTGCCTTCTTTGCTTCCTCCATCGGCCTCGGCCGACTTCGTGGACCGAGGTTGGTTGCAGCCCGTACCGGGGCTTAGTACTGCGGCGGGCTTTGAAATCTCGGCACCTGCCTGGGCGGCTTGCTGCCGTCTTTCCCATTCTTCAACCGCCAATCTTTTTGCGGTTGCTAACTCCTCCTCGGTAAGGGGATTGAGTCTGGCGCGCGTTTTGTGAATATGATCCGCCAGCGCGCGCAGTGCCTTTTTGGCCTCAGGAAACCTCTTCTTTTTCATGTAAAGTCCATTGGTTTCTAGGTACCTTCGAGATACCTTCGAGCCTTTTCTCTAGCCAGTCGAGTCCACGCATGATTCGCATTTTTACCCCACCCACAGTCAAACCCAACGCATTTGCGATTTCCTGGTATTCCCACTCTTCAACGCAACGCAGGACAATCGGCACCCGCCACTCGGGTCTGCAAATCTGCAATAGTTCCATCGCCTCTAATGCGGTGTCGCTTGGTTTGTTGGCTGCCCAACACTCATGTGAATACCTGTCGGCCTCCTTTTCCACATCCTCCGCCGATAACCGGCTCTCGGCTTTGCGTTTACCCAGTTTACCCTGTTTACCCATCTTTCTCAACGCATCATCAACTTTGCGTTTAGCGATGGCTTTCGCAAAACGGCGAAGTCCGTCTTCCGTCCGATCCCTCACCGTGTGCAGCCTTTTAAAAAAGTACATCCACGTCGTTTGGAGCACGTCTTGGGCTTCCTCAGGAATGCGCCTCCAGATATAGCGCTTGACGAAAGGACCAACGATGTGCATCAGCTCACGAGCTGCGTCTTCCGCCTCAGCACGATTCGCGGCCCTGCAGTATCGTTCGATTAGACCAGAGCAATCCGCCATATCAATGCCCTCCAGACTAAACCCCTTGCCACAACCTGCCAATCCCTTTCCGGCACTCGCGTTCGCCCCCGATGCTCCCTGGCGGTAATCCGCCTGCTCGATAGCCGGTTTCTCGGCTTCCCTTCAGCACGGCCCGCAGTCCGATCCACAGCGATGACCTGAGGGCATTTCATTTTTCTGTTACAGATCACGCTCGCGCCCTGACCAGTAGTATTGGAAGGGCTGGTTCGGATCGGTTAGCCGCTTACGGCCTCTTCTGTAAGGTTAACATGCAACAGGAACAACTACAGTTTTTCACAGTGCTTGGCCGACCGCCTGTTCGCCTTACCGCGCAACAGACGGCTTGGGTACTGAACTGTGGGGAACACACGATCCCGGCTATCGTCGCCGCCGGTGTCCTCAAGCCGCTGGGAGATTCGCCACCTAAATCGAACTGTATCAAGTACTTCTCAACGGCGGAGGTTCTGGCACTCGCCGGCGATCGCGCCAAATTGTCCCGCCTCACGAACGCCATCCAGGAGCGGTGGCGCAACAAAAATTACAATGGTCGCAACGGCCTGGCATCCCCTTCCGGGAAATCCGCTGTCATTTCCATCTCCAGAACGGCGCGATCCTAACCAAAACCATGTCCACCAAACCAAACGCTCGTCGGCAGGAGGCTTCCCAGCAGATTCCGGCGACCATTGGGTTCCGCCTCGACGAGAAGTGTGTTCACGTCCTTGCGTTGCGGGCATCGAACCTGGGAGTAAGCCCCCATTCGCTCGCGAAACACTACGTCGAGCTCGCGCTTCAACAGCCTGAAACGCTCATCTCGATCGGTTTGGCCCTGGAGCAGTTGCGCGAATTGAACCGCCAGATGCGTGACGACATCGCCACGACCGCTGTCGCGTTGCTTACCGCCGCCGGAGATGCCACCGAGGACGAGGCTCGGGCTTGGGCGGACCAAAACCTCAAACACGTATGAGCCTATCGATTTCCAAGCCCATCCGGGGAACTGGACCAGTCCGCTACCTCCTTGGCATCCTCAAGGAAGCCAAAGAGGATTACCGCATCCGCTGGATGGAAACCCCGGGGCATTGGTTTGGCACCGCCGCTTTGATTCTCCGTCTCAATGGCGAGGTAAAGCCCGAGGAATTCAAGAACCTCCTCCTTGGATTCTCCCCAGACGGTAACAGGGAGCTGGTGATGAATGCAGGTGCCGAAGACCGCCAAGCCGGCTGGGATCTCACTTTCAATGCGCCCAAGTACGTTTCTCTTCTTTGGGCTTTATCCCCACCGGAGGTCCGCCGGGAGATCGAAGACTGTCATCAGCGGGCACATGAATTCGCCCAGTTCTTTATCGAGGCAGTCGCCGGGTTCACCCGTAGCGGCAAGGCGGGTAGCGTGCAGGAACCTGCCTACTTACTCTTCGCCAATTTCCTTCACACTACGTCGCGGGCGCTGGATCCCCACCTTCACTCTCACACGGTTCTTTTGAACCTATCTGTCCGCCAGCGTGATGGCGCCACGGTCTCCATTGTGAGCAAGCCCGTTTTCCGTCTGAAGATCACAGCCGACGCAATTTACCAAGCCCAGTTGGCGGCTAATCTTCGCCGGCAGTTGGGTCTGACAATCGTGCCCGAAAAAGCGAGCTTTCGGATCGTTGGGGTGCCTCCTCAATTGTGCGCCGCCTTCTCAAAGCGGAGGCTTCAAATCGATACTGAATTGAAGCGCATGGGCCGGAATGATGCCATGGCCGCTCAAATCGCCACTTTGGCGACCCGCCCGGACAAGATCGCCGTTCCGCGCGAGCAATTGTACGCACGCTGGGAGGCTGAGGCGCAAAGCTTTGGATGGGGGACCGCCGAAGCCCTGAAACTCATTCAGAAAGGCCGTCAGCAGCAGCCCGAGGCAAAGGTTTTTGAAGCACGCGCCCGCGAGGCGGTTGCGTTGCTACCACCCGAACAACGAAGTCCAGGCCGAATTGTCCGTGTGGCCACGCAATTGGCAATCCAACACGGGGTCGATGGGGCGAGGTTGGTGAATACGATTGGGGACGTGGCGCGCCTTGAGACGAAGCCTTTCCTTCGTGTGCAGTGGCGACGGGTGTTCGGCAATCCACAACCCTGGGTTCCGGCACGACAACGGTTTCTTTCCCTTGAAACCAAGCAGCTTTTCCCGTTTTCACCGCTACGTGTGATCCGAAAGCTGAGGATTCCGGTGATTGCGATGGAGCTGCCCGGCATTGGCATCGGACGGCAGAAGCCCTTTCAAGCCCGGTGGGGTTCAATTCTCTGGAAACGATACCTGGCTCTTGGCGAACTCCGCGTTCAGGAACGCCGGCTATTTCCCAATGCTCCCCAATGGAGTCCCGCGCGCCACCTGACCGCCTCGACGATCCGATTCACAGCAAGAACATCACAACCGGCGACCGTGAAAGACGAGCCGGCACACACCATTTCTCATTCACATTAACGTGAGCATGAAACTCATCTGTCCCAACAAGAATTGCCACCACCTGGTAGACTGGCGTGACTGTGAGTGCGGGAAATGTGGATTCTCTCTCTCCTTTCTCGCCATTTCCCAACACTATGTCAGACGGATTGGGGCGCGAATACAACCTTACCGGCAAATGGAATGCCCCACCTGCAAGCGCCCCATTCCTTTGGCGACAACGATTTGTCCGCACCTCGACTGTCAGGAGCCCATCACGTGGGAACATGCCGTTGAGGTCGTTGTCGAACCCAAGATTGAGTGGCTTGAGAATTCACCGAAACGGGCCTCACCCGCGTTCTGCCGCCGCATTCAGTGGCTTTACGCTCTCTGCAGCTTTGCCCTCTTCATGTTCATGTTGTCCTATGCGGAAAAGCACAAGACCCCGGACTTTCTCTCGGAAATGTTTCTGAGCTTCTTCTACATGGTGGTTCTGTTTTTTATCCTGTCAGCTGCTATTCCGGGGTTGCTTTTCATGTTCCATGAGGCCAGCCCCCGGACGCGAATGGGCTTTGTGTTTAACCTGCTGACCCTGCCGTTTGTAACGCAGTGTGCCGTCCAGGCGTTCCCAACCCGCGCAGTGCTGCTTGCCGCAGGGATTGTGGCGGTCACGGTCGCATTCGACCTTGTCATTGGGATTGAAAAGCTGCTCACCGATCCATCCCGCAATCAGGAACGACCATTCGACATAATGGCCGACCAAGGAAGAACAGGGAGGCACGAATGAACAAGATATACATCGTCCGGAGCCTACCTGACGCCGACATCGAGTGTCCCGATGTTCTGAGGGACGGCCCGATCGAAAGTCTTTGGTCCCTCTTCAGCAGAGCCAAAGGCATGTCTCCTCTTGCCAGGAACATTTGGCGGCTTTTTACGTCAAACGCCTCGATTGCGCGGCCTATCACCGCTACTTCCTCCCCTGCAGTCCTGAGTGCGGCACGCTCGGGGGAGCGCCTCGTTCTCTGGACCCAGAGAACCCTGGTACGCAACTCAGTCCCAAGCCGCGTTCTGATCTTTGGCGCGACCGACCGAAGTACGTCTCCAGATATTCAACCGTTTCTTAACATGGCGTCCCCCCGGGTACGGAATGGGGAACAACGACCTGATTACCAGATTCGGCTGCGTGACCGGCGAGATGCCATCCCAGCGCTCACGGAACTCGGCATCCGTCCGACCGACGAAGACATCTGGCTCGTGCACCCGTTCAGAGCGAACATACCGCCCTTGGACTTGGGCCGTTTCGTTCAAGCACCAAGGATGGCCCCTGCTCTTGCCCGGCTGCTCATCGGAGCGGCCCCGGAATTGTCCCAACGGCCCCTGTACACCGCAGCCCGGCAACTCACAGGAGGGATGGTGATATCACTAAACCAGCAAGCCGGCATGCATTGGACCCAGCGAGATCTGTTGTCGTGTGCGAGTTCGCCTGAGCGAATCGCCGCTATCACGCGCACCGAGCCCTTCGCTCGGCGATTGGCTGACGAAGTGCTGTGCAATCCCAAGCTTGCAGGCGAGGCGGTGAACCTCATCACCGAAAGGCTCGATCCGCTTCGACAGATCGCCCACCTTCGCGGAACAACCTGCGCAGGTGTTTGGCTCATGGCGGACGGCATACACATCCCCCCACCTCAATGCGCAGGAATCGAGCCCTTCAGCAAGGAACCCATGAATCCCATGTGGCAATGAAGAGCGAACACCACGTCGCCCGATCACTCTGGCGGCTGTTTACCAACGAGAACAAAGCGTATGATGATCCACCCATCCCCACGCGGAACGACGGAGGCGGTATGAAGAGAGGCGGCCCGGTGATTGCCAATGCTGCTGGTTTTGATCCTGACTCTGTCCGCTGGGGGATGCGCACACTACCTATCAAAGAGGCAACCGACCATTTCCTTATGATGGGGACGATTGGCAGTGGCAAGACCACGCTCATTCGCCACACGCTGCAATCGATTGCACCCAGGTTTCGGCCGGAAGCTGCCAGGCCCGAGCAATTGATCATCTTTGACGCGAAGGCCAACGCCATCCCGATGCTCCAGGCTTTGGGTCTCCGGCCCGATCAGGACAATTTCTGGGTGCTTAACCCTTATGACCTGAGATCGGCCAAATGGGATCTCGGGGAGGCCACTCGCGAACCGGTTATGGCCCGTGCCATCGCCAGCCTTCTCGTGCCGGAGGATTTGCAGTCGACAGCCCGCTTCTTTTCCGATGCGGCACGCGAAGTGACGCGTGCAACCATAATGGCGATGAACGCCGTTGCGGAACTGGATTGGGATTTGCGCCATCTGCTTTGCGCTCTCGAATCGCGCGAGACAATATCGGCCATCACGAGTCGGAACCCGCTCACCAAGGCCATCACCTCCAACTATCTGCATGATAAACAGCATTGTCCCTCGATTCTCTCAACTTTGGCCACCAAACTGGGACCGTTCGAGAACGTCGCCGCGCTTTGGCACACAACCCGGCTTAAGCGAAAGTTCTCCATTACCGAGTTCCTGAAACGTCCCGGTGTGCTGGTGATTGGGAACGATCCCGTGTTGCGCGAGACGATTTCACCGATCAACTCAATTCTCCTTAAAGCCCTGGTCAACGAAATCTTGCGTCAACCCGATACACTCCTGCCGCGCCACTGGTTTGTCTTTGATGAATTTGCGGACATGCAACGGCAGGAATGTGTTCCCGACCTCATTCGGCTCGGTCGCTCAAAAGGCGCATCGGTCCTTCTGGGAGTTCAAAATGTCCCCAGTCTGACGCAAATCTATGGAGAGAAACTGACCAACGCTATGCTCGGAGAATGTGCAAACAAGACCTTCCTCCGCGTGAACGAACAAACTACCGCCCAGTGGATCTCCGACCACTTTGGCAAAGTGCGGCACATTGAACAGACTGTGTCAGAATCCTGGGGACCGGGAGGAAAGACCCATTCCGTTCAACATTCGGTGTTTGAAAGATCTATGTTCTTGCCTTCGTTTTTTTCGAACCTCCCGATGCCGGCCACCGGCGGCAACCTGGTCTGCGTCTCGGACATTCCAAGCCTCAAAAGCGTCATTATTGCACGGCGACGTTTCGATGAGCTTCTCTCAAGCCTCGCGCCCATTCCTGAAAATGAGGTGCCCGGCCTGATGCCTCGCAAGGACATCGCGGAGCAGACCTTGGTGCCCTGGACCGAGGAGGAAAGGAGGCGGTTTCTTGGGGACCCTCCGGAAGATGAGGCCCCACCCACCGTACCGTCGAAACCAAGAAAAAAGCCGCGCGGCCCTTCGAAGCTGCCTTCCCGCCATAGATTGGCGTACTGAAATCCAGCTCGATTCACGCTGGACGTGGTTTCAATAGAACCTAAAATCGGACGTCATGAGCCGAATGGACATGATTCCTGAGTCCGCCCCGGATCCGGAAGCGTCAAATCCAGGGGGTCGCAAACCGAAAGCCCTTTCGCTTTCGACGGTGTTTTTCGGCAGTCTGGTGCTGGCGGTTATCGCGGTTGCCGCTTTGGCCTTCCTGTATTTTCAGACAACCAGTGAAAAGCGCAAGCTGGAGCAAGCCCTTGCCGAACAGCAAAATGCCGAGCGCCGTCACGAACTCGATCAAAGACAGGCGGAAGAGCGAGCAAGACTCACAGCCGCTCAAAATCGACAGCAGGACGCCCTGGCCCTCGCCCGCAACGCGAAGACAAACCTGACCGTGCTGCAGGACCTCCTCAATCAGGTTGTCAATCGGGGTGCTGCCTTGCGGACCAATGACCTGGGGCGTCGGGTAGCTCTTCACCCCGACCTTTTGGCTCAGGCCCGCCGACTGTACGAAGGCGTCCTGCCATCGTTACCGCTCAGCGCAGAAGTCAACAACAAGCTTGAAGGTTCCAGGCGTGCTGAGCAGCAACTGGTCAATTCTCTGGGCACCACGTACCACCCTGAATCCACGTTGCTGGTGGAATTGCAGAACTCGGCGGTGTGGGCAGAGCAGGAGTACCGCAGAGTCAATGAAGCTCGGAACTTCCTCGCGGCATTGGAGCAAGAGCCGGCGGTCAAATTGCCTGACGCCAAGCTCACGGCCTCCTCGCTCACCCTCGCTGCCGCCATTGACAGAGTTCTGCAGGCGGAGGCGGCTTGGCGACAGCGAGTGATCCTGGACGAAACGGCCGGTGCCAAGACCAACGCCGCGATGATGGCTGCGCAGGTCGAGGCGCAAAAGATTCTTGAGCATGCCCGGCTGGAGGCCAGCAACGTGCTCGCCCAGGTCGCGGAAGCCAAGCTCAAGATGGAGGCCGCACAACGTGTCCGCGATGCCGAGCTTGTCGTTGTCGAAACCAAGAGCCGGGTAGATGCCCAGACGAAGATTGACGATGCCCGCAGAATCGAGCTCCGGAAAAAGGCGTCCACTCCCGAAGTCCAGGGGAAACTCGCCCCCTTCATCACCCCTGGCTACTGGCAGCTCGGGGGTATGCAGCCCGGATTGAAACCCCACTCCTTGAGCGCACTCCAGAGTTACGGTGCTCTGGAAACGACACTCAAAGGGATGGACCGCCTGGTCGAGGTCGCGTGCAAAGCAACCGATCACGTACGACCGCGCTGGAAACTTGAGCGCGGCCGCGACCGATGGTCCAAGAGTCCCCAGGACATGGCCAAAGTCCAGGAGGCCCAGGAGCTCCTCATTGAACTCGGCCCGGTACTTGTCGAGATGCGATTGCTCGAACCTTGAACGGATACTCCCAATGGCATTGGCCTGCCCATGCCCCTGACCATCACGGACAGATTTGAGCGTCCTGGACGGGAACCGCAAAATCGGCTCGCCGGGTTTGCACCCGGCGAGCCGGCGCTTTGTTCCCAACCCTTTCCTGCCCCCGACACTTTGAACGCATCCCCGTCCTGTGCGCTTCCGTTGAAAACGGTGGAGGGGGTGGGGGGAGGTCCGGCAGTCCACGTGCACCGCCTCAGTTCCCCTTCGGGCCAGCACACACCAGTCGCTGTACGCCCCCCCCTTTTCAGCAGGTTCCAACCAGATTTTCCTTTGCCTGGTCCCCTCTCCGACGATACAGTTGCCGCGTGTCCCTCCGGGGCTTTGCCGTGCGCTCCCCCGAAGAGCCACGGAGTCGTTATGTTCGGTCCGAGCATCGTCAAAAGCCGATGGGGACAAGGTCCCCATCGCGGTCGGGGCAAACGGCGCAGCCGCGCCGCCCGACCGGTCTTGTCGCAAACCAAGGTGGCCGCCACGGTTTTTAAGGATCAAACCCGATTTGCTGGGGATGGGAGAGATGTTAAGATAAGCGGGTTAAAGGCATAAGTTTCGAGAGTAAGGGGCGATATGGCGGGATTTGCAAATACGGCTACAAAGGCAGTTAGCACAGCGGCAACAGCGGCTACTCTTCTTACCGGGGCAAGTATCGATCGTGCGATGGCGGGAGATTGTATCCAGGGAGCAACGCCTACTACAACGCCGGTTCCGGCGACCATGGTGCTTAATTATACCAACTGTATTCCACATGATAGTCAGCTTTTAGCGCATGCCACGGATCTTGTGAATGATGGGAGATACGGGGGGAGGGAGTGCTTGGCGGGGTATTATTATGCTCTGTCAAGTGGTGGAGGAATGGGGGTTGCTTATACCCAGCCGATGATAGTGGTGAAGACTCCCGATGATGTCACGGTAGCTGCG